>Ga0187894_10001064_pt1 | contig 36452 bp, 33 predicted proteins | sample GBC1701081metaG_FD_136650 | JGI IMG/M metagenome (GOLD analysis project Ga0187894, IMG submission 136650) | White microbial mat communities from a lava cave in the Kipuka Kanohina Cave System on the Island of Hawaii, USA - GBC170108-1 metaG ...
AGCCTTCTGTTTGAGCGCGGAAACGAAACGATCGAAGAGCGGGCGTTCGACATAGACGCGCTCGGCGCATAAACAAACCTGCCCGGTATTGGTAAACACCGCGTCGCTGACGCCTTGCGCCGTTTCATCGAAATCACAATCGGCGAACACGATCGCGGCGTTCTTCCCGCCAAGCTCAAACGAAACCGGTTTCACCGTCAGCGCGACGGCTTTCATGATGACCGCGCCAGTCCGCGATTCTCCGGTGAAGGTGATCGCGTCCACTTCTTCGTGTGTGGTCAGAAACTCTCCCGTCGAATCGGGGCCGAAGCCGTGAACCACGTTGAAGACGCCCGGCGGAACCCCAACCTCTGACATGACTTCCGCCAGCAGCGTCGCGGTCGAAGGCGTCTCCTCTGAGGGTTTCACCACTACGCAATTGCCGCAGGCGAGCGCTGGCGCAACTTTCCAGGTCAGGAGCAGCAGCGGCAAATTCCAGGGAGTGATGACGCCCACCACGCCGACGGGCTTGCGGATCGCATAATTGATGGCCGAGGCGCCATCCGCCGTCTCTGTTTGAAACGACTCCAGCCCGGCGTTTTTGATCAGATCAGCGAAGATGCGGAAATTCGCCGCGCCGCGTGGAATGTCAATCCTGGAAGCGAGCGAGACCGGTTTTCCGGTATCGGCGATCTCCGCCGTCAGAAAATCGCCGAAGCGCGCCTCGATCCCATCGGCGATTTTGCTCAGTATTGCCGCGCGCTCGCGCGTCGTGGACGCTCCCCACGGTCCCGCGAGAGACCGACGCGCGGCGACTACCGCTTCATCAACCATCGCTCGATCAGCCTCGGCGACCTGCGCGACGAGCGAGCCGTCAACCGGATTGATCTTGGCGAATGTTTGCTCGCCGCGCGCGAAACGCCCGTTGATGTAACTATGCAGCAACTTCACTCGTGGTTCCCTCTCACGCGCGAGTCAGTGTTCGATTAAGTAATGAAGACGTCAGTGTTGAATTGCGGGGTTATTCTTACCACGCTGCGATTGATGAGACCAATGAATTGTTTACATAAATTTACAAGCGTCCCTTATGAATATTGCGTCTACGCCATTCATCGGCATTGCTCATCAATTTATGAATAAAATGCGATTGCCCGATCAATCTGTCTCTGCTTCAATGCGGTTATGACTATCTGGCAAGGGGCGCTGGTATTCGGCGCGGCGTTTTTAGCGGGAATGATTAATTCAGTAGCCGGCGGCGGGACGCTGATCAGTTTTCCGGCGCTCATCTGGGCGGGTCTTTCGCCGGTCACGGCCAACGCCACCAGCGCCGTGGCGATCTGGCCAGGGGCGCTCGGCGGGATGTGGGGATTTCGGCGTGAGCTGCGCGGCAGCGAGACACGATTCCTATCGCTCGTCATCCCAAGCTTGATCGGCGGGGCCATCGGCGCCGCGCTGCTCAGGTATACGCCGCCCGGCGTTTTCGCGAAGCTCGTTCCATTTCTCATCCTCGCCGCGACCATACTTTTTATGGCGCAGGAAACGATCCGTCGCTGGATACGAAACGACGAACCAGCGAAATCGCCTGTTAAAGCGGGTTGGACGATCACCACGATGGCCTTTCAATTGGCGGTAGCGATTTATGGCGGCTACTTCGGCGCAGGCATTGGCATTCTTATGCTGGCGGCTCTTGGACTCATGGGATTGACCGACATTCATCAAATGAATGGTCTCAAAAACTTCTTCGCCCTCTGCATCAACGGCGTGGCTTCAGTCTATTTTATTTTCACCGGCATGGCGCATTGGCCGGATGCGATCGTGATGGCCGCGGGCGCGATTGTCGGCGGCTACGGAAGCGCTGGACTGGCGCGACGACTTGGCCCACGGGCCGTGCGCCGGTTTGTGATCGTGGTTGGATTGGCGATGGCAATTTCGCTCTTCCTGAAAAATAGTCCGTGAACGCTTTTATTTTTTGATCTGCTCTTCTTCAACCGGATTGCGGATTGAGCCAATCCCATCAATGCTTGCCTCCATAACGTCGCCGGGGTTAAGAAAGACGCCGCGCCCCATGCCAACGCCGGTCGGTGTGCCGGTGGCGATTACATCGCCCGGTTCCAATGTCACGATGGTCGAGAGGTATGCTATCTGTTCGCGGACGTTCCAGATCATATTGCCTGTTGAATCATTTTGCATGACTTCGCCATTGACCGTCAGCCGCAGGCGGAGCTTTTGCGGATCCTCAATCAGCCACGAAGGGACTATCCACGGCCCCAGCGGCGCGAAAGTGTCATGGCATTTGCCCTGGAACCAGTCGAAAGTGAAGGGATAGTCATGGCGCCTGGTGAGGTCACGCGCCGAGACATCGTTGATGACCGTATATCCCGCGACGTGATCCAGCGCGTCGGCGACTGATACGCGCCGCGCCCGCCGGCTGATGATGACAGCCAGTTCGACTTCCCAATCGAGCCTTTCAATTTCAGGCGGCTTGCGCACCGTATCCCAGGGGCCGATCACGCTGTTCTTGAGTTTGACGAACATGTACGGCTTGCTGTTTTCCTTGGCCGCGAGCGCCGTGCCCATCTCATTGGCGTGTTCGATATAGTTCGACGCGGCGCAAAAGATCCGCTCGGGTCTTAGCGGCGCGTCGAGCGCTCCCACACCATCGGCAACCGGCGCAAGCTTTTTCCGCGCCGCCAATTCAGCCACCGATTCGCCGAGCCGTTTGATTGTTTCGCGCTCAGTCGTCCAGTTGGCGAGCATGGCCGCGACACCGCCGGTCAGCCAGTCGGCCGGCACAGGCGCCGCGTCAGCGCTGGCCACCGACGCCAGGTCGTACACCTCTTCATCAATTACTATCGCGGGCGCAATCGCGCCGGCGCGCTTGTAAGAGGCCAATGCAAACCAGGTCATAGTTTTTCCCTCACCCGCCTTTTGAAAATGGTCTTGACGGCCGCCCCCAGCTTCCAGAGATGAATTCATCGGCCGGCATTCTTTATGAAATCGAGAAGCTCAAGGCCGAAGCTTTCGTCGGCGGTATTCAAATGCGCGACAATTGAAGTGTGGTTGTGCCGGGCGACCTGAATGAAGCGCGGCGCGCGTTTGCGCGCCATGCTCATCCGATAGAACAGTTCCGCGCCATACACATCGAGATAAGGATTCTCGTATTCGGCGATGGCGACGAGCGTCGGAAGCCGGCATTGATCGGCATAGTTGACTGGAGAGCGAATTTCGTAAAGCGACGGGTCATCGCCGAAATAAGTTTTGACGGCGTCAGCGTTGGGATTGTCGGGATGAACGTCGGCGCGCATGCGACCGCTGATGATTATCAATCCGGCGACTTCCGGTCCGGGTTTAGCGTCGACATTGGGATCGAACGCATAAGTGGCGACGTGCGAGCCGCCCGCCGAGTGCCCAATCAGAAAAAGGCGTTCAGAGGCGCCGCCGTAATTCAGAGCATTCCCGCGCGCCCATTCGACCGCCAGCCCTACATCCTCGGCGCCGCCCGGAAACACGGACTCGGGCGCGAGGCGGAACTCGACATTGATTCCGACAAGGCCGTGGCGCGCAAAGTAATAGAGCACATTGTCATAGATTTCACCGTTGAGGCTCTTTGCCCCGCGGACGAACGCGCCGCCGTGAACGAAGATCACGATCGGGGCGCGGTCGGCGTTTTCGGGTTGAAAGACGTCGAGTCGCTGGCGCGGATGAGCGCCGTATGCCAGATCGCGCGTGACCTTGATCCCGCCTTTCGGCGCCGCGGCGACCAGCGGCGTGTATGCCTCGACGACGATTTGATGATGACGCCTGATGTCGCTGGCCCAGATGGGGCCGATCTCGGCCATCCTGGTTTGAACTTGTTCAAGTGTTACGGTCATTTCAGAAAACGCCCATCAGTCGCGATAGCTCAGCGATATATTCTCCGTAACGCGGGGCGCCCTTGAGGGTTTCCGGCCGGCGGGGGCGCGGCAGATCAATGCGGATGTCGTGAACGATTTTGCCGGGACGGTCCGACATCACCATCACGCGATCCGAAAGGAAGACCGCTTCGGCAATGCTGTGAGTGATGAAGAGCGCGGTCTGTCTTTTCTCCTGCCAGACGCGCAACAGCTCGACGTTGAGGCGATCACGCGTCAAGGCGTCGAGCGCGCCGAACGGCTCGTCCATTAGCAGAATCGCAGGCTCGAGCGCCAGTATCTGACCGATGGCGGCGCGCTGCCGCATGCCGCCCGACAACTGATGCGGGTAGCTGCGCTCAAAGCCGCCCAGGCAGAGCGTCGCAATCAGCGACCGCACGCGCGGCAGGTATTCCGCTTCGGGAATCTTGCGCAGCTTCGCTCCCAAAGCCATATTCTGCTCGACGGTCAACCACGGCAGCATGTTGTGTGACTGAAAAACCACCCCGACTTCCGGCGACGGTTTTGTTACCGGCCTGCCATTCACCATCAGCTCGCCGGAATCGTAAGGCGCGAGGCCGGCCACCATCCGCAGCAGCGTGCTCTTGCCGCAACCACTCGGCCCCAGGATCGAGACGAACTCACGTTCGCTGATCGCGAGTGACACGCCGTCCAGCGCTTTGACCTCTTCCTGGCCCCGGTATGTCTTGGAGAGATTGCGCACGCTGATGGCTTCACGCGCCGCGGCGCTCGACTCAGGGCGCGCAAACTCGACAACGACGGCGCGCGGCTCGGGTTTGGGGATCTCGTTCATATTTTGGTCGGATTTCGGCATTGACTCACTGATATAATGCAGTCAGGTTTGTCAATCTTCACTTGACTCGCAATCGGCAAAAAAGACAGGGGCTTCCACCGCTGTCCACGTCGTTGAACATCGGAACGGATTGCGACGCGCCGAAAGATGGCGTCTTTCCCGGCCAGATCGATTCGGATGACACCGATCGATCAGAGACAGGCTAACATCAGTTAATCAAACATTGCCCCCACGCCACCAGACGAGGCGCGAAGCCAGTTCCACCAGCCAATAAAACGCCACGGCGAGCAGCGTGATAACAACAATAGCTGCGAACATCACGTCGGTCCTGCCGTTGGCTGTCGCGAAGAGCATTAAATGGCCCAGCCCTTTTTCCGCGCCGACAAACTCGCCCACAATCGCGCCGATGACCGCCAGCGGCATGGCGATCTTCAATCCGTCAACGAAGCTCGGCAGCGCGGCCGGCGCCCTCAGCCGCCAGAACGCGTCCAAGCGCGACGCGCCGAGCGCGCGAAAATGCTCGTCCAGGCTCTGGGGCGTTGACGACAATCCACCAAGGGTGGAGACGACTATCGGGAAGAAGGCGAACAGAAAGGTCGCGGCGATCTTCGAGGCGAAACCGTAGCCGAACCAGACAATCATCAGCGGCGCCAGGGCGATCTTCGGCATGCTCTGCAATGCGGCCACCAGCGGGTAGACCGTGCGCCGCGCGAAATTACTGAAGTGGATCAGGACGCCCAGGACAACGCCGCCCAACACCGCCACCGCGAAACCGGCGACGACTTCCAATGAGGTGACCCAGGCGTCCGCAATGATCTCCTCGCGCAGGCTCCATCCGGCGGCGGCCACGTCGCTCAGCGGCGGCAGCAGGTAGCGGCGCACGCCAAAACCTCGCGCCCCGAATTCCCAGAGCAGGGCCAGCGCGGTGAAGAAAATGAGTGGCTCGAGCCAGGTCCTGACCTTTCGCATAATTGATTCGCTCAACGTTTGCCGCTCTTTTCATCCACAACCACCTGCGGAGGCGGCGCGACGAAACGTTTGAAACGCCACTGGTCGAATGAATCAATGTTGCGCTCCCAGACGCTCGGCTGATAGGGATCATCCGGCGTGATCTGGCGCATCTCGGCGTAAATTTCGACGTTGTTGCCATCCGGGTCCTTGAAGACCAGGAACAGATTTTCCCCGGGGCCGTGCTTGCCGATGCCGCGCACGATCTCGACGCCGCGTTGTTGCAACATCTCGGCGGCGCGTTCCATCTCTTCCAGGCCTTCGACCTGATAAGAGAAATGCTCCAAGCCGGGGCGCGAGTAACGCGGCAGATCATCGAGGTCCGGCGAGTCCTTGGGAATCTGCGACAGCGCCAGATCGTGATGGTCCGCGCCACAGCGTAGAAAGACCATCTGGTCGCTGATCCAGTCGGAGATTTCAAGGCCCAGCACTTCGGTGTAGAACTCGACCGACTTCTTGATGTCCCGGACCATAAGCACCAAGTGCCCCAGCTTTTTCGGACGAATCTTGTCCATTTGTCTTCCTCCGAAAATCCCTGGGTACGCATCGCTTCCAGCGTGCGTTGCTTCGATCAAAGACCGAATGAAGAAACCCGGCACGCTGGAAGCGATGCGTACCCAGGGGCGGTTTTCATCTCACTCAACAAATTGGTTGGTGTAGATCTCCGAGGGCTGCGCAGGGACAGTCAGATTGAACGCCTTCTTGACGAAGTCCGCCGTTGATCGCATCCGATCCTCGCGCATCCAGCCGAGGCGTTTATTGCCCACCGAAGCGTCGGCGACGATCTGATTGGTCTCCGCGATCTGATCGAGCAGCGCTTTTTTGTCGAGCAGCTTGTGGGATTTTAGAATTATCTCCGCCGCTTCCTGCGGATGCTCGCGCATGAACTCGTATCCTTTGTAGGTCGCCTGAACAAAACGGCGCACGAGGTCGGGTTGCTCCGCGATCAGTTTTTCGGTCGTCACCAATCCGTTGCCGTAAAGATCGAGCTTGAAATCCCGATACCGCAACCATCCAATCTTCTTCCCGTCCTTCTCCGCCAGGGAAGAGAGCACGGGGCGATTGGCGCCTTCCCAGCACTCGGCCAGGTCAATCTTTCCTTCGAGCAGCGATGGGTTAATTACCGCCGGGTCCAGGCGCAGCAGCTTGACGTGATCCGGCGTGAGCCTGTTGGCCTGCAACCACGCCGGGACGATGTTATGCACGGGCGAGGACGCGCCCCCGCCGAGCGAGAGTCCTTTCAGGTCCGCGAGGCTCTCCAATTTCCTGTCGGGCTTCTCTACGTAACAGAGCGCGCCAGGCCATTGGGTATTGATGGCGCCAATCAAACGGGTCTTGCCGCCTTGCGAGCGATTGATCATAACGCTCACCGGATCGCCATAGCCGAACTCGAACAATCCCTGATCAACTTCGTTGACGGCGCGTTGACCGCCGTAACCGCGCATCGTTTCCACTTCGAGACCATTTTCGGCGTAGAACCCCTTGCCGATCGCGACGAGAATCCCTCCGGTACTCCCTTGCGGCAGCCAGGCGAGGTTGACTTTGACCTTCCTCGTCGCCGATCCGCCGGGCGGCGCCGAAGTTCCGCATGCCAGAGACACGATTGCGATCACACCGATCACAGCGGCGACCATGATTCTATTCAGCCAGACGTTCATGTCTCTTTCCCCTGAAATTAAGAAGACGGCGTGATAGGCGTTAATACCGGCCTACCCGAAAAACACGCTTCGAGATTCGCCACCAAGAGATCGAATTGCGCTTGCAGAGCTTCCGGCGAGCGGCCCGCCATATGTGGCGTGAATATCACATTATCGAGAGCCAGCAGTTCCGCCGGAATTTCCGGCTCGCCTTCGATCACGTCTAGTCCGGCGCCGGCGAGGCGATTGGCTTTTAGCGCGGCGATCAACGCCGCGGTGTCAACGACACTGCCGCGCGCGATGTTGATCACGTACCCTCGCGGCCCGAGCGCGTCGAGCGTCTCGGCGTTGATCAGATGCCGCGTCGCCGTCCCGCCCGGACAGGCCGCGACGAGATAATCACTGTGACGAGCCAGTTCAACAGGGTTCGCGTAGTAGCGCCAGGGGACGTCAGGACGAACATGGCGCGCCTGATAGCCGATGGTCATCCCAAACGCCGAAGCGCGCCTGGCGATCTCCGCCCCAATTCCGCCGAGTCCGAGAAGCCCAAGTCGCCTGCCACTGATCGTCGGGCGGTCAGCGCGGTTGGTCTTCCACTTGCCTGCGCGCACCGCCGCGTCAACGACGACCAAACCGCGCGACAGCGCAAGCATCAGCGCCAGCGCATGATCGGCGACTGTGCTGTTATTGACTCCGGGAGCATGCGTGACCGGAATGCCACGAGAGCGCGCCGCAGCGAGATCCACGTTTTCATAACCGGCGCCGAAACTGCAGATGATCTCCAGTCGCGGCAGAAGGCTTATTTGGCGGGCGGTCAATCCAGTCGAGCCGTTGGTCACCACGCCGCGAATCGCAACCGTGGCAAGCGATTCGAGCAACGCTTCTTTCGGGCCGTCCGGAGCGTAATGAATCGAGAACCGCGCACACAGATCCTCAACCAACTGTTCTTTGAGCGGGATCACGACCAACACATCAGGCCCGGACAATGGTCGAGGTTTTAGAGTGGTCATACCGACATGGCGCTAAAGCCCGCTGCGGTCAGCTTCAAGTCCCTCGTAGCGCAGCTTGGGTCCTTTGGTCGCTTCCGTGCCGTCCTTCGACGCGCCGCCCCAGCCGTGAGCTGTCACATCGAAGATCACGCCGTTCGGGTCGCGGAATTTCACTTCGTAAAAGATGTTGCTTTTGTTCGGAACCTCGCCCATGTAGTACTGGCCGCCGGCGTCTTCGATCATCTTGCGCGATTCGTCAACGTCATCAACCCAGAATCCGATGTGATGTAGCCCGACATAGTCCCGGCCGCGTTCTTCCCCTGCAGCCTGGTCGGATTTATAGTTCAGCAGCGCGATATTCACGACGCCATCGGAGAGATAGACGCCGCGCGTCAGACTCGAATCAGTTTCACCGACTTTCTCCAATCCGAACGCTTTCTGATAGAACTCCGCCGCCTTCCACGGGTCGGGAACGGAGATGGCGATATGGCGTAATTTGCCCATGAACACTCCTCAGCGTTAAATCATCCGACCTCGGCCCCTGCGCCTTGTCGCTGGCAGGACGCTCGTCAGATGGAAGTAGTGATTGAAGCGGCGCGCGGAACCCTTCGCGGAAATCTTCTTTGACTTTGCGAGTACAGCAGAAGCCAATTGATAACACAATCGAATTTTATTTATAGGGTGATGAAGATTGCTCATCAATTCAGTGATGGCTCAGAGATAGTTTGAGAGAAGGATTCTCGCTCTATAGCTCAGGGTTTTCATTTGTGATACAAATAAAAGCCACGGATTTGACCAGCGTTTTTTATGAATATCACACTCCGGCAAATCGAAGCTTTTCTGGCTGTCGCCCAGCTTGAAGGTTTTACGCGCGCGGCTGAGCGCATCCATCTCACGCAGTCGGCCATCAGCGTGCTCATCAGGGAACTGGAAGAGCAAATCGGGGTGCGTTTGTTTGATCGCACCACGCGGGCAGTCCGGTTGACGGAGGCGGGAAAGGAATTCTTTCCCTTTGCCGAGAAGGCGCTGGCTGAGCTACAGACCGCGTTGCACAACACACGGGACTTGATCGCAAAGAAACGCGGGCGTCTCGCTTTGGCGGCGCCGCCATTGATCGCCTCACACTTGTTGCCGCCCGTGATGGCGAAATTCCGGGAAATGTATCCCGGAGTGACCATCGTGCTTAAAGACCTACGGGCCGACGATATCCTGTTGCGCGTGCGCAGCGGTGAGGTTGATTTCGGTGTCGGCACATTTCATCGGCTCGATGAAGAACTGGAGAGCGCTCCGCTGATCACCGACTCTTTGATTCTAGTTTGCCCGAAAGAGCATCCTTTGACGAAAAAGAATCGTGTGCGCTGGAAGGATCTGGCTGAGCATCCACTGATCACGCTCGACCGCCACAGCAGTCTCCGTCACCTCATTGACCGTACTTTGGAATCCGTAAAATGTCCGAGCGCCCCAGCGTATGAGGTCTCTTTCATTACCACTGCGATCGGGATGGTCGAGGCAGGGCTAGGCGTCTCAGTGATGCCTTCGTATGTTCTCTTGTCAACGCGACACTCCAACGTTCAAACGCGCCGGATCGTCGACCCCACAGTTAACCGGGAAATTTCGATTGTCACTAAACGCGGAAGATCGTTTTCACCGGCCGCGAAGAGTTTTGTAGATTTCTCGCAGCAATACATTAAGTCGTTACCGGACACTAAAAGATGAACGTGCGACTGGTCGGAGCGCCGCCCAAAACCTCTACCGCTCATCGGAGGCTGGTTCGACATCTACGCCGACAGACAGCGCCCTTCAGCGTTGATACTGCCGGTCGTGGCGCGCTGAGAAGGTAAGAAGCGCCATGCAAAATCTATTCATCCGTTGTGTCTATCGAATGGCCCCGCTCGTATCCGCCTTGACGCTCATCTGCGCGTCAGCCTTCGGACAGGGGCAAGCAGGACAGGCCGAATCCAAACCGCAGGACAGGACTTTCAGAGGCGGACTCAGTCCGGTCAAAGATCAGGAGCCGCCGCGGCCCGTCCGCAACAACGTGGCGCAGCCGGGCGAAGAGGTCGTCACGCTGCGCTATTTCAAAATCAAAAAGGGCGCGTTCGATCAGTTCCTAAAAGCCAGCGTCGAAGGCGTCTGGCCTTACTTCGAGAAGATCGGCGCGCGCATTGTCGGGATGTGGAAGATCGTCACGCCGGAAGGCGTCGCTGACGGGCCGCAAGCGAGCAAGGATTATGACGAAGTTTACCTGATGACCCGCTACGCCAGCGTGGAGCATTGGCGGGCGACGCGCGAGACGGCGCCCCATGGCGGCAACGGCCCCGATTGGGAGAAATGCAAAGCCGCGCTCGACCTGCGACAGGGCCTGACCATTTCGAGCAACGTCATTTTCCTGAAGGGACAAATGGCGGCGGGCGGGCCGTATTTCATGCCGGGGCTGGACGAAAGTTACGAGAAGAAGGCTCCGAAATAAATGATTGGCTTGATTGCCGCAGGTCTGGCTGGTGGGCGGCGTCAAACCCAGGATTTGTATGTACGCGATAAAGCAGTCACGGCGTGAATTTCTTCTGCAACCGTTGGCAGGGCTGCTGGTCGGGCCGTCATTCGCGGCTGCTGGCCCGACTGCCGTTCAAACTGAAGCCAAGCGGCGAATCGCGCGTTTGATCGAGCAATACGATGGGCAAGGTATTCACCGCGCCGGCGCGGCGGGCGACCAACGATCCGCCGATTGGCTCGCGGCGGAAGTCAGCAAACTCGGCGTCAAGCCCGCGCTCGAACCGTTCACGCTCGACCGTGTCGATCCGCTGAACTGTTTTGTCGAGATCGGCGGCAAGCGCATCGAGGGTTTGCCGCTCTTTGACGCGGCATTTACCGACGCGAACGGCGTGCGCGGCAAGCTCAGCGTATTCGGCGATGAGACAGAGCTTGGTTTGATCGAGCTGCCGCCCAATGCCGAATACGGCGCGAACTATGAAGCGGCACGTCGCACAAGCCGCCATCGGGCGTTACTCATCATCACAAAAGGCGCGCGCGCGGGTTTGTGTCCGATCAACGGCGCGCGATTCAAACATCCCTTCGGCTCGCCCGCGCTGCAAGTCAGCAGCGAGCACGGCGAATGGCTGAAACAGCAAGCGCGGCAAAGCGCGCCGGCGCTTATCGTCGCGCACGTCAAGCGCACAAAGACTAAAGCTTACAACGTCACGGCGACGATCAAGGGCGCGCGGCCGCGACTCGCCCCCTTGGTGATGATGACGCCGCGCAGCGGTTGGTGGCATTCGACCAGCGAGCGCGGCGGCGGCCTGGTTTGTTGGCTGGAAGCGCTGCGCGCGCTCACGGCGAAAAGGCCGGCGCGCACAGCGCATTTTATTTCTTCCAGCGGGCACGAGTTGGGACATCTGGGGCTGGAATCATTCATCGAACGCCGTCCGGAGTTGGTCAAGCAAGCGCGCGCCTGGATTCATTTCGGAGCGAATATCGGCGCTGTCGGCGCGCGCAATCGGCTTCAGGCCTTTGACGATGAGTTGGAAGCGATCGCGGTTGGAGCAATGGCCAGGGCCGGCCTCGCGGTCCATGACAAAGCCAAGCGCGGCGTAGCGCCGTTTGGCGAAGCGGGCAATATCCATCGTGGCGGCGGACGCTATGTTTCGCTGCTGTGTCCCGGCGCCCCGCTGTTCCACCATCCGGCGGACCGCTGGCCTGACGCCGCAGACGTGGCGGCGGTGGCGCATTACGCGGAGGCTTTTGCCGCCGTGGCGAGCGAATTGGCAGGCGGCTAAGCGGCTTTGAAGTGGAACGTCAGCGCGGCGCGCGTTTTTAGCTTAACCGACAGAGGCAAGGTTACGGACTTGACGTAGGTTCTCTTCTGAAGTATTTCTACCGACCGGTCGGAATATTCTACCAAACAGTCGAAATCAAGCCGAACGCCTCAAGGGAGAAGCGTTCGACCCGGAGGAGGGTATTTTGCAGGGAGCTATTGCGAGAGCCGCCGCGCAGCCGCGGATCAAGCTTTCCAAACTCGGAGAGGATGATCGCCTACTGCTGATCTACCGCGCGGCGGCCGGAGTCATTCACGCGAAGGGCTACGATGCGACGTCGCTCAATGACATCGCGGACGCGGTCGGGATCACCAAAGGCGGCCTCTATCATTACATTGACGGTAAACAGAGCCTGCTCTTCAAAATCATGAGCTATGCCCTGGATATGCTGGAAGCGGAAGTGGTGAGGCCGGTGGGATTGCTGGTCGGCGCGGAACAGCAGTTACGCTCAGTCATCCAACTTCACACCCAGCTCATTGTGGATAAAGGCATCGAGTTGACGATCCTGCTGGATGAGAGCGCGGGGCTGGCGCCGGAGAGCCTGAGACTGATTACGGAACGTCGCGTGAAGTACTACAAATTCGTACGCGCGATCATTCAGCGGCTCAAGGATGAGGGCAAGCTGCGCGAGTTGGACGTGACCATCGCCACCCACAACCTGATCGGTCAACTGCAGTGGCTGCCCCGCTGGTATACCCCTGGGGGACGGCTAACGCGCGAACAGCTAATCCAGGGATTCACCCAAGCCGCGCTGACGGCCTTGCTGCGCGCCGGATCGAGTTCACGCGCAGGCAAAAGTGCAAAGTCCGCAACCGCTACGCCCGCTTTATCCAAATCATCTTCGCGTCGCCGGAAGTAAGCGAGACAAGTTGGCAACCATGTCATTACCCATATTTTCGCGATATGCGGGCCGCCGATTTCAGCCTGCGAAGCAGGCGACAGAATAAAGCCTGGGGTTTCGCGCTGACGCGCTCCACCCCGCTCGCCCGCATCCGCGGGCTAGGATCGAGTCAAAATTCTGGGTAATGACGAGGTTGGCAACCTGTTCCACCGATTTTCCGAGGAGGTCTCATCACCATGCAAAGGCGAATCAATTTCCTGACCGGCGCATTGCTGCTCGGCGCAATCGTCGCATCCTACGCCAACGCGCAGACCGCCACCGCCACGCTCAAAGGCAGCGTTGCGGACGGGGGCGGCCAAGTCACGCCGGGCGCGACAGTAACGCTGACTCAAACTTCGACCGGGCTGAAGCGCATGTTCACGGTCAGCGACGACGGTCAATACACTTTTACCTTCCTCGAACCCGGCGGTTACACGCTGGAAGCGCAGGCGCAGGGCTTCAAGCTGTACCGCCGGGAACGCATCGAACTGGCCGTGGCGCAGAACGCCGAACTCAACGTTACGCTCGAACCGGGCAGCATCACGGATACCGTCACGGTGACGGCGCAGGAAACCACGTTACAACTCGACACCGCCAGCGGCTCGCTCGGTGGCGTGGTCGGGCGCACGCAGATTGACGACCTGCCGCTCAACGGGCGCAACGTATTCCAGCTTGCGCAGCTTGAACCCGGCGTCAGCGCCTCGCCCGGTTCGCGAAGCGCCACACCCAATCTCGGCGCGGGCGGGGTCGCGGAGCTTTCGATCAATGGCGGGCGCACGCTGACTAACGAAATCGTGGTGGACGGGACGCCGATCACCAATAAGGGTGACAACCTGCCCTCGCTCAAACCCTCGGCGGAGGCGATCCAGGAATTCCGCATTGTGACCAACTCCTATTCGGCGGAACTGGGGCGCACGGGCGGCGGCGCGCTGAATTTCTCCATTCGTTCGGGCGGCGGCAAGCTGCGCGGGACGCTCTTTGAATTCCTGCGCAACGACGCGCTGGACGCCACGAACTTCTTCGCCAACGCGACCGGCGCGGGCAAAGAGAAGCTGCGCTTCAATCAGTTCGGCGGCAATCTGGGCGGCCCGGTCTACCTGCCGCGCTTCGGCGCGGGGGGCGAGTCGGTCGCCAAGCTCGACAAGCTCTTCTTCTTCGTCAACTACGAAGGGCTGCGCATCGCCCGCGCCAATCTGCGCCAATCCACCGTCCCGACTGAAAAGATGCGCAACGGCGATTTCACCGAACTGCTCGGCGCGGCGATCCCGAACGTCAATGTGCGCGACACGAATGGCAATCTGATTCCCGCGCAACAGGGGATGATCTACGTTCCGGGCGCGCTGGTCGCGGCGGGCCAGCCGGGCGCAGGCTCGCGCGTCGTGTTTGCCGATAACATCATCCCCGCCAATCGCATCAACCTGGTGGGCAAGAACGCGATTGCTTATTATCCGGCGCCGAATCGCGCGGGGCGCACGAACAACTACGTCGTCAATTCGCCGATCAACACCAGCGAGAATCAATTGATCGTGCGCATGGATTACAACCTCTCGCAAAAACATCTGCTCTACGGGCGCTTGATTCAGGATTTCACCAGCAGCGCGAACGCCGGCCCATTCCCCGGCTCGATTGCCGGCACGCAGGCCAATCCGAATCAAAGCCAGAAACCCGGCTCGCTCGTGCTGGATTACGTCTGGACGGTGTCGCCGCGCGTCATCGTCCACCTAAATAGTGGCGGGACGCGCTTCGGCAACAAGGGGCTGACCTACTCGGACGGCTTTGACCTGACCACTCTGGGTTTCCCGGCTTATCTGGCGAATGCTTCCGACGATGCGCGCGTCTTTCCGTTCTTTTCGCCGACGGGCTACACCACACTCGGCCCGACGCGCAATTTCGGCAATGTCATAAATTTTCAGGACACGTTCAGCTTCAATCAGGACGTTAGCTGGCTGCGTGGCGCGCATTCGCTCAAGTTCGGCGGCGCCGAGCGCGCCTATCGCATCTACAACACCCGCCCGGACGATCCGGCGGGCAACTTCACTTTCACGCGCGTCTTTACGGCGCGCACAGTCAACGACACCGTTTCTGGCGACGCCATCGCTTCGTTCCTGCTGGGCAATCCGGCTTCGGGACGGCTGGCGATTGCGCCTCAACCGGCTGTGCAGAATCTCTATTATTCCTTCTTCGCGCAGGACGATTGGACGGTGAATCGCAGGTTGACCCTGAACCTGGGCTTGCGTTGGGAAGCGGATTTGGGCAACACAGAGCGATACAACCGGCTGACCAGCTTCGATCCGCAGGGCGCGTTTCCCGTCAGCAGCTTGACCGTCGCCTTTCCTGCAGCGACCAATCTGGGCACGCGCACGATCCCGATTCGCGGCGTCGTCTCGGCGGTCGGACGCGGCGGCGTCAGTAATCGTGAGCAATACGACCGCGATCTGGACAACTGGGGGCCGCGCGTCGGGCTGGCCTTGAAACTGGATGACAAGACGGTGCTGCGCGCGGGTGGCGCGATTTACTACGCTTCAACCACGGCGGGCGGCTTCGCCACGCAGACGCTCGCGATCTCCGACTTGGCAGAGACGGCCTTCATCGCCTCGCTCGATAACAACCTGACGCCGACGCCGGGTACAAATCTGAGCAATCCATTTCCCAACGGCATCGTGCAAGCGCCCACCAGCTTTCCTGGTCTGTTGTACGGCTATGGGCAACAGACGCTTCCTGTCAAAGTGCGTGACATTCGCCAGCCCGAGATCGGGCAATGGAATCTAAGCCTGCAACGCGAATTACCCGGCCACCTGAAAGCGCAGGTCGCATACGCCGGGAGCGCAAGCATCGCCCTGCTCGGCGGTCCCACCGATCTGAATCAACTGACGCCGGAGGGGCTGGCGCTGGGCGCGACGGTGTTGAACACGCAAGTCGCCAATCCTTTCTTGACATTACCTGTCGAACAGCGTCCGGCGGCGTCTTCGATCCTGGGGCGCGCAACCGTGACGGTGTCGCAATTACTGCGCCCCTATCCACAATATGGCGCGGTGGTTTCGTACAACATGAACGAATCGCACGCGACCTATCACTCCGCGCAGTTCCGCCTGGAGCGGCGCTTCAGCGACGGCTTGCTCTTCACCGCCGGCTACACCTTCTCGAAGATGATTGACGACATCTCAGGCGTTTCAGCCGGGCCGACGATTCAGGTCCCGAATTACCAGAACTACTACGACCGGCGCTCGAACAAATCGCTCTCGACATTCGACGCGCGCCACCGCTTCATCGGCAATGTGACCTGGAAACTTCCGTTCGGCTATGCCGGTCGTTATTTGAGAGAAGGAATGCTGGGGCAGGTCGTCGGCGGCTGGGGCGCGGGCGTGATTGCGCAGGCGCAGAGCGGTTTCCCGCTCAACATCGCGGCGGCGAACAACGGCTTGCAGGGGCTGGCTTACGTCGGCAGCAGCGGCCAGGGCCTGCGCCCGAATCTGATCGCCGATCCGGTGTTGGCCGATGATTCGCAGCGCAAAAAAACGCTGACGTGGTTCAACACTGCCGCGTTTCAAGCGCCACCGCAATTCACTTTCGGCAATTCGCCGCGCACCTTCTCGAACTTACGCGGCCCGGGCTATTTCGGCGTGAACCTGTCTTTGCAGCGTAATTTCAAGTTCACTGAGACGACGCGGCTGCAATTCCGGGCTGAGGCTTTCAATCTGTTCAATCGCGCCAACTTTACCACCCCTTCCACGACCTTGGGCGCGGTCAACTTTGGACAGCTCATCAACGCCGAAGACGCGCGGCAGTTGCAGTTCGCGTTGAAGCTTTATTTTTAGACTGAGCGATCCCCGATTAGCGAGGAACATCATGAATCGGACAAAAAACATCATCCGCGTCATCTGCGCGCTGGCGTTGAGCCTGACGGCGTTCATCGCGGCGTTCGGGCAACAATCCCGCGTTATTGGGCGCACGTACAAAGAATCAAAACCCGCCTGGGAACCATTGCCACAGGCGCCGCGCGCCGCGCCGAATGTGATTTACCTCGTGCTTGATGACGTCGGTTATGCGCAGCTCGGTTGTTACGGCTCGGAAATTCAGACGCCGAATCTGGACAGGCTAGCGGCGAACGGACTGCGCTACACCAACTTTCACACGACGGCGTTGTGCTCGCCTTCGCGCGCGGCGTTGCTGACCGGGCATAATCACCACAGCAATCATCTGGGCGTGATCGCCGAAGCCGCGACCGGCTATCCGGGCTACGACGGTCGCATGCCGAAGAGCCATGCGACCGTCGCCGAAATCCTGAAGCAGAGTGGTTACAGCGCGTTTTATGTCGGCAAATGGCACCTGACGAATTTCGACGAATACAGCAACGCCGGGCCGTTCGATCGGTGGCCGTTGGGGATGGGCTTCGAGCGGTTTTATGGTTTTGTCGGCGGCGAGACGAATCAATGGTTCCCGCACCTGGCGGCGGACAATCAGAACATCGAACCGCCGCTGAAACCCGGCTATCATCTGACCGAAGACTTGACTGACCAGGCCATTCGTTTCATCACCGAACAAAAGCAGGTCAACGCTGATAAGCCGTTTTTCCTGAACCTTGCCTACGGCGCGGCGCACGCGCCGCTGCACGCGCCTAAGAAATACATCGAGATGTACAGAGGCAAATTCGACAAGGGCTGGGACAAGGTTCGCGAAGAAACATTGGCGCGGCAAAAACGGATGGGCATCATCCCCGCGAACACCATGGCGCCGCCGCGCAATCCCAACATCAAAGCGTGGGATGAATTGACGGCGGACCAGCGCCGTTTGTACGCGCGCTTTCAGGAAGTGTTCGCCGGATTTCTGACGCACGCGGACGAAAACATCGGGCGCCTGATTACGTTTCTGGAAGAGACCGGGCGCCTGGACAACACGATCTTCATCGTCGTTTCGGACAACGGCGCGAGCCAGGAAGGCCGTTTGACCGGCTCCTTCAACGAGGGCCTGTACTTCAATCAGATTCCCGACGACGAGGCGCTGAACCTGAAGCTGATTGATGAAATGGGCGGCCCGATGACCTACCCGCATTACCCGATGGGCTGGGCGATGGCGGGCAACACGCCTTTCAAGATGTACAAGCAGAACACGCACGCCGGCGGCAACACCGATCCGTTCATCATTCACTGGCCGCGCGGGATCAAGGAGAAAGGCGGGATTCGCTCGCAATATCATCACCTCATTGATGTCACGCCGATGATCCTGGAGGCGATCGGCCTCAAACAACCCAGGGCCGTCAACGGCGTTGATCAGGAGCCGTTCGACGGTGTCAGCATGCTCTACAGCCTGAACGATCCGGCAGCGAAGAGCCGCCGCGAGACGCAGTACTTCGAGATGCTCGGCCATCGCGCGATTTACCACAACGGATGGAAAGCCGTCGCCTGGCACGAGCGCGGCTCCGACTTTGAGAAGGACAAATGGGAACTCTACAAAGTGGACGAGGACTTCAACGAAACCAACGATCTGGCGGCGAAGCAGCCGGAGAAGCTGCGCGAAATGATCGAACGCTGGTGGGGCGAGGCAGGCAAATACAACGTGCTGCCGCTGGATGATCGCGGGACGGTTCGCGCCACCGAACAGGTCTCCGCCAATCGCCCGCTCACGACGGCGACGTATTACCCCGGCGCCGTCCAGACACCGCGCAGCAGCATGCCGAACTTTCGCAATCGCTCCTTTAGTCTGACCGCCGACGTCGAAATCCCAACGAGTGGGGCGGAAGGCGTGCTGCTGGCGCTCGGCGGACGGTTCGCCGGTTTCAGTTTCTTCGTGCAAAACAATCGCCTGCAATTCGCCTACAACTTCCTGGGTCTGGAGCGGTATAACGTCGTGGCGACCGAAGCACTGCCGGCGGGCGCAACCAAATTGCGGATGGAATTCACCAACACGGGCGACAACAAAGGCGTCGCGGCGTTGTTCATCAACGACCGCAAAGTGGGCGAAGGACCGATTGCGCGCGCCGTCCCGCTGACCTTCAACCTGAGCGAAGGATTGACGGTCGGACGCGACCCATCGACGCCCGTGACCGAAAGTTACCAGTCGCCCTTCACCTTTACGGGCAAACTCAAAAAAGTAGTTTTTCAAGTGAAAGTTGAATAACCGCTACCAACCGCCTGCCGTGCAGCGCGTGAATTGAGGGCATTGAAAAGGCTTATGCGAATTCTGAAGCTCCTGTTATTGGCGGCCCTGGGCGCCGGAGTGGCCGCTCCCGTCGCCCCGCGCCAACAATCAAGTCAATCGGCGCGCAAACCGAACATCGTCATCATACTCGGCGATGATCTGGGTTATTGCGACGTGAGCATGTACGGCTGCCGCGAAATTCCGACGCCGAACATTGATTCCATCGCCGCGGCGGGCGTGAAGTTCACCAACGGCTACGTCACCGCGCCGGTGTGCAGCCCGTCGCGCGCCGCCCTGATGACCGGGCGCTACCAGCACCGCTACGGATTCGAGTTCAATGCCGGGCCGTTGCAACGCGCGCTGGCTGAGCCGGAGATGGGTTTGCCGACTTCGGAGATCACGCTGGCTCAGATGATGAAGCAGGCTGGCTACGCCACCGGCATGGTCGGCAAATGGCATCTGGGGCTGCACGACAAGTTTCATCCGATCAAACGCGGCTTCGATGAATACTTCGGTTTTCTGTTCGGCGCGAATATGTACATTGATCCCGCCCAGCCGGGCGTGAAGTCCAGCGATCCCGAAGGCGTCGGCGTGCGGATTCGCACGGAGCGTAATCCGATTGTGCGTGGCCAGGCTCCGGTCGAAGAGAATGAATACCTGACCGACGCCTTTGCGCGCGAAGCGGTCGCCTTTATCGAACGGCGCCGCAACGAACCCTTCTTCCTTTATGCGCCTTTCAACGCGCCACACACGCCGTTGCAGGCGACGCAGAAGTATTACGACCGCTTCCCAAACATCAAAGACGAGCGGCGGCGGATTTATGCGGCGATGGTCAGCGCGCTCGATACGGCCGTGGGCGCGATTCTCAAAAAGCTGCGCGACACGGGCTTGGAGAAGGACACGCTGGTCGTTTTCCTGAGCGATAACGGCTGCGCTACCTACACCGGCGCTTGTACGAACGATCCGCTGCGGTTGGGCAAGCTGACGCATTTCGAGGGTGGCTTCCGCGTCCCCTTTGCGCTGAAGCTGCCCGGCAGGATCAAAGCCGGAATGACCTACGAACAGCCGGTCAGTTCGCTCGATCTGGCGCCAACGGCGGTGGCATTGGCGGGCGGCAAGTTGCCCGCAGACCGCGCGTATGACGGCGTGGATTTGCTGCCGTATCTGACCGGTAAAAATAAGACCGCGCCGCACGAAGCGCTCTGCTGGCGCAACGGCGAGAACGCCGGCGTGCGCAAAGGCAATTGGAAGCTTTTCAAAGGCGGCGAGCGTTACTGGCTCTACGACCTGTCGAAAGACATTGGCGAGCGGCAGAACGTGGCGGACAAATACCCGGCCATTGTCGCGCGGTTGAAGAAAGAACTCGCCGACTGGGAAGCGCGGATGAAACAACCGATGTGGCCGTGCCGCAAAGCTGGCGAGGCGTTTCCAGCCGTGGTTGACGGCGTCAAATTGAACATCTGCATTTGAAAGGGGCGCGCTATGGCAACCGGCTTCAACACCTCCGTTCTTTCTCGGCGTGAACTGCTCGGCTTGGCGGTCGGCGCGGCTGGCTCGAGCTTGCTGCCGTCCAGCCTTTGGGCGAACGCCGGGCAGACGGCGGCTCCAACGCTCACCGCCAACCCGAAATTCGCCGATCCGAAACAGACGCTGCCGCGCACGGTCGCGCTGTTGGAAAAGCCGAACTCCGAAGCCTTCAACACGGATTGTAGTCCGGGCGCGGGCGGGCGCGGGCCCATGCGCGAACTGGGCCGCTTTTACGAAATGCTGCTCAATCGCGGGCAGCTTGAAGGCAGACGCATCCTCTCGTCGCAGACTGTCGAAGCGATCACCGCGCGCCATCGCGCCGGCATGCTCTATCAGACCTTCGGGATTGCGCTGGACTGGAGCTTGGGCTTCATCGTGGATGCGTTTCTTTATGGCAGTCACTGTTCTGACCGCGCGTTTGGCCACGCGGGCGCGCAATCTTCGGTCGGGTTCTGCGATCCCGAATACGGCTTGGTTGTGGCGATGGCGCTCAACGGCATGCCGGGGCCGACGCCACACAACCAGCGCATGCTCGATTTGGCCAACGCCATCTACCTTGATCTGGGGCTGGCGAAAGAAGGCGAACCGGGCAAGCCGCGCGAGTTGCCCAAAGTGGGCTAACCCGAACACTGCGCAGAGAGGCAAGCGTTTATGCAACGTTCACACGGTTGGCAATACGGCCTCTGCATTTTGCTGTGTGCCGCGCTGGCGGGAACAGTGTTGGTCGCAGCCCGGTCAAAAACAGCCACGGGCGAATGGCCGGCTTACAGCGGAGACAGTCGCGCGCATCATGTCTTCATCACGCAAAGCATTCACAGACTGACGGCGGACGCGCGGCGGATGTGGGATCGCAGCGCGCAGGGTTACACCCAGGGAATCAAGGCCGATGACCGGACGATTCCAGGCGCCGCTGGGCGACCTAACGCCGGCATCGCCGCCGATGACACGGAGAACGACGCCGACGTGGCCAATGCCCAGCGCGTGGGTACGGTCAACGCCGATCACGCGCACCACACCAACAACGGCGGCTGGATGATGGCCGACGTTTGGTACGCGGGGCTGCAATCCTATCTCAATTCGCCAGCGACCCAAAGGATGTCATACTTCATCCCGCCTCAAGATACCGACCCTCAGATTGACACAAACCTGGAGTCGCACTACGTCGCGCTCAATCAATCCGCGCAGCCGAAAAATCAATTGTTCCTCTTTTTCCCCGGCACGGGCGGAACGCCGTTTTTTCAGCAACAGCTTTGCAACACCGCCGCCGACCTGGGCTTTCACGTCATCGGCCTCAACTATCCGAACGATCAGGCGGTGAACACGCTATGCGGCGGCGCCAGCGCCGACCTGGACTGCTACGCTAAAGTGCGCCTGGAAATCAAAGACGGGGCCGACCGCACGCCGCTCGTCAATGTCACCCGCGCAAACTCGATTGAGAACCGGCTGATCAAGCTGCTCCAGTACCTGCGCGCGCGATTCCCTAACGAGGGCTGGGGGCAGTATTTGGAAAACGACAGCGCGATCAGATGGGCGTCCATTGTGGTCAGCGGGCATTCCTAAGGCAGCGGACACGCCGGGATCATCGGCCGCTATCATCTGGTGGCGCGAGTGGTGATGTTGGCGGCTATGGACTACAACTCTGGATACGCCGACCAACAACTATCACGGCAGCGTGGCGGTGGACAGGAACCTGGCGTTGCGGGCGGACGGCGCGCCGGTTTACAAGCCGGTCTGGGAATACCTGTTGGCGACTCCGCGTGAGGCTGCGAACGTTTCGGCCGCAAGTTATATCGCCTCGCCGATTGCGACTGAAGCCATCGTCTCGGCTTTTGGCTCAGGCCTGGCGACGGCGACGATGGCCGCATCAACCACTCCGTTGCCGGTGACGCTGGCAGGCACAAGCGTCAAGGTTCGCGACAGCGCGGGCGTGGAACGTTCTGCGCCACTCTTTTTCGTCTCGCCAGCGCAGGTGAACTATCTGATTCCGACGGGAACCGTGAAGGGCGCGGCAACGGTGACCATCACCAGCGGCGATAGCGCAGTGTCGGCAGGGGTCACGACAATCGCCGCGGTCGCTCCCGGTTTGTTTACGGCGGACGCCAGCGGGCGCGGGTTGGCCGCGGCGCTGGCGCTGCGCGTCAAGCCCGACGGCTCACAGCAGTTTGAACCGGTGGCGCAGTTCGATCCGGCGCAAAACAAGTTCGTCGCCGTTCCGATCGATCTTGCGCCTGAAACCGGCCAGGTCTTCCTGATCCTCTACTGCACCGGCCTGCGTTATCGCAGCGCGCTCTCTGCGGTGAAAGTACGCATTGGCGACGTGGACTCTCAGGTCACATTCGCCGGCGCGCAAGACGAATTTGTCGGGCTGGATCAGGTCAATGTCAGATTGGCGCCGAGCCTGATCGGGCGCGGTGAGGTGGATGTCGCGCTGACAGCGGACGGGCAGGCGGCAAACATAGTCAAGATTCACATCAAGTGAGCAGAGAGAAAACTGAGCTTCATCTGTGATGTTTTGCGCTTGCGCGATGTGCCGGAGTAAAGCCAACGGATGCGCCGCTTTTCTTCGCTTCCCCTACGCAGATCAATTTTCAGATTCCGCCGGGCACGGCGAACGGTTCTGCGACCGTCACTGTCACGAGCGGCGACGGCGCGCTTTCTATTGGCGCTGTTCAAATCGCGCAGGTTGCGCCTGGCGTCTTCTCCGCTGACGCCAGCGGGCGCGGGTTAGCTGCGGCGACCGTATTGAGAATCAAAGCCGACGGATCACAGGTCTATGAACCGGTCGCGCGTTTCGATCCGGCGACGAGTAAATTCGTCGCCGAGCCAATTGATGTCAGCGCGGCGGGCGAACAGTATGAATAAAAAAGCCGGAGAGTTCACTCCGGCAAAATGTTGATTTTGCTGAGGCGCCCGGCACGACTCGAACGTGCGACCTTTTGGTTCGTAGCCCGGTCGGGCCATCTAGCGCCAATTCACATTTGGCGGCATCTACCAACATTTTCAACGAGTTGCAGCCACAGGCCACTGCGCCACTATACCCCAAAATAGGCCTATTTCCACGGAGAATTGTCACAAGATTGTCACAAGTAATCACGTCGGAATCTGAGGGTTATGAATGCCCTCGCTGATTTGTGCGGCAACTGGCATCCAGGCCTATCTCCTATTTACAATGGTTTGCAGCCGTCATGAAGGCGCGTCTATTCCTTCCATTTCCCATGTATTGACATCTATTCGAGTCACAAATAGGTCACAACATTACAATCCAATGTGCGACTCTTTTTGTTAATTACGAACCAACCCGTCAAGATCAAGCGGTGAGCGATTGAGCTTACAGCGGTTTTCACATGAGTGTTTAGGTTGATAGCATTATGGGGTATGAAAACATATCCCATAGACTTGCGTCAGAGGATCGTTGATGCCATTGATCAGCAACTTGGCACTTACGCGGAGATTGCGGAAATGTTCGGCATCAGTGAACAATACATTTATAAACTCCTCAGGCAGCGACGTGAAACTGGTAGCATTGCTCTGTTGCCGCGCGGCGGGGGAGCGCAAGCCAAGCTGAACGAAGCACACCTACTAACGCTCGCCGAGTTGGTGGCTCGGCAACCTGACGTCACGCTTGAAGAATTGCGTTAGCGACTCCGCCGAGAGACCAAGGTGGAGGCTAGCATTTCAACCGTATGGCGCGGGCTTGAGCGGATCGAGTTCACTCAAAAAAAAGACCAAACTCGCGCAAGAGGCTGACCCGGTGGAGCGGGCAGCCTTCCGGAAGAAGCAGCGCCGCCTGAATGTGTGGCGCCTGATCTTCGTTGATGAATTCGGGATCAATCGCGCGATGTCCCGTATTTATGCGCGCGCGCCAAGAGGTGAGCGTGCGCGAGTCAAAGAACCGACCGAGAGGGGGGCCAACATTTCAGTCATCAGTTCACTCCGCCTATCCGGGGTGGGAGCGACGATGATGATTGAGGGTGCAGTAGACACCCAGGTCTGGAACGTGTTTATCGAGCATTTTCTCGTTCCCGAACTGGAGCCGGGTGATATCGTAATGCTTGATCAAATCTCCTTCCACGGCAGCCTGTTGGCGCTTGGCCAAATCAGGGCAGCCGGGGCAAGAGTGGAGGAGTTACCGGCTTATTCGCCGGACTTTGATCCGCTTGAAGAGTGCATCTCCAAAATCAAAGGTGATTTGCGAAGTAGCCGGGCACGCACTGAGCTTGGACTCCTCCTGGCATTACAAAGAGCGATCGAAAAAGTTACGCCCGAAAATATTCGGGGATGGTTTAAACATTGTGGTTACACACACCTACTCGATCGAAACTAGAGAAATTTTGTTATTTCTCCTAAACACTCATGTGAAAACCGCTGTAAGGTTGAGAAAAACAGCTACGGTGTGAGCCAAGGCCTTGCGAATCAAGCGGTGTTGATAATGCCACAGGTTGTGGACTCGGATGCGAGCAATAGCAAAACGCTCAGTCAGATGAGACCCGACGTTCTCAACCAGTTTTCGCCAGTGGGCGGGGGCTCTGATCAGGTCTAGAGGATGCGGCGACACCTTCATATTCGAGCGGGCGGAGTGATGACTCTCACCCCGTGCCGCTCGGCCAATTGAGCTTGGCGATAGGCGTCAATGAAGCCTTTATCGGCAGGCGCAATTCCGCTGAAGCCTTCGACCAAGGCCTTGAGATGATTGATGTCGTGTGGGCGCGCGGCCAGCAATGGGTAATGCGTGATCATTCCGTAACGCGAAATCCGCAGCCCCAGCTTGAAGCCATAGTAGTCGAGCTTCTTCGCCGCGCAGTGGCCATAATCGGCCTTCAATGGAAAGCAGCGGTCACGCGGCGCGCGCGTAAGTGCAAACTGGCAGTGGAAGCGTGTCTATTGATTGCACTGGGTCGAAAGCCTGTCCACTGATTTCAACCAACCGCCGCTGGATCGCCGCTTTGATTTGCCACAAGTCCGCGGCCTGGCGCACAAACCGTGTGCGGTCGCGCAAGCGAGGGAAGAAGTGGCGGCAGTGGGCGCGGAAATAATCGAACAGGTCGCGGTCCGTATGATGTTTGAGGCGGAATGTGCCAGTCAATTCGCTTACGGCGCAGGTCGCTGATGGGACGATAGTGAACCTCTCAAGCGCCATCTCAGGCGTTGGACAGGCGCTGGCAGGCGCCGAGGTCCTTTTGGTAGAGGCCAATTACCTGCTGCCAACCAAGATAGGTTCCCGCAAAGAGAACAGCAACGTCCCGCCGGGATCAGGGAACACCACCTCAGCGGCGTGATCGCGCTCGACCCGTCGCCACCTGATAATCCCCCGATGATCACAGCGCCGACCGCGTTCCGGGTCTTTGCCGGGCAACCACAAAACCTGGATATCGTGGTGACGTGCGGCGGCGGACAGATGGTAGACGTGATTGTGACCGGCGTCAGCTTCGCCACAATCACGCTCTTGGGGAATGACAACTACCGCATCAGGCTTGCGCCGACGGCTAACGACCGAGGGACTTACACTTTGGTGATTACAGCAGTCAATGACCTCGGTCGTGTCGCGACACATCGAATCAGCCCGTTGACTGTGGAATAGACACAGCCAGTGGTTTGACCGGTAGGTTAAATCAGAACTATTATTGGGCGCATCGTAACAAGGTCCGAATTCGCGGCAAGCGATGGATAAAGTGGGGGCCCGTTGCCATCGGAGATCGGAAGATGTCGGCGCATCCAGCGAAGAAATCACACCTGCGGCAGCGCGTGATCAATGAAACTACCGAAGTAATACCAGGAAATGGAATACCGGTTTGGCCCAAGCCCGAGACACATCTGAGGAGGGTACAATCGTGCCGATCTTTTGGAACCCAGTTTTGAATGACGTTATTACTCTTTTCGCCGGCCTTTATCCCAATCTGGATAGGGCGCATAACATAGTATTGAAAATAGGCCTAGATCCTATTTATATCGACTTCAGCGGCGCTCCGATAGATTTCTGGTTTCGGATCGTACAAGCAACCAACAAGCATGACAAAGTCCCCAAACTCATCGATGTCGCCAAGCAGGACTTCCCGAATATCGCCTTCGACGTCCTGAAGGAACAATTGCGCCAACCGACGGCCCCTGCCATCCCCACGCTTTCATGGAAATGGAAAGGCTCGGATTCAGCGGTGGGTGGTTTGGAGAAGGTCATTGGGGCTCAACCAACCTTCCTGCCGATCAACTTCCTGTAGATAGGTCTACTCCGATCGAGATCTGTGGCATGGGTGGAAGGCCCGCCGGGGTTCGGCACGGGGTTTCTTACAGGGAACGACCTCCTGATTACCAACCACCACATCATTCCGACTAAAGAAGACGCCCAAAGAACTACGGTCCGGTTCAACTACCAGAAAACCGCCGCAGGTGCGAGCGCTCAGGCTGTCGAGTATAAACTCGACCCAGCCTCGGGCTTTGGAACGGATGCCGCGGATGACTGGACGGCGGTTCGCGTTATGTGCAATCCGAGCGCCGACTGGGGCACGCTTGACTTGGCCGATGCGACAATCAAGGTCGCCGACTATGTCAATATCATCCAGCACCCGGGAGGCTTGGATAAGCAGATCGCTCTCTATCATAACGTCGTTGTGTTTGCAGACGACCGCCGCGTCCAGTACCTAACAGACACCCTAGGTGGGTCGTCGGGGTCTCCAGTCTTTGACAGCGAGTGGCGGGTTGTAGCGCTGCACCACAGCGGGGGCTGGATACCGGAGCCAGGCACTGACAAGATGTATTTCCGAAATGAAGGCGTTCATATAAGAACTTTGCTCAACGGCCTGAGGAAGCAAGGGCTTCTCAACGGCTGAGGCCGTTTATCCATAGCCCGTTCATCGTGGAAAGGAACGAAGATCAGGAGATGTGTTCATCAATTAAACTGATCGAACTACTTGCCAAGCTTTATAACAAGCCAGGCGACGCTGAGTTTCTCGTACTTGAAGCGGGCCTAGATGCAAGTCAGATTGAAATAAGCGGCAAACCGGCGGTCTTCTGGATGAGGATCATCCAGGAAGCTAGGAAGCATAACAAGGTGCAGCATATCGTTGAGGCTGCGAGCCGTCAGTATGGGGCGCAAAGAAAGGCGCTGAATGAGGCGATGAACCGTTGCCTTATTGACGAAGAAGGGATCCGGATTGAAATCGCTGAGATTAGGAAACAATACCTTGCCACCACTTCCCTTAGAGAGTTAAGGAATGCCTTGTATAAAGCTCAGGCCCTCGATGCGCAGTACCCGAACCACCCGGATATAAAGCACCTCATAGATGAAATCACGGCAGCGATCAGAGCGGATCAAAAGTCTTATGAAGCTATCGAAATAGTCACTAGGAAGGGGAAGGTCTGGCTTCGACGACCAATGCTGGTTGTCTCCTTATTAGTTGGGTTGGTTGTACTCTATATATTATCCCGCCCGGCCCTCCTGCCACCTCCACCTCAACAGCCTCCACACTTACCAGAAATGATCTCGATTCCGGCTGGCACTTTCCGGATGGGCACAAGCCAAGTGGAAATCCGGAGTTTCCTCAACGATTACCCTGCTTGGACGGAATCTATGTTTAGTAATGAGGAACCGCGCGAGGTCTCTTTGCCCGAGTTCCACATAGGTAAGTTTGAGGTGACCAACGAGAAATACAAGGATTTCCTGGAAGAGAATCCAGGCCATGGAAATATCAAAGAGCTAGGACCTCCGGATCATCCCGTCGTCAACGTCAGTTGGAATGACGCCGTCGCCTATTGTGACTGGCTGAGTCGAGTTACGGGGGATCACTATAGATTGCCAACCGAAGCCGAATGGGAGAAAGCGGCCAGAGGATGGGATGGTAGGCGGTTTCCATGGGGCGACGACAGGCCCTCTAACGAGTCAGGCATTTTGGGGATTACACGGATCGAGTCCGTAGGGAGCAAACGAAAGGATTCAAGCCCATACGGGATAAGGGATATGGCCGGCAGCGTGGCGGAGTGGTGCGATGACAACGGGTACGATGGGGGCCAAACCAAAGCCGTCCGTGGTGGTTCATGGGCAAGTCCTCCCTTCTATCTGCATTGTGCGGCGCGCAGAGCCTATAGGAGCGGAGAAGGCAAAGATGATTTGGGATTTCGCGTCGCTAAGGTTCGATGAGTAACGTACGTGAAATCATTGCAACTGCCAAGCACAAAGGTAGAGCAGTCTTCCAGGCGCTTGCGGATTTGATGGGAGCGCCAGTCCTTCCGTTCCTTGAAAGCTCAAGCCCGTGAGTAATTACGGTGAAACTACACTACAGGAACAAGAGTAAAGCGTGATCATATCGCCAGAATCCGCATTGAGCCTAGGCTTCAGTATACGATCTTTCCAATACACATTCTTTTCATCTATCAAGACCTCCCCGTTTATTTTGGCAAACAAGCGGTTTTCACTTGCTTCCAGGGAAACTGTAATTTTCTTTCCAATGTAGGATTCCACAGGGCTCACAGTCTTGGGTTCGCCACCTGCCACAATTTTGACATTACCACCACGAAAAGTAATCGAATACTCATCAGGCGCCCATGTTTCAAGGCCTACACTGCTGTCGCGCAGCCCACGATGAAATTCTAAAATGAATTCACAACGCAGATTCTTTGATTGAAGGGGGGACTGCAATTCAGTTTTTCCAGCCACACCATCTAATACCAGTGAGCCGTTCCGTTGCTGTACACTTCCTGTTTCTTTTTCCCACGTGCAGCCGCCAAGAGTGTATACCCTTCCGGTACCGTTACAGTGAGAAGCCAATGACATCGCAATGAGCATAGCGACAACCCCTGTTGTTTTTAGTGAATAGCCGGGCATATTTCACTTCCTCCTTGATGCTAGATAGGTAAAAAACGAAGAAATAAGAGTGCCGATTAAACAACTCAAAGCTCCGGCCGAAGTCTTTCAACTTTGCCTTGCGCATCAACTGCGCGATCTGCAACGAATCCTGGACAGCAGTCCTCAAGAGTTGTGGGCGAAAGCCGCGCAGAAACTGTTTCGTGATGCGATCCATTTGCGCAACCGTTTCGCCTCGGGCGAGATGAAGCTCTCAGGCTTTTTGCGCCGCGTGACGCAGATCGAAAACCATCTCGACCGTCTGCTGGAAGAAGAGTTGAAGAATGAAGCGGCGCGGAAACTGCAAAACCGTTTTTAAAGCCACCGAGACAAACTGCTGACGTTTTTGCATTACCCGAACGCGCCGCCGACCAACAACGAATCGGAACAGGCGCTACGCGGCAGCGTGATCCATCGCAAAGTGACCAATGGCTTCCGCTCGGAATGGGGAGCGAAAGCTTACGCCGCCCTGAAAACGATCATCGCTACCGCCAAACAAAAAGGCGAACAGACTTTTCAAACCTTGGTGAACTTGATGGGGCCACCAGTTCTTCCTTTCCTCGAAGCCGCAAGCCTGTGAGTAATTACCTTTTAAGAACTTGGGTCGTCAAGGCTCGTAATAAATATCGTCCAGGTAAAACATCAGGCCACGTTCATTGGCGGTCTTAGAGGTAACCCAACAGAATCCGCCTATCACGTTAGATAGATCCTTGCCTTCCAGGTTTATTTCGTATTGTCGCCATTCTCTATCGAGCGCTATCCTGCCTGCGGACACTTCGAAGGAATCTCTGAACTGTTTTCCGGGCGCATTGATTCCGCCCGCTTTGAACTCGACCAATTCGCCGCCGGTTTCTCCTCTCGCCCAAAATGTCAATCTCTTGTAGCCGACTCGCCTAAAATCCTCTCCCGACCAGTCACCCCAATTATCGGGTTTGTTTTGCCAATATATCCCTGCCCAACCGTCGGGACCTGGCGTATATCGCACCCTGATACAGATAGGAGTGGAGTGAGGCTTCTCCTTCCAGGCCTCATCCAACTGAATATGCTTAGCTCCTAATATTTTTCCATCGCCCATCCAGCCCGAGGCCACGAACCGGGCAGCGATATCCAGCCGCTGTGGTTGGCCTTGCGGTATCTCTGCGCTGGGAGATTCGGCCGGCTTTGGGGTTGTCGATGTCTCGGCGTATGGCGTTGTATCACAAGATTTGCACGCTGAAAGGGTAGCGAAGGAAAATAGAAAAGCTCCAGCCATCAGGGCGAGCATAGGTTTCCTTGTTTTCATTTTGATCTCCTTCTTCAGTGACGATTTGCGCCTTTGGGCCAACAAAGGATCACGTGGGTTCCGTACTTCCTTGGTTGAAGAGCCTGCTCATTCCGATCCGCTTGGGTCGTTTCAAGCTCTTCTAACCGCATATGTACATCTGCGAAGAAACATCACATGGCGAGGTTTCCTGAAAGGCTGCAATAATGTGATTGAATCGTGGCTCAAAAGACTAGCTGGAATGGCTGGCGTTCAGGTTGCCAATTATTCCTAGCCTATAATAGTATTGCCCCGCTTTGCAGACTGTCGATAGAATCACAGCCAAGCCCACAAAACTGTTTCACGAGGCGCAACGGGAGGAGCTGTGGGAGGGAGATTGGAATCCTCACGCCGGGACACAAGGAGAGCCCCCTGAACCAGGACGGATTTGACAATTTGCTTAGCTGGCTCGACTCCGACCGCGATCGCGCCGGTGAGAAGTACGAAGTTATCAGGCGCGGGCTGATAAAGATGTTTGTGCGGCGTCGCTGTCCCACGGCGACGGCGGAAAAACTGGCCGACGAAACGTTCGACAGGGTCTGCCAAAAACTTGACGAGATCACTGACGGTTACATTGGCGATCCGGCGCTGTTCGTCTATGGTGTAGCCAAGTATATCTACCTTGAAGAGGTGAAGAGAAAGCCAACCCCTCCCTGGCCCCCGCCAGAAGATCCACCCAATGAAGAAGAGGATTTGCGGTACCAGTGCTTAGACCAGTGCATGGAAAAGCTGGATGGGAGTGACCGCAAGCTCATCATCAATTTCTATCAACATGACAAACGAGCCAAGATAGCCCATCGGGAAGAGTTGGCCCGGAAGCATAAGATAACAGTACACGCATTGCGAATGAGGGCTCATCGCATCCGGAACCTGCTGAAAGAGTGCATTAAGGAATGTCTCGATCGAAGCTAAGGCGCCGGCAGGCGAACATGTGACGTTTATGCCGAAAACTCCATTAGCTAATGGAGGGCCAAAAACTCCATTAGATAATGGAGCGCCAATAAACAGGTTGTGAGATGGAAGACGAAATTCGAGACAATTTATTAATCAGGAAGTACCTTCTTGGTGAGTTGAATGAGGACGAGCTTCAGCAGGTTGAGCAAAGCCTGTTGACGGACTCGCGCTTCTATGAGCGCGTGATTGTCGCCGAAGATGACCTTGTCGATGATTATGTGGAAGGGCACCTATCTGTGGATGAACAGAAGAAATTCAAGGAGTCTTTTCTGGATAATGAAGAGGGACGCCAGGAGGTTCAGCTTAGCAGGGCGCTTAATCGATATATTTCAACACAAGGGCGGCAAGCCGAGGCCCGGAGCCGCTCCACGAGACTACACGCGTCAAGCGCCGAGGCGGGCGGGCGGGGAATCGAACGAACGAGGCGATTTCGTCCGCCCGGTCGGGATCTGATTATGGCAGCGCCTTCTTACGTTAGACTGATCGCTCTAGCCTTGGTTGTAATAGCGATAGCCGCCTCGGTCTGGATGTTCACACGTCTGTCCGATCTTCGGAAGGGCGCGGCGGCGCTGCAGGCCGCCTACCAACGGCAGCGACCACTTGAAGCGCGGATTTCAAGGTTTGAATATGCAGAGTGGCTGGGAACCCGAGGCGCGAAACCGGACGCAGTTGACTATGTGGCGCTCAAGCGCGCGGAGATACTGCTATTTGGCGAGGCGGTAGACCATCCCAGCCCCGCGACTCGTCACGGGCTTGCGCGCCTATTTCTGGCCGAACAGGAGTTCGGCAAAGCCATAGACCAATTGGCGCAAGCTTTGAAGGATGATCCGGAAAACGCCCGGCTTCATAGCGACCTCGGAGTGGCGTCGCTGGAACAAGGCAAGGTCGAACTGCAAAAAGACGCGCCCGCGAAGGCAATTGAAGAGCTATCGAACAGCCTTAAGCATCTGAATAAAGCCATTGAGTTGGATGGCTCGCTGTTAGAAGCCATCTTCAACCGCGCTCTTTGCTACGAATACCTGAGGCAGCCGGAAGCGGCGGAAGCGGCGTGGAAAGATTATCTGAGAAAAGATCCCCATTCAAAGTGGGCTGAGGAAGCCAGGAACCACCTCGGCAAAATCGAAGAACGGCGCAAGAAAGTTTCGCTCAAACCATCGCAGCTATTCGATGAGTTTGTCGAGTCCTATAAAGCAAACGATCCGACGCGAGCGTCGGAGGTTCTTATTGAAAGCGATTCGCGAGGGCGGAACATCATAGTAGAGAGGCTGCTGGATGAATATCTCGACCTTTACGCCCGTGGGATCAAGCGGGAAGCCACGGAAACGCTCGCGGTCCTGACGTATGCGGGAAAGCTGCAAAGATTGTCGACAAGCGACAACGCATCCCCCGATAGATTCTTCAGCGACTTGGCAGACTTCTATCGTACGGCCAAGCCCTCACAGTTCGCCCGGTTAACCGAAGCGCGCAGCCTCTTGAAATCGGCCAACGAGAGTTTGGGGCAGTCAAGCCCGGAAGCCCTCGCCGAGTACCAAAAAGCCGCACGGATCTTTGAAGAGTTGGGTGATCGCTGCGAGTCCGCGTCCGCGCGTTACTATCTAGCCAACTGTTATCTGCTGACGCTGAGTTTTCAAACTGCGCTAGATGTCCTAAGACCGCTAGCCGAAACTTGCAAGCTAAATAACTATATTGGATTACAGGCTCGGGTCTTATACTCGATGGCATACGCGGATTATGCTTTGAACAGGTATTCAGAGGGTCTCAGGCACAGCCACTTCGCCTTACAGCTTGCGGAATCTATCCGTGATCGCGCATGGGTGGTCAGGAGCTGCGCGCAGCTCGCGATCGTTTACCAAAAGTTGGGGGACGCGCAAACATCATTTTTCTACGTGTCACGTGGATTCAGGGAGGCCGACTCGATGCCGTCCTCCGAGTACAGGTCGCAAATCTACGCGGCGGCGGCTGACGCCTGCGCGCTGGCCGGTCTGTACGAATCAGCTCTCGGCTATCAGACCGAGAGCATGCGGCTAGATCTGGAGATGGGCAACATGCTGGCAATCTCACGAGGTTATGCGCACCTTGGCATGTTGCACGGCAAGTTGGGGCGCTTCGATGAGGCGATCAAGAATCTGCGGCTATCCATAGATGTCGGGCGGCGCGTTCATGATGAAGCTGTGAAGCGCGATATTGAGGCTTTCGGATTCCTGCGGCTCGGACACCTATATAAGCAATCCGGCGACATGCGCAAGGCTATGGAGTACTACAACAAAAACCTTGATATTTACCCGGACATGGCACCTGAGAGTTATCTTGCGCGCAAGGGCAGGATGTCCTGTTACATGGCGCTTGGGGATAACCGCTCCGCGGAGAGCGAGCTTCAGACGGTTTTGGAACTGTTCGAGCGTTACCGTTCGAATATCGCGGAGGAGAACGGCAGAAACACATTCTTCGATGTTGAACAGGACACCTACGATATAGCCGTCGACTTCGCTTATTCGAAGCTGAATGATCATAACAGGGCTTTTAACTACGCCGAGGCGTCGCGCGCAAGATCGTTGCTCGATTCAATGAGTTCCAATACAAGGGTACTCGAAAACAATGGCCGCCCGGAGCTGGAACTGCTGGCCGATGAGCGCCCGATGAAGCTCGTTGAGATACAGGCGAGGTTGTCGAGCCAGGCGCAAGTGCTTCAATACTGCGTGCTCGCGGATAAAGTCTTGCTATGGGTAATTTCGAAAGACGCCGTCATTTCCCGCGAGAGCAGGATCAGCGTCACGGAGCTGACTGCGACGATCTCAAAGTACCTTGAGGGCGTCTATCACCCCTCCGATGACAGCGCGCGGACAGATGCGGTGGCGAAAGAGTTATACGGTCTCCTTATCGGACCGGCGGAGCCGTTGCTGACCCCCGAGAAGTGGATCTGTATTATTCCTGACAAGGTTCTGAACTACCTCCCCTTCCACGCCCTGATATCGCCCACTTCGGGAGAGTATCTTATAAGCGGTCACCGGCTCCTTGTGTGCCCAAGCTCGACGGTCTTCATACGGTCAAGCGAGATTGCCGCGACCAAGGAAAGGTCCGGTTCCGAACAACTGTTGGCGGTGGGGAATCCGAGCTTCGACCAAGACACCTACAAGCTGTCTGATCTATTCCCCGCCCAGCGCGAGGTCGAAGACATAGCGCGATTTTACGGCTCGACGCTGGTTTTTACCGGGACGCGCGCGAGAAAAGCGGAGATTCGCAAACATCTAAGCCGCGCGGATGTAATTCACCTGGCAACTCACTACGTTATAGACGAACGCTCACCTATGCTCTCCCGGCTGCTTCTGGCAAAGGAAGCGGCAGAGGAGAGCGATAGCGAGTTGCAAGCGCGGGAAATCTATAGCATTCGGCCTCTTCGCGCGCGGCTCGTCGTACTTGCCGGTTGTCAAACGCTGGTTGAGCGATTCTACAAGGGAGAGGGGGCCGTGGGCGCGGCAAGACCTTTCGTCAGCGCGGGAGCGCCGCTCATTGTTGCGAGCCTATGGCCCGTAGACTCAAACGCAACCGAGAGTCTGATGGTTAATTTCCATAGGTATCGGAAGCTGGAAAATCTTTCGACCGCCGACGCCCTACGGCAGGCCCAGTTGGACATGATCAAAGGCCCGACTGCTCGATTTCGCCAGCCGTATTACTGGGCCGCTTTTGCGACCATAGGAGGACAGGCAGCCTTTTGAAACAATAGGAGAAAAACAATGTCAAGCAATAAACAAACTCATATCGAGGTATGCTTCACAGGGCTTATGGCGATCCACCGTCCAGCCAGGGGAGGCATCGCAGTCGGTATTCATCAATCCGCTCCTCATCATCTTATGACGATTACGCTGCGCGAAATTGACGGGCCAGCGACCCGACCGGACTATCCTCTGGTTGTCGTGGACAGGGCGCTCACGGACGATATTTACCTTACTCTCGACGGAAAGGGGCCGAATCGAGATCTGGTGTTCGATCCCTACCTTATGAAAATGGCGGTCTTTGATGGGCAGGGTTTTCATAACCGGAAGCTTTCGCCGCGGCGAGGTGTTTTAACCCCACGCTTTTACATAGACGACGCGCAGTTCAGCGCCGAAACCGGCCCGGTGTCTGTCGTTCGCCACCAGTCACGCGAATCGAGAGAGATGGCTATGGTGGTGTCCGCGAAGATCATGCTTGAGGGCGCCGCAAAGGCGACTTTGACCTATGGAAAGGTCTCGCATTCTTTCGCCAACGATGGCCGTTCCCATCGACTTTGGGTCTCAAACGTAGAAGACCTGTGGCACATAAATTCAGGCAAATCGGACTTTCCGTATTACTATTCCGCTTTCCCGGAAGTTGAATCGGATGACTGGTACGACGTAGTAAGAGAAAAGACCGAACCGCCGAAGGAACCCACGCAGGATGAGGCCACGTACGAGCGGCCTTGTATCCCAATCTTCCTTGAGAACAGCACACTCGATTAGCGCAAAAACAAAGTAGGGTGTTATGGGAAACTTCTTCATACGAATAACTCGCATCGCGGCGCGGGAGCTAAGACAGAATAACACGACCACTCGAATGATGTTGGGTGCGGCTCTTTTAGAACGACGGCAAAACCGCAAAATATAAGGCTTTTTTGCAAATTTGCTATCCCCGCCCAAGTTAATTTGCCGGAGATATGGCTTCTCAAGGGGCATATCTCCTTG
>Ga0187894_10001065_pt1 | contig 36446 bp, 28 predicted proteins | sample GBC1701081metaG_FD_136650 | JGI IMG/M metagenome (GOLD analysis project Ga0187894, IMG submission 136650) | White microbial mat communities from a lava cave in the Kipuka Kanohina Cave System on the Island of Hawaii, USA - GBC170108-1 metaG ...
CAAGCTGATGCTCCTCATCGTCGACTGGGACCACTTCTCCCAGAATCCCCGCGAGCTGCTCTCGCTGGCGCAATCGGGCGGCGTGTTCTACGGCGGCCTGATCCTCGCCGTCATCGTCGCGCTCTGGTATCTGCGCCGGCACAAGATGCCGGTCTGGACGACGTGCGACGTCTTCGCGCCCGGCATCGCCTTCGGCCACGTCGTCGGCCGGATGGGTTGTTTCCTCGCCGGCTGCTGCTGGGGCACGGAAACCACGGTGCCCTGGAGCGTCGTGTTCACGGATCCGTTCGCGCGCTCCAACGCCGGCACGCCGCTGAACGTCCACCTGCACCCGACGCAGCTCTACGAAGCCGGCGCCGAACTATTGATCCTCGGCCTGCTGCTGGCCACCGAACGCCGCGGACGCCCGTTCCCCGGCCGCACGTTCTGGGGCTACATGCTGCTCTACGGTGTCTCGCGCTACATCCTGGAGATGTTCCGCGGCGATCCACGCGGCGTCGTCCTGGGCGTGATGTCCACGTCGCAGTTCATCGCCATCATCCTCGTGCCGCTCAGCGCCATCATGCTGTACCGGCTTTCACGGCGGTTCTCCCCGTCCAGTCCAGCCAACGCCGCCGCGGCCCGCGTGGCCTAGCGACCAAGTCGTGACGGCCTGTAAGGCCGTCACCTTCCAACATCCCTGATGACGGTTACCGTCTCTCCCGAACAGCACGGCCAACGGCTCGACGCCGTGCTGGCCATGCTCATCCCGCAACAATCGCGCTCGCAACTGCAGCGCCTCATCAAGGACGGTCACGTCACGGTCGGCGATGCGCCGGTCACGCGCTCGAGCACGCCGGTCAGCACCGGACAGGAAATCACCGTTGACGTGCCGCCGCCCGAAGCACCCGCCGCGGAGCCGCAGGAGCTGCCGCTCGATATCGTGTTCGAGGACGCGGATCTCGTCGTCATCAACAAGGCCGCGGGCATGGTCGTCCACCCCGGCGCGGGCCACAGCGACGGCACCGTCGTCAACGCCCTGCTCCATCACATCAAGGACCTCAGTGGCATCGGCGGCGAACTGCGCCCTGGCATCGTCCATCGCCTCGACCGCGGCACGTCCGGCCTGCTCGTCGTCGCGAAGAACGACGCCGCGCACGAGGAGCTGTCCCGCCAGTTCGCGGACCGCGAGGTCGACAAGGAATACATCGCGCTGATCTGGGGCCTGCTGAGCGCCGGCCGCCGCATCGAGGAACCCATCGGCCGCGACCCGGTCCACCGCGCCAAGATGGCAACCAAGCGCGCACGCCGCGCCCGCGAGGCCGTCACCCGCATCACGTGGGCCGAGCACTTCCCCGGCATCGCGCTGGTCGGCGTCGCGATCGCGACCGGGCGCACGCACCAGATCCGCGTCCACCTGAGCTCCGCGGGTCACCCCGTCGTTGGCGACGCCCTCTACGGCGGCGTCCATCGACGCGTCCCGCCGCAATTGCGCGCCGTCCAGAAGCTGCAACGCCCGTTTCTGCACGCGGCGCGGCTCGCGTTCAAGCATCCCCGCGACGCCCGGCCGCTGGAGTTCACGGCGGAGCTGCCGGAGGATCTGATGAAGGTGCTGGAACAGTTGCGCGACGACGTGGAGAATCTGCGCTATTGATCGCTGGCCGCGTGTGAGACCAGCCGCGTGAGAGGGTGTGCAATGGCAGGATCGTCAGAAGCGAAACGGCTCGACACGAAGCGGATCTGGGAGGGCAGGAAGTTCGCCATCGACGTCGATCGCGTCCGCCTGCCGCACGGCCGCGAGGCGTCGCTGGAGATGGTCCGCCATCCCGGATCCGTCGTCCTCGTGCCGATGCCCGACCCGCAGCACGTCATCCTCGTCCGCCAGTATCGCTACGCCGCCGGCGCATTCCTCTGGGAACTGCCGGCCGGCAGCCTCGAACCCGGCGAGACGATCGAGGCATGCGCGCGGCGCGAGTGCCACGAGGAGATCGGCCTCGTCCCCGCGCTGCTGCAGAACCTCGGCACGTTCTATCCGTCACCCGGGTTCCTGACCGAGACGATGACGTTCTTCCTGTGCGCGGAGCTGCGGGAACCGACCGAGGAGGCGGCGCAGGACGAGGACGAGCACATCGAGCCGCGGACCGTGTCGCTCGCGCAGATCGACGCGATGGTCGCGCGTGGCGATATCGTCGACATGAAGACGATCGTCGGCGTGGACCGCGTCCGCGCGCTCGCGAAGCGGGATCACGAGCAGACCAGGCGGACGTAGCGGGCAGCAGCCGCAACAGCCGCCAACAACGGCGCCGCAACTACAGGGCCGCGCGACGACAACACGCAAAGAAAAAGGGCGGAGGGAGTGATCCCGTCCGCCCTTGCGAGAGTCGAGTCGATGACGCGCGGATGCGCGCGCGTCAGTGCGTCGTGGTGATGACCTCGGTCACGACCGGTTCCGCAACTAACGGCGGCGCCACGGGCGGCGTCAGCGCGAGAGCGAGCACTTCGTCTATCTTCGAGACGAGGTGGATCGTCAAATCGCGACGCAGCTCTTCGCCGATGTCCTCGCGGACGTTGCGGTCGTTCTGCTGCGGCAGGATCACCTCGCGGATGCCCGCGCGGCGCGCCGCCAGCACCTTCTCCTTGATCCCGCCGACGGGCAGCACCTTGCCCGACAGCGTGATCTCGCCCGTCATCGCGATGTCGCCGCGGACGGGACGACCCGTCAACTCCGACACCAGCGCCGTCGCCATCGTCACACCGGCGGACGGACCATCCTTCGGGATGGCGCCCGACGGCACGTGGACGTGGATCTCCGACTCTTTGAAGAAGGACGGATCGACGCCGTACGTCTGCGCGTTGCGGCGCAGCCAGGACAGCGCGGCCCGGGCCGATTCCTTCATGACGTCGCCGAGATGACCGGTCAGCGTCATCTGCCCGCTGCCCTGCATCCGCGTCGCTTCGACAAAGAGCACGTCGCCGCCGACCGGCGTCCAGGCCAGACCGATGGCCACGCCGGGCGATGACGTCCGCTCTTCGATCTCCTCGTCCAGGAAGCGCGGCGCGCCGAGCATTTCCATGACGACCTCGGGCGTGACGACGACGGAACTCTCGTCGCCTTCGGCGCGTCGACGGGCGACCTTGCGACAGAGTGCGCCGATCTCACGTTCGAGATTGCGGACGCCGGCCTCGCGCGTGTAGCTGCGGATGACGAGGCGGATCGCCGCTTCGGCAAACTGCAGTTGCTCCGCGGTCAGGCCGTGGTTCTTGACCTGCTTCGCGATCAGATGCTCGGTCGCGATCTTGAGCTTCTCCTCTTCGGTGTAGCCGGGCAGCTCCAGAACCTCCATGCGGTCGCGGAGTGCCGGCGGCACCGGATCGAGGACGTTCGCCGTCGTGATGAAGAGCACGTCCGACAGGTCGAACGGCACGTCCAGGTAGTGATCGCGGAAGGACGTGTTCTGCTCCGGATCCAGCACTTCGAGGAGCGCCGACGCCGGGTCGCCGCGGAAATCGGCGCCGAGCTTGTCGATCTCGTCCAGGATGAACACCGGATTGCGCGACTCGGCGCGGCGCAGGCCCTGGATGATCTGGCCGGGCAGCGCGCCGATGTACGTCCGCCGGTGTCCGCGGATTTCCGCCTCGTCGCGCATGCCGCCGAGCGACACGCGCACGAACTTGCGGCCGATCGCGGTGGCGATGGACCGGGCGAGCGACGTCTTGCCCACGCCTGGCGGTCCGACGAAGCAGAGGATCGGTCCCTTCACCTCGGGATTCAGCTTGCGGACGGCGAGGTATTCGAGGATGCGATCCTTGGCCTTTTCGAGGTCGGAGTGATCGGCGTCGAGCACTTCCTTCGTGCGCTTCAGGTCGATCACTTCCTCGGTCCGCTGCGTCCACGGCAGCGCGACGAGCCAGTCGAGATACGTCCGCGAGACGGTGTACTCCGCCGCGGCGACGGGCATCTTGGCGAGGCGATCCAGCTCGCGCGTCGCTTCCTTGAGCACCGCCTCGGGCATGCCGACGGCGTTCAGCTTCGTGCGCAGCTCTTCGATCTCCTTCGTCTGCTCGTCGTCTTCGCCGAGCTCGCGCTGGATGGCCTTGAGCTGCTCGCGCAGGAAGTATTCACGCTGGTTCTTGCCGACCTCGGACTGGACCTGTGACTGGATCTTCGATCCCAGCTCCAGGACTTCGAGCTCCTTGATCAGGATCCGGTTCAGCACGTCCATGCGCGCACGGACGTCGAACGTTTCCAGCACTTCCTGCTTCGTCGCCGTCGTGAGGGTGGGCAGGCTGGAGACGATGAAGTCCGCCAGACGGCCGGGTTCGGCGATGTTGAGGGCCAGCGTCTGCAGATCGTCGGACAGCAGCGGCGACAACGAGACGATTTGCTGGAAGTTCGTCTTGATGTTGCGCTGGAGCGCGTCGATCTCGAGGCGGTCCTCGTCACGATCGTCCTCGGCGGCTTCTTCGATTTCCGCGAGGAGGTACGGACGGCGCGCGAGGAGCTGTTTCATGCGGACGCGCGCGAGTCCCTGCACGATCAACCGCAAGCTGCCGTCGGGCAGCTTGAACATCTTGTGGATGTGCGTGGCGGTACCCACGCGGTGCAGATCGTCCTCCGCCGGGTCTTCGACGGCGGCGTCTTTCTGCGTGAAGACCGCGATGGTCTTGCCGCTGGCCGTCGCCTCTTCGATCAGGCGGACGGACGTCTCCCGCGCCACGGCGAGCGGCATGAAGGAACTGGGAAAGAGAACGGTATCCCTGAGCGGCAGGACGGGCAGCTCAGACGGAATCGGTACGGGCCGTTCTCCATTCGAGACGTCCTCGACATCGAGGCGCTCGGTCTGATCGCTCATAGCGTGCGATCCTCCTATGGTGAAAACGGCCGGCGAGAGGCGCAGGCCCCGCGCCGGCGGAGCCTGCATCATACAAGAGGGCTCGGTCAGCTGGACATGTCGAGGAACAACGACACCGCACTCCGACGCTGGGCGAGCAGTCGCTCGCGTCGCGAGGAGTTCTCTCGGGCCTCTTCGCAGTCCTTGCAGCGGACCGCGAACGGCAGCGCGCGCAGGCGCGCCTCGCTGATTTCCTCCGCGCACTCGTTGCACCGGCCGAAACTGCCGGCTTCGAGACGATCCAGCGCTTCATTGATGCGCGTGAGCGTCTCCGCCTTCATCTGGATGAGTGCGAGCTCGATATCTTCCTGAATGTCAGATTCGGAGGTTTCGACCGCATCGACGACTCCCGTCGTCAACCCGGCGGCACCTTCGGAGCGGACATCTTTGATACGAGCCTGCACTTCGTTCAGGATCTCGCGACGACGATCCTCGAGGATCTTCTTGAGCTCGTCGTAACGCTCCTGGTTCTTATCAATTGTCGCGGTTGTCGGCGCGACTCCCTTTCGCTTGGCCATGATTTCCCCGCCGCTCCTTTCCACCACGACGCCCGGCGGCAGCAGGGCGCGCGTCCCTGTTATGCAAGTCAGGGACCAATGTAATTACCCATCGTTTCTGTCGATGGGAGACGACACCATGTCGCGGGTTGGTACGGGGGGACGGAGCTGGCGTTGGTCGGCGGGACCTGCCCTCGCCTCGAACCGGGGTCCGGTCCATCACTGGCAGCCCGCCGATAAGCGCTCTATCAACAGGCGTTTACACCTGCCTCCGATGCCCACCTCTGGCATGCGTCGCACTTAAGCGATTAGACGCGCATTGCTTCCGTTCGGTTCGTGTCACCCACTCGACACGTCATCGTCCACTGAACTGACCACCAGATGCGACATGCCTGCAAAACTACAGACTCATCTGTGGGCCATCCGGCCGGCGTCACTGAATGCGCCGGCGCGTGCCCGGTGCGTGCGGCACGACCCCGTGCTCGATCAGCCGCTGCGCCGTCCGCCGGCTGCCCGTCTGCAGCCACCGTTCGTAGAGACGGAGCAGGTCGGACGAAGACGCCAGAGCGCTCCGCTCGCTGACTTCGTTCAAGACGTCGACAAACGCCAGAAACTGCTGGGCAAGCTCCGCGAACACCGGCGCGAGCGTGTCATCGTCCCGCTGCCCGAGCGACCCGTAGGCATAGCCGCCGAGCGCCGCATAGTAGTCAACGTCCACGGGCGACCGCCGCAACCGATCGGGGAAGAATCCGGTGAGGAAGAGGGACGAGTCGCCGACCTCGCGAAGCAACTCGCGTTGACGGCCGCCGCCCGAGTCGAGCGCCTCGCCGAGGCGGAGCGCGAGCGGCCTCCCGTCCCGGCGGACCTCCTCGCCCGCCCTGTCCTCTGCCCGCGCGAAAGAGGACAACATCTGGACGAGGTAGTACAAGGTGAGGTCCATCGCCTCGAGCTGCTGGCGGTCCGCCGCCTCGTGCACGAGACCCCGGAAATATTCGACAACCGCTTCACGATGACACAGTGCGACGGCCATACGCTGATCCCTTGATCGCTGGGTGGACCTCGACGGTCCTGCAGGCGTCCTTACCTCATCGCTGCCAGCCAGCCGGTGCAAGGCCTGTTCCGATTCGGCTCTCTGCCCGGCCTCGCCTGTGTGGACGTCCGTCCTGACGCAGCCTGACGCTGGCGCTCGAAAAGCGCGTGATTGGGACGCGTTGTTGTACGCAGTATCGTCACAACATCAGCCGGCCGTGAGGCCGGATCTCCACTCGGTTCGCTCCCGTCGGGTAGCTGTCGAAATGCGCTGACGAAACGGATCGGGATCGGCCGGGCGAGGGGGTGTGATATAGTTGGGTGTTTCCGCGTGCCGTTCGGGCCCTGATGGGCCTCGGCCTCGCAGGGAGAACCGGACGACATCATGGCCCAGAGCTGCGAAATCTGCGGGAAGCGTCCCGCCTTTGGACGAAACGTCAGCCACGCCCACAACGTGACGCCCCGTCGTTTCAACCCGAACCTTCAAACCGTGCGCGCGCTGATTGCCGGCGCCACCAGGCGGATCCGCGTCTGCACCCGCTGCCTGAAGTCGAACAAGATCGTCAAGGCGGCCTAGCCGGATGACCCGCGAGGCGGTGAGCACCACGAACGCTCCGCAGGCGATAGGTCCGTATTCACAGGCCATTCGCGCGGGCAATCTGTTGTTCGTGTCCGGCCAGATCCCCCTGGACCCGTCGACCGGAACCCTGGTGGACGGCGGCATCGCCGAACAGACGCACCGCACCCTGCAGAACGTCGGCGCTATCCTGACCGCCGCCGGCTCGTCTTTCGCCAGCGTCGTCCGGACCACGATCTACCTGACCGACCTCAGCGAGTTCACCGCGGTCAACGAGATCTACGCGACGTACTTCCCGGCACCAGCCCCAGCCCGCGCCACCGTCCAGGTCTCCCGCCTGCCCCGCGACGTCCGCATCGAGATCGACGCCATCGCGTTGATCGAGTAATCAGTTATCAGTCGTCAGTTATAGGTTTCAGTTTTCAGCGGCCGGTCGTCAGCCCGGGAACGCCCGTGCGGCTGCTCCGGACTGATCACTGACGACTGACAACTGCTCTATCGATAGATGCGCTCGACGTCGATCACCCCGGAGACCCCGCGAATCGACTTGATCACCTTCTCCAGGTGCTTCAGGTCGCTGATCTCGACCGTCATGTCGATGCGGCCCCGCGAGTCCTCGCTGGTCGCTTCCATCGTCTTGATGTTGGTGTTCATGCCGGACACCTTCGTGCTCACGGCCGCCAACATCCCCTTCTTGTCCTCGACCTGCACCTTCAACTTGACCGTGTAGGCCGCCGCGCTGTCGTCTCCCTTGTCCCACTCGACCTCGATGCGCCGCTCGGGGTCGTACATCAGATTGATGACGTTCGCGCAGCTCGCCGAATGCACGGACACACCCTTGCCGCGGCTGATGTAGCCGATGATCTTCTCGCCGCGGATGGGATTACAGCAGCGCGCGCGGAAGACCAGCAGATCGTCCGCGCCGCGGACCTTGATCTTCTCCTCGCCCGGCCGCCACACGCGGCGGACCATCGACGCCAGCCCCGTCTCCGGCGGTTTCTCGCGAAGCTGATCCCCCGGCATGAGCCGGCCGAGCAGCCACCGCGTCGAAATCTTGCCGTATCCCAGCGCCGCGTACACATCGTCCACGCGCGAGATGCCCTGCTCCTGCGCCGCTTTCATCAGCGCCTCATCGGTCAACTGCTTGGGACCGATGTCGAACCGGCGCGCTTCCTTTTCCAGCAGACGCCGGCCCAGCTCGACGCTCCGGGTCTTCTCCTCGAAGTGGATGAAGTGCTTGATCTTGTTGCGCGCGCGCGAGGTCGCGACGAAACTGAGCCAGTCGCGGCTTGGCTTGTGTCCGACCGCCGTGATGATCTCGACGATGTCGCCGTTCTTGAGGCGCTGGCGCAGCGGCACCATCGTGCCGTTCACGCGGGCGCCGACGCACTGGTGACCGATATCGGTATGAATCGCGTACGCGAAATCGACGGGAGACGCGCCGCGTGGCAGCGCCTTCACCTCGCCGCGCGGCGTGAAGCAGTAGACCTCCTCCGGGTAGAGGTCGATCTTCAGGTTCTGGATGAACTCGTGCGGATCGCGCACTTCCTGTTGCCATTCGAGCAACTGGCGGAGCCAGCGGAAGTACTGTTCGTCCGGCGCCGCGCCGACGCGGCCTTCTTTGTATTTCCAGTGCGCGGCGATGCCTTCTTCGGCGATCCGGTGCATTTCCTCGGTGCGGATCTGGACTTCGAACGGCAGGCCGCGGTCGCTGACGACGGACGTGTGCAGCGACTGGTACCCATTCGGCCGGGGCATCGCGATGAAGTCCTTGATGCGGCCGGGGACGGGTGACCAGGTCTGGTGGATGATGCCCAGCGCGGCGTAACAGTCCTTCACTGAATCGGTGACGATGCGGAGGGCGACGAGGTCGTAGACCTGTTCCAGCTCGATCTTCTGGCGTTTCAGCTTGAGGAAAATGCTGTAGAGGCGCTTGATGCGGCCGTCGATGTGACGGACGGGCACCTGGGCTTCCTGCAGCTTCGCGGTGATCGTGCGGCGAAGATCCTCGATGGCGACGGTGGTGTTCTTGCGGCGTCCGTCGACACGGGTGGACAGCGACTCGAACGACAGCGGTTCCAGGGCCTTGAACGCCAGTTCCTCCAGCTCGTTCTTGACCTTGCTCATGCCGAGGCGATTGGCGATCGGCGCGTAGATGTCGAGCGTTTCCTGGGCGATGCGGTTGCGGCGGTCCTCGGGGAGGTGGTCGAGGGTCCGCATGTTGTGGAGGCGATCCGCGAGCTTCACCATGATGACGCGGATGTCGTCCACCATCGCCAGGAGCATCTTGCGGAAGTTCTCGGCCTGGCGTTCCTCCTTGGAGGAGAAGGGGATGGCGCCGAGCTTGGTCACGCCTTCGACGACGTGGGCGACGTCCGGGCCGAACATCTCCTGGATGCGTTCGATCGTGGTGAGGGTGTCCTCGACGACGTCGTGGAGCAGGCCGGCGGCAATGGCGACGACGTCCAACCGCATATCGGCGAGGATATTGGCCACTTCGAGCGGATGGACGAGGTACGGCTCGCCGGAATGGCGGACCTGTCCCTTGTGCTCCAGGGCCGAAAACACATAGGCCCGGCGGAGCAGCTCGACGTCCGCGTCCGCGCTGTTGACCCGGACTTTCTCGACAAGATCCTCGAACCGAATCATGCGGGTGGTGTCTAACCTTATATTAGGCTGTCGGTTGACGGACGAAGCCCCAAGGACGGAGTCTCCGGGCGAGGCGCCCCGGCTTTACGGCGTGCATGTCGGGCGCTCGTTACTTTCATCATACCGCTGCTGTCACTGGTGTCGGGCTGCCTTGACCTCTTCAAAGAGGGGTCACTATACTGGCCGGGTTTTCTTCCATTGAACCGCTGGCCCTAAGCCGCCACGGGTGCCGCACGTGAACACGAACGGGTTGTGAGGGATGGACATTATGGCAAGGAGAACGTGGCTGGGCCAGACGGCCCTCATTGCAACACTGGCAATCGCCTCGGTGGCGTGCGGCTCGTTCGGAGGATTGAAGGCCAAGAAGCACTTCAAGGACGCAAACGGTCTGTACACGCAGGGCGAATACCGGAAGGCCGCCGCGGAGTACGAAGAGGCGCTGAAGGCCGACCCTCAGCTCACCGCCGCGTACTTCTACCTCGCGAACAGCTACGACAATCTGTATAAGGTTGCGCGCAAGGGTGAAGCGGAAAACGACGCGTTCCTGGAAAAGGCCGTCAAGAATTACAAACTTGCATCCGAGAAGCAGACCGATCCGAAGGAGAAGGCGCTCTCGCTCAAGTTCCTCGCGGCCGCGTACGGCGCGGACAAACTGAACGATCCGTCCCAGGCCGAACCGGTGGTCAAGCAGTTGATCGAGATGGATCCGAAAGACACGGGCAGCTACTTCGGCCTCGCCAAGCTGTACGAAGACGCCGGCCGCTTCGAAGAAGCCGAAGGCGCCCTGCTCAAAGCGAAGGACGCGGCGCCGAACGAGAAGGACGTCTACCTGCAGCTCGCCGCCTTCTACGCCAAGCGCGGCGACTTCGAGAAGGCGATCGCGGCCCACGAGCAGCGCGCCGCGATCGAGCCGAACAACCCCGAAGCCTACTGGACGCTCGCGGCGTTCTTCGAGGAAAAGGTTCGCAAGGACTACCGGCTCGCGCCGCAGGTCAAGCGCGACTACATCCTGAAGGGCATCACGTACGTCGACAAGGCCATCCAGATCAAGCCGGACTTCTTCGAAGCCATCACCTACAAGAACCTGCTGCTCCGCCAGCAGGCGCTCGTCGAGAAAGACCCGAAGAGGGCGGCGGAACTGGTGAAGGAAGCGGACGCGCTGCGCGACCGCGCGATCGAGCTCCGCGACCTCAAGGCCAAGGGCGTCGGCGCCTAGCCTGATTTTCCCGACCCGCACCGCGCGGACGCCGTCCTGGCCGTTCGCGCGGCACCCTCACAGCCGTCAGCGCCTTCGGGCCTGACGGCTTTTTCACGTACGCCGCCGACGCCGTTCGTCCCGATCTTTTCTCTTGATTTCCGTCCCGTGAGCGCCTTCCGCCCGCTCGGGCACCTGATCAATTCACAGGTCCGAAACATCGTTCTGTTAACGTTGCCGGCCAGAAAATGAGTATGCTGGTGTATCAAACATTTTCGATATCTGTTCGCGCCGTCTGACTGGTGGGATGGCGGCTTCGTCCGCCTTTGGGGGGAGGGACTTCTGTGCAGAGGCTGAAACGAGTGAGCGGCAAAGTCAGTGTGTGGGCGATAGCCCTCATCTGTGCGTTGGGGTGGGCCGTCCCCGCCGTCGCGCAGAACGTGACGACAGGCGCGTTGAGCGGCCTGGTCTCCGACGATCAAGGCGGCATCCTGCCGGGTGCCGACGTCGTCGCGCTCCACGAACCAACCGGCACGACGTACGTCGCGGTCACGCAGGATGACGGGCGCTTCAACATCCTGAACGTGCGCGTCGGCGGGCCGTACACGGTGACCGTCAAGATGTCCGGGTTCAAGGAGCAGATAGTCAAAGCCGTCACCGTCAACCTCGGCGAAGAGCGGCCGCTCGAGTTCAAGCTGCAGCTCGCGTCGATGACGGAGGAAGTGACGGTGACCGCGGACGCGAACCCGATCTTCTCCAACGCGCGCACCGGGACCGCCGCGAACGTGTCCGAGCAGGCGATCGACAACATGCCGACCGTCTCGCGCACGCTCGAAGACTTCGCGCGGCTGTCGCCGTTCTTCACGCCGACGGCAACGAACGATCAGACCAACAGCCCGGTCAGCGTCGCGGGCCGCAACCCGCGTTACAACAACCTGCAGATCGACGGCGCGGTGAACAACGATCTGTTCGGCATCTCCGAATCCGCGTCGCCCGGCGGCACCGCCGGCACGCAGCCGATCAGCCTCGACGCGATCCAGGAACTGCAGCTCGTCGTCTCGCCCTACGACGTCCGTCAAGGCGGCTTCTCGGGCGGCGGCATCAACGCCGTCACGAAGAGCGGCACGAACGACATCCACGGCGGCGGCTACTACTACACGCGCAATGAATCGCTCGTCGGCAAGGGTCCGGACGACCGCGAGATCGCGCAGTTCAAGGACACGCAGTTCGGCGCCAGCGTCGGCGGTCCGATCCGCCGCAACCGCGCGTTTGCGTTCGGCAACATCGACTTCGGCCGCCGCGACACGCCGACCGGCTTCTCGGCCGACGGCAGCTCCGGTCAGAACTTCCGCTTCAGCCCCGAGGCCGCGCGCGTCCGCGACATCCTTCGCAACAAGTACGGCTACGACCCGGGCGACCTGAGCGAGTTCAGCCGCGGCACGAACAACAACAAGGTGTTCGTGCGCAGCGACATCAACATCAGCCCGCGCCACCAGCTCACGGTGCGCCACAACTACGTCGACGCCGACAACCAGATCGGCAACCTGTCGCTGGACCGCTTCATCTTCCCCGATTTCTTCTACGACTTCGGGAGCAAGGCGAACTCAACGGTCGGACAGCTCAATAGCTCCTTCGGCTCCTTCTTCAACGAGCTGCGCGTGACGTATCAGCGCATCCGCGACAACCGCCAGGGACGGACGCGGTTCCCGACGGTGACGGTGCGCGTCGGCGGTACAGGCCGGATCATCGCGGGCCGCGAGAACTTCTCCACGGCCAACCGCCTCGATCAGGACGTCATCGAGCTGACGAACGACGTCACGTGGGTGAAGGGCCGCCACACGCTCACGTTCGGCACGCACAATGAGTTCTTCAAGTTCGAGAACCTGTTCATCCGCGACAACTTCGGCAACTACGAGTTCAACAGCGTCGACGATCTGGATCGCGGCATCGCGCAGGGCTTCGACTACAGCTTCTCGGTGACCGGCAATCCGCAGCAGTCAGCCAGGTTCGGCGTCAATCAGCTCGGCTTCTACGCGGGCGACCAGTGGCGTGTCCTGCCGAACTTCACGCTGACCTTCGGCGCGCGGATCGACGTGCCCCTCTTCCCGGATCGGCCGACGCGCAACCCGGTGAGCGAAGCGGCGTTCGGCTTCCGGACGGACGAAGTGCCGAGCGGACAGATCCTCTTCTCGCCGCGCCTCGGCTTCAACTGGAACCTCGGCGGCGAACGTCGCCAGCAGATCCGCGGCGGCGTGGGCATCTTCTCCGGCCGCACGCCGTACGTCTGGCTGTCGAACCAGTACGGCAACACGGGCATCGAGTTCACGCGCCTCCGCGTGATCTTCGGCGCGACGCAGGCGGTGCCGTTCAACCCGAATCCGGACGGCCAGCCGACGTCCGTCGGCTCGGCGGCGACGAACGAGATCGATCTGATCGATCCCGACTACAAGTTCCCGACGTCGCTGCGCTGGAACCTGGCGTACGACCGCGACCTCGGCTTCCTCGGCCTGGTCGGCACGTTCGAAGCGCTCTTCTCGGAGACGATCAAGGACATCGACTATCGCAACCTGAACCTGGTGCAGAACGGCACGCGGCCGGATGGCCGTCCGACGTTCGGCCGTCAGGTGGGGACGCTGAGCGACGTCATCTTCCTGACCAACACCACCGAAGGCCGCCAGTGGACGGTCGTGGGCAAGGTCGACCGGCCGTTCCAGAACGGACTGTTCGTGACCGGTTCGTATGCCTTCGGCAGCGCACGGTCGATCTCGGACGGCACGTCGAGCCAGGCGGCGTCGAACTGGGGCAACGTCTACTCGATCAACCCGAATGACGTGGAGCTCGCGCGGTCGAATTTCGAAGTGCGGCACCGCATCAACATCGGCGGCTCCTACACGTTCCGCCTGCCGGCGAGCCTGGGTCTGACGACATCGCTGTATTACAACGGACAGTCGGGCCGTCCGTATGTCGTGACGTTCGGCAACGACGCGAACGGCGACGGCCGCACGACGAACGACCTGTTCTACGTGCCGAGCGGTCCGGATGACGTCATCATCCGCGGCGGCACGTGGGCGGACCTCGACGCGTTCATCAGCGGGGACGACAGCATCCGCGACTTCCGCGGGCAGATCGCGCCACGCAACGCCTCGACGGGTCCGTGGACGCACGGCATGGACTTCCGCGCGGCGCTGGCGGTGCCGACGGGCCGCATCAAGACGGAAGTGCTGTTCGACGTCCTGAACTTCGCGAACCTGTTCGACGCCAACAACGGCCTCGTGCAGTGGACGCTGTTCAACCAGGTCACGCCGATCCGGTTCGACGGCATCGACGCGGCGACGGGCAGGATGATCTACAACATCTCGAACCTGACCGCCGTCGACGCGTCGGGCCAGCCCACGTTCCGCAAGTTCAACCGGGACGACCTGCGCTCGCGCTGGCAGGCGCAGATCGGCCTGCGCGTGTCGTTCTAACACGCCTCCGGCTCCTGTCCGGAGCCTCGGCGTGTATCGCTCATTGGCGGCCGATCCCGTCGGCCGCCAAAGTTCTAACACGCCTCCGGCTCCTGTCCGGAGCCTCGGCGTGTATCGCTCATTGGCGGCCGATCCCGTCGGCCGCCAAAGTTCTAGCACGCCTCTGGCTCCTGCCCGGAGCCTCGGCGTGTATCGCTCATTGGCGGCCGATTCCGTCGGCCGCCAAAGTTCTAGCACGGGATCCGATCGACGAGATCGGCGTACGCCCGAAGGCCGGAGTCCCGTCAGGGGCTCCGGCCTTGTTCATTTTGTGGACGGCGCCGCTCGTCTGCGCGCTACTCTTGATCTGAGTCTGCGTCTGCCGTACGTCCGGACGTCAACGCTTCAACGTCGAACGCATCCTTCGTTCGTCCTGCGGCCGCCTTGTTCCGCAGGAGAGCCTGATAGCCGATGTACTGAACCGGCGCACCGCCGTACGTCGCCTGAATGGCGCCTTCCCGGGCCTCGTCGAAACTGACACCGTCGATGTCGACCAGGACGTCTATGCGGTTCGGCGGCGCTCCCATGATCAAGATGCTGCGCCGCTCCAACCACTGCTCGGGTGTGACTTCGCGTGTAGCATCGCCAAAACCGAACTCCGCGATGGCATTCAGCGCCTTTTGCAGGTTCTCTCTGGCGGGCCTCACGAATGTATCAAAATCGCCGGTATAGCGCGGCGCCCCATAGAACGCGACCGCATACCCTCCAACGACGACGTACTCAACGTTGTGACGGTTCAAGCATTCGCAGAACTCTTTGAAGTCGCTGTTCGACAAGTCGACCATGCGTCATTCTCCGCAGTTCGTCCACCCGCCTGACGCGTTCTTCGGCAGGTCGCGAAAGCCAGTATCTGAGCTCGGATGCGTCGTGCGCATGCTCCTCGACCGAAGCCCATGTCCATTGAGACTTGTCCATGTGTCAGTGCTCGCAGCTCATATTTTACTATCGATGCAGGTACACAGCGCAGGTGCCGCCGGATACGGTCCCCCGACAACGAAAAAAGCCGGTGGGCCCCACGGGACCCACCGGCTTCAGAACGGACGTGATGATGCGTGCGTGGTCGGCTAGTTGCCGCCGCGGGCTTCCTTGCTCATGCCCTCGGTGACGATGCCGACTTTGTCGACGCCGGCGCCTTTCGCGGCGTCGATCACGCGGACGACCTCGGCGTAGCGCAGCGTCGGGGCGCCGACGATGAACATCGTCTTTTCCTTGCGCTGCTCGAAGATGTTGCGCAGGCGCTCTTCGAGATCCGCCAGGGTGACGTCCTGCTTGTTGATCGCGAGGCGGCGGTCCGCCGTGTATTCGAGCACGATCTGGTCCTGGCGCACTTGCGACGCGGGACCCGATTCGAGGGGCAGGTTGATGTCCATGCCCTTCTGCGTCATCGGCAGCGCGGCCATGAAGATGACCAGCAGCACGAGCAGGACGTCGATCAGCGGCGTCACGTTCATGTCCGCACTGGCGTGCGGCATTTCGGCCGTGACGACCTTGTCGGCGCCGTAATGCTTATGAGCGTGAGCCATCATTCCCCTCCCTGCGTCTGGCCTTCTTTTTTCTTCGTCTCGGTGATCAGGCCGACGTTCTCGATTTGCGCCTCACGCAGGTCGTCCATCATCTTCATGATGGCGGAGTACTGTGCGTCGCCGTCCGCCTTCAGGTAGATGACCTTCTCGCGGGCTTCTTCGAGCGCGTACTTGATCCGATCGACGACGTCCTTCGCCGGCACTTCGATGTTGTTCACGTAGAACTGGCCGTTCGCGGTGACATGTACGACGACCTGCTGCTGTGTGTCCGGCTTGTCGCCCACGTTGGACGCTGTCGGCAGATTGACGTTGACGCCCTTCTGCAGCAGCGGGGCGATGAGCATCATGATGATGAGCAACACCAGCATGACATCGACGAGCGGCGTGACGTTAATGTCGGCCTTGAGACCGCCCCTCTGGCCGCCAACATCCATTGACATGGTGCATTCTCCTGTGCGGCCGGCGCCGGGGAGCCGGCAGGCCACCGCAACTCGCCGCGAGGATCGGGCCGTGGCCCGGCCCTCTCCGGCGAGGACGTCCTATGCGGTCTTCTTGATGAAGTAGTCGACCAGCTCCGACGAGGAGTTGTCCATTTCGACGTTGAAGTACTCGATGCGGCCCGTCAGGTAGTTGTAGAACCACACCGCCGGGATGGCCACGACGAGGCCGAGCGCCGTTTCCACGAGGGCTTCCGAAATACCGGCCGACACGGAGCCGATACCGCCCGAGCCCGTGGCCGCGATGCCCTGGAACGCCGTGATGACGCCGATGACCGTGCCGAGCAGTCCGACGAACGGCGCCGTCGATCCGATCGTGGCCAGCGAGCTGACGCCCTTCTTCAGGTCGTTCGCGGTCAGCGCGGTGGCGCGCTGAATGGCGCGACGGACGGTGTCGAGCAAGTCTTCGCGGGTCAGACCGCCGCCGGTTTCCTGCTGGAACTGGTATTCCTGCAGGCCCGCGAGCACGACCTTGGCGAGGTGGCTGTAGCGATAGTTCTTCGACGAGGAGATGGCGATCGCTTCCTTGAGGCGGCCTTCCTTGAGGTGCTTGGCCACCTGCGGCGCGTAGAGCTTCGACTGCTTGCGGGCCTGCGAGAACGTGTAGATACGCTCGACAGCCACGCCAACCGACCAGAAGGACATGAAGAAGAGGATGAATGCGACGCCCTTGGCGACCCAATTCATCTGGTTCCACATGTGCATCAGATCCATATCCATTGATCCAACCCTCCGATAATCACGATGCTTGCAGGGCAGTCACGGCGGACCGGTTCTGGCCTTCCGGCATCCTGCTGTTGACGATTGATTCCCTTATCCCGTAGTCCACCGGCTGCCTGATTCGGCCCGCCTCTCTGACCGAGGCGCACAGGCCGGACCCACCCGCGTCGGCAGCTTGCGCGGGCGTCGAGCGCCCGCGCCACGCAAGCGGGAGTCTTGCTGATCCCGTCAGGACTGCAGCGTGAAATTCACCGTGACGGTCATGATGACCGGCACCGGCACGCCATTGAGCAGCGTCGGCGTGTATTCCCACTGCTTGACGGCGTCGAGCGCGGCCTGATCCAGCAACGCCACGCCGCGCAGGACGCGGGCGTTCATCACCTTCCCTTGCGGGCTGATCGTGGCTTCGATGATGACCATGCCCTGGACGCGCGCCGACTGCGCGATCTGCGGGTATTGCGGTTTGACGTCTTTGATCTTGGTCGGCGCCTTGATGTTGCCGCCCACGCGCACGGGCGCGCTCGGCGGGGGCGGAGGCGGCGGGGGCGCTTCGGGCAGACCACCCATCACGCCGCCAATCGCGCCGCCCGGCATGCCGCCGACGACGCCGCCAGGCACGCCTTCACCCACGACACTCGGCGTCGGAGGCGCTTCCGGTTTGATTTCCGAGGGGGCTTCCACGGGCGCCGCCGCAGGATTAATGACCTGCGTTGGCTGCGGCGCCGCGGCCGCGGGCGGCGGCGGGGGCGGAGGCGGCGGAGGGGGCGGCGGGGGCGGTGCGCCCACGAACGCCATCATGCTGGGCGGCGTTGGCAGGACGTCTGTCGCCATCAGCGGGATGATCAGCACGGCGGCAATGATGAGGACGTGGACCAAGATCGACAGTGGCACGGTATACCACTTCTGCGATCCCACCTTGATGGATGGATCCACGACATCACCGAACATATCTCGTGGCACGGTGGCTTACCTCCCTACCTGCTTGCAACACACAACCCTGACCTATTTCTACGGCCCGTGGAAAGGCGGCGATTATAGTCAGAGCGAAAAATCGCTGTCAAACCTTACCAGTCACGTACGACTGGAGCGCAAACACCGCGCCCCGCTGACTCCGAACATAGGTCTTAGACACCGCTTGTTCGGAAATGGCTCATCCCGGACACTGCAACTTTTCCCTACATTCGACGCGTTCACCATCACAACAGGTCCGCCGGTCGTCAGGCCGGCTGTCGGACGTCAGCGATCCTCCGCATGACGTCCAACTGCCACCAGCCGAACAAGTTGCGGTCCCAACCGGCCCTCAGTGCGCGCCCTGCGACCCGGATCCGATCCGCATGCCGTAGAACGAGCGCCACACGAATATCATGGACATTACAAAAAACGCGCCGGCCAGGACGTGGCTCAGCGTTGGGCCCGCGTCCCGGGTGAGCTGGACCGCCAGTTCCACCGCCAGCAGCCCGAAGAGCGTCGTGAACTTGATGACCGGGTTCAGCGCGACCGAGGACGTGTCCTTGAACGGATCGCCCACCGTATCGCCCACCACCGTCGCGGCGTGCAGCGGCGTCCCCTTCGCCTTCAGTTCCACTTCGACGATCTTCTTGGCGTTGTCCCACGCGCCGCCCGCGTTCGCCATGAACACGGCCTGATACAGCCCGAACAGCGCAATCGAGATCAGATAGCCGATGAAGAAGAACGGTTCGAGGAAGGCGAAGGCCAGCGTCGAGAAGAAGACCGTCAGGAAGATGTTGAACATCCCCTTCTGCGCGTACTGCGTGCAGATCTCGACGACCTTCTTGCTGTCCTCCACCGACGCCTTCTCGACGCCTTCCAGCTTGATGTTCGCCTTGATGAACTCCACCGCGCGGTACGCGCCCGTCGTCACGGCCTGCGTGGACGCGCCGGTGAACCAGTAGATGATCGCGCCGCCCGTGATCAGCCCGAGCAGGAACGGCGCGTGCAGCAGCGACAGCTTCTCGACGTTCTCCGTCAAGCCGCTCGTCAAGCCCATCATGATCGAGAAGATCATCGTCGTCGCGCCGACCACCGCCGTGCCGATCAGCACCGGCTTGGCCGTCGCCTTGAACGTGTTGCCCGCGCCGTCGTTTTCTTCGAGCAGGTGCTTGGCGCGCTCGAAGTCCGCGTCGATGCCGAAGTCCTTCTTCAGCTCCTGCTGGATGTTCGGAATGCCTTCGATCACCGACAGCTCGTAGACCGACTGCGCGTTGTCCGTGACCGGCCCGTAGGAGTCGACCGCAATCGTCACCGGCCCCATGCCGAGGAACCCGAAGGCGACGAGGCCGAACGCGAAGACCGGCGCCGCAATCATCAGCCGATCCATGCCGGAGAGGCTGACGAAGTAGGCGATCGACATCAGCGCGACGATGCTGATGCCCAGCCAGTAGGCGCTGAAGTTGCCGGCGACGAAGCCGGAGAGGATGTTCAGCGACGCGCCGCCTTCACGGGACGACGTCACGACTTCTTTCACGTGCGCCGACTCCGTGGACGTGAACACCTTCACCAGCTCGGGGATGATGGCGCCGGCCAGCGTGCCGCAGGTGATGATCGTCGACAGCTTCCACCAGAGCGTCGTGTCACCGCCCAGGTCCGGCACGAGCGCGTAGGAGACGAGATACGTGATGGCGACCGAGACGAGCGACGTGAGCCAGACCAGCGTCGTCAGCGGCGTCTCGAAGTTCATCGTCGTCGCGTTGCTGTAGCGCGCCTTCGCGATGGCGCCGTTCACCAGGTAGGACAGGCCGCTCGCGATGATCATCATCACGCGCATCACGAAGATCCAGACCAGCAACTGCACCTGGACGGTCTCGCTCGGCACGGCCAGCATGATGAACGTGATCAGCGCGACGCCGGTCACGCCGTACGTCTCGAAGCCGTCCGCGCTCGGCCCGACCGAGTCGCCCGCGTTGTCGCCCGTGCAGTCCGCAATCACGCCCGGGTTGCGCGCGTCGTCTTCCTTGATGTTGAAGACGATCTTCATCAGGTCGGCCCCGATGTCGGCAATCTTCGTGAAGATGCCGCCCGCGATGCGCAGCGCCGCCGCGCCCAGCGACTCGCCGATGGCGAAGCCGATGAAGCACGCGCCGGCGTAGTCGCCGGGGATGAAGAGCAGGATGCAGAGCATGATCAGCAGCTCGACGCTGATCAGCGCCATGCCGATGCTCATGCCCGCGCTGAGCGGGATGGCGTAGATCGGATACGGCTTGCCGCCGAGGCTCGCGAACGCCGCGCGCGAGTTCGCATAGGTATTGACGCGGATGCCGAACCACGCGACACCGTAGCTGCCCGCAATCCCCACGAGGCTGAAGCCCAGGATGATCGCGACCTTGAGCGCCTCGAACTTCAGCAGCAGGCCGAAGTACAGCAGGATGATCGTCCCGATGAAGAGCTCCAGGATCAGGATGAACTTGCCCTGCGTGATCAGATACGTCTTGCACGTCTCGTAGATCAGCTCGGAGATTTCGAGCATGCTGCGATGGACGCGCAGGCCTTTGAGCTGGATGGAAATCACCAGCCCGAACAGCAGACCCGCCGCGCACACGATCAGGCCCAGCGCCAGCAGCGTGTGACCGTCGATGCCGCCGAGGAACTGGACCTGCGAGAGATCGGGCAGCCGGAGATTGGCTTCACCGCCAGGGCGATGCGCCTGCTGCACGGCGCCGTGCGGTTCCGGCGCCGGCTGCGCCCAGGCGACACCGGTGAACAGGCACGAGGATACGAACACCGCCGCGCACGCGGCGACCACTACACGAACCCACCCGGCACGAACCTGACGAACGGGGCCTTGGGTGCAGGTCAGGACACTCATGTCACCTCTCATCGCACGTACCCATTGCAGAGGACCGATCACCGCGGAGAAAAAACGCGCGCACTGTAACACAGCCCGCGTGGAACACGAAGCCCTTGTTGCGGCCCGCCCGGCGGCGGGTCGCGGTCATGCCGGAGGGGTCTGCATCGCGCGGACGGCCGGGGCCAAGGCCACGCCGCCCGTCAAGAAAATTCGGAGCGCCTGCTCGACCGAGATGTCCGGATACGACACTTTGTCCTCGGAGAAGATGAAGATGTCTCCGAGATAGAGGTGATTGGTCGGCACGTAGACCGCCACGTACCGCCGCGGCCCCTCGCCGCGATCGATCGTCAGCTCGCGGGTGAGGAACCCGAGCACGCCGCGGCCCCCATCCTCCACGAACACGACCCGCTTGAAGCCCGCTTCGTTGTCCGGCGAGAACGCCACGACCAGTTGCTTGACCGGCGCGTAGATCGTCCGGAAGACCGGCACCTTCAGCAGGTAGAACTCCGCGCGCTGCAGGATCCGCTTGCCGATCACGTTCGTCGCGACGGCGCCCACCAGCAGGATCACGACCAGCGTCGTGATGACGCCGAGCCCCGGCACGTCCCAGCCGAAGAGCCGCGTGTACAGCGGTCCGGTGAAGCCGTCGACGACACCGAAAATCCAGACCAGCGCAAAGACGCTGATGACCAGCGGGACCGTGACGAAGAACCCGGCGATGAAGCTCCGCCGGACCCAATAGACCGCGGACCCGGCCACGGAGTCCGGGCGGGTCTGCTGCTCGTCGATGACAGGTGTCGCGGCCAAGACGTGCGAGTTCTACAAATTGAAGGAACGAAATCTACCGGAAGGCGAACCACACGGCCGCCGCGAGCGCAAGACGGTAGTAGGCGAAGACATCCAGGCGGTGCGTCGCCAGGAATCGTAGCAGAAACCGTATCGCGAGATAGCCTACGACGGCCGAGCTCACGACGCCGACGACGAACAACTGGATCATCTCGCCGGTGATGGCGATATGACGCAGTTCGAGCGACGCCTTGGCGGCCGCGGCCAGGACGGCCGGCATCCCCAGCAGGAACGAGAACCGCGCGGCCGCCTCGCGCCGCACGCCCAGCAGCATCCCCATCGTGATCGTGCTCCCCGAGCGCGACATGCCCGGGATGAGCGCCGTGGCCTGCGCGAGGCCGAAGAGGACGGCGTCCAGGAGCGTGAGGCTGCGTTCGTCCCGCGTGCGCGGCCCGAGGCGTTCGACAACGAGGAAGAACACCGCGCCGAGCGCGAGCGTGAAGACGGTGACGATCGGCGTCCGCAGCCGGTCCTCGATGACGTCCGCGAAGATCGCGCCGGCAACGAGGATGGGGACCGTGCCGATCGCGATGAGGCGCATCATGCGCGCGGGCGGCGAATCGGAGAAGAGCGCCGGCAGCGCGCGCGTCATCTCAGCAAGGTCGGTGCGGAAGTAGAAGACCACCGCCGCGAGCGTGCCCAGGTGCAGGGCGACGTCGAAGACGAGGCCGAACGCGTCGGCCTCCCAGCCAAAGAGCGCACGCCCGAGAATCAGGTGCGCGGAGCTCGAGATCGGCAGGAACTCGGTGACGCCCTGCACCGCGCCGAGCAGGGCCGCCATCAACAACATCATGGGGAACGGGCGCTACGAAGCCCGGGCCTTGCGTCCGCCCTTGCCGGCGGCGGACTTCGACCCGGTCGCGGGCGCCGGCTTCGTGCCGGCGGACGTCGAGACGGCCGCGGACGCCGCGCCAGCCTTCTTCCCGCTCGTCTTGCTCAGGATGATCGCCACGGCGGCCGCGATGAACACGGTCGAGTACGTGCCGCTGATGATGCCGACGAGCATCGTGAACGCGAAGCCTTCGAGCACCTCGCCGCCGAACAGATACAGCGACAGGACCGCGAGGAACGTCGTGCCGGCCGTGATGATCGTGCGGCTCAGGGTCTGGTTGACGCTGTCGTTGACGATCTTGTCCAGCGGCTCGCGGCGCATCGTGTGCTGGTTCTCGCGGACGCGGTCGAAGATGACGATCGTGTCGTTCACCGAGTAACCGGTGATCGTCAGGATGGCCGCGATGATGTTGAGCGAGAGGTCGTAGCCGAAGAAGACCAGGAACGCCACCGTGACGAGGACGTCGTGCAGCGTCGCCGCGATGGCGCCGATCGCGAAGCTGGGGCGGAAGCGGAACGCGATGTAGAGAGCGATGCCGAAGATCGACGCCAGCGTCGCGTAGATGCCCTTGCGCTGCAGATCCGCGCCAATCACCGGGCCGACGATTTCCTGGCTGCGCACCTCGAACGTGCCGACGTTCGAGGCCTTGAGCGCGGCGAGGATGTCCTTCGCGCCCTGTTCGAGCTGGAAGCCCTGTTCCTGCCCCTGGACCTGCGGCAGGCGGATCAGGATCTCGTTCTGCGACGCGTCGCCGTAGGTCTGGACGACCTTCTCGCCCGGGATCGTGTCGATCGCGGTGCGGACGGTCTCTTCGGACGTCGCCTTCGCGAATTTGACGACGACGATGGTGCCGCCGGAGAAGTCGATGCCGAGCGGCAGGCCGCCGCGCGAGGCGATCGCGCCGAAGCCCCCGAGGATGACGAGCGCGGACAGGATGAGCGCGTGCCAGCGCCAGCGGATGAAATCGTAGTGGGTGTTGGTGAAAATGCGCATCGTTTCGTTCCCTTGGCGCGCGTCAGATGCTCAGCGTCGCGACCTGCTGGCGGCGCGACAGGCCCAGCTCGAACAGCGTGCGCGACACGAACACGGCCGTGAACACGTTCGAAATCAACCCGAAGAACAACGTCGTCGCGAACCCGCGGATCGGGCCGGTGCCGAACTGGAACAGGAAGCCGGCCGAGATGAGCGACGCGACGTGCGTGTCGAGAATGGTGAGGAACACGCGGTCGAAGCCGGCGGCGACGGCGGCGCGGGCGCCCTTGCCCGAGGCCAGTTCCTCCTTGATGCGCTCGAAGATCAGCACGTTGGAGTCGACGCCCATGCCGATGGTCAGAATGAACCCGGCGATGCCCGGCAGCGTCATGACCGCGCCGATGTAGGACATGAACGCCATCAGGATGATGAGGTTCATCGCGACGGACACGATGGCATTGATGCCCGCGAGCTTGTAGTAGGCCAGCATGAACAGCGCGACGAGGAGCAGGCCGCCGACCGACGCGATGACGCCGGCGCGGATCGAGTCGGCGCCGAGCGTCGGGCCGATCGTGCGCTCTTCCATGTAGGTCAGCGACGCGGGCAGCGCGCCCGAGCGCAGCATCAGCGACTGATCCTGCACTTCCTGCGGCGAGAAGTTGCCGGCGATCTGGCCTTCGTCCGCGATGCGGCTGATGATGGTCGCGACGCTCTGGACGCGGTTGTCGAGGATGACGCCGAGCGGCCGCTGGATATTCTCGGACGTGAGCTTGGCGAACTTCGTCGCGCCTTCACGCGTCAGCGAGAAATGGACCGCGGGGAGGCCGTTCTCGTCCATGCCCGGCCGCGCGTCGCGGAGGTCGCGGCCGGTGACCGGCGCGATCTGCTTCACCAGGTAGTACGACGTCCCGCCCGCGCCGTCCTGCGAGAGGTTCGCGCCGGTGATGACTTCCATCCCCTCGGGCGGCTTGCCGCCGGACGCGCTGAGCAGCGATTCCTCCGACGGCGCCGGACCGGCTTCGACGATCTTCAGTTCCAGCAGCGCCGTCGACCGGATGATTTCCTTCGCGCGGTTCACGTCCGTCACGCCGGGCAGTTGCACGAGGATCTGATCGCCCGCGCTGCCGTGCTGCGCGACGATCGGCTCGGCGACGCCCAGGTCGTTGACGCGGCGCTCGATCGTCTGCAGCGCCTGCCGGACCGCCGACTCGCGCACCGACACCGCCTCGCTCGGCTTCATGGTGAAGGTGTACGTCCCGCCCGACCCGGACGCGCGGTCGAACCGCCGGCTCGCCTGGTCGTCCGCCAGCCGCCGGAACTCGGCGTCCTGCTGCGACGGCACGCCCGCCACCTTGAAGGTCATGGGCGGCTCGACGGTGACGGTCGTCCCCGTCAGGCCCTTCTCGGTCAGCGCCTGGCGCAGGCGTTCGCTCGTGAGCTCGGTTTCGAACTTCACGGCGTCTTCGGTCTGCACGCGGAGGACGAGATGCACGCCCCCCTTCAGATCGAGTCCGAGCCGGATCTTCTGTTCTGGCGGATAGAACCCGAACACCGCCACCACGACGACGAGGGCGATGGACAGCAGTTTCCAGCGAAGGTTCTTGTACATGATCGCGTTGGAGGAACGAGTTTTCAGTCGTCAGTGATCAGTCGTCAGTTGGCAGTTGTGAGTTCCAGTCCTCAGCCATCACACGGGTCGCCCCGGTTCCTCGCTCATCACTGACGACTGACAACTGATCACTGACAACTTCTTCTTCTACACGTTGTTCGGCGACTCGGGCACGACCGGGTCCTGGCCCTGGTACCCGCCGACCGCGGCTTTCGCCACCTCGATGCGGACCTTGTCCGCAATCTGGATCTGGACGGACTTGTCGTTGACCTTGGTGATGCTGCCGTAGATCCCGCTGGTCGTAATAATACGGTCTCCGACCTTCAGGGCCTCCTGAAACTCCGCGATCTTCTTCTGGCGCTTGCGCATCGGCAGCAGCAGCACGAAATAGAAGATCGCCAGGATGACGACAAATGGCAGAAACTGCATCCAGACCGGCGCGTCCGAATTCTGCTGCGCCGACATGGCGACGAGAGCGGGCATCTGCGACAAAACCATCGGTGTCATGAACGTCAGGATCGGCGGGAGAAGCTCTGGTGGAATTGCTGTCTGAACTCGTCAAACGACCCAAACGTAATAGCCTCCCTGATACGCCGGATCGTGTCAAGGTAAAAGAAGAGGTTATGGATCGTGTTCAGGGTCGCCCCGGTCATCTCGCCCACCGTCGCCAGATGCCGCAGATACGCCCGCGAAAAGTGGCGGCAGGTATAGCAGCCGCACTCCGGATCCGGCGGACCATCGTCCTCCGCATACTGCGCGTTCCGGATGTTCAGCACGCCTTGCCGGGTCAGCAACTGGCCGTTCCGGGCGTTGCGGGTCGGCAGGACGCAGTCGAACATGTCGATCCCGCGCGCGACGCATTCCACCAGGTCGTCCGGCATGCCGGTCCCCATTAAATAGCGTGGCTGATCCTCCGGGAGCAGCGGCGCGGTGTGTCCGACGATGTCGTACATGACGTCGACCGGCTCGCCGACCGACAGTCCGCCAATCGCATAGCCTTCGAAGCCGATGGCGATGGTCTCGGCGGCGCTGCGCGCGCGCAGATCCGGATGGACACCGCCTTGGACGATGCCGAACTGCGCCTGGCCGGGGTTGGTCGCGTCGGCCTGGACGGCGCCGGTCGCGATGGCCGTGAAGCGATCGCGCGCCCGCCGCGCCCAGCGCACCGTCCGCTCCAGCGACACGCGCGCCTCGTGGTGCGTCGCCGGATACGAGGTGCATTCGTCCAGCACCATCGCGATGTCCGACCCCAGCCGCGCCTGGATGTCCGCCGCCGACTCGGGCGACAGCAGATGACTGCTGCCATCGAGGTGCGACCGGAACCGTGCGCCGTCCTCCGTGAGGACGCAGCGATCGCCCAGGCTGAAGACCTGATAGCCGCCGCTGTCGGTCAGCATCGGCCGCGTCCAGCCGATGAAGCGATGCAGGCCGCCGCGCCGCGCGATCAGCGGATCGCCGGGCCGCAGGTAGAGATGATAGGTGTTCCCGAGGATGATCTGCGCGCCGAGCGTGTCGAGGTCGTGATGGGTCAGCGCCTTGACCGCGCCGCGCGTGCCGACCGGCATGAAGACCGGCGTCTCGATCCGTCCGTGCGGCGTCTCCAGTATGCCCGCGCGCGCACCGCCCGAGCGGTGCGTCACCGTGAACCTCAGCGTCCCGACCATGGGGTATACTACGGCATCCGTGCAGACCGGTGCCCTCCCCACGAGCCCGCCACGGCAGTTGCGACCGGAAGACCGTCACGCGCAGCAGCGGAATCGCGGCCGCGTGCACGACGGGATTCTCACGGCCTCATTGAGCAGGATACGAGCAGGAAAGCAGTTGTGAAACGACTCCGCGTCGGCATCATCTACGGCGGCCGCTCCGGCGAGCATGAAGTCTCGCTCGCGTCGGCCGCCGCGGTCTTTGCGCACCTCGATCGCTCCCGCTACGAGCCGGTGCCCCTTCGGATCGAAAAGGACGGCCGCTGGACGCTCGCCGAGCGTCCGCCGACGACGATGATTGCGGCGGACGTCATCGAGCACGCGCGCGTCGACAGCGGCCGCAGCCCGCGCGCCACGCGCGAGGTCTATCTCGTCGCGCATCCCTCCGAGGAAACCATCCTCAGCATCGCGCGATCGCCCGGCCGCTCGTCCGGCGGCGACGCGGATTCGCAGGCGCTCGTCACCGGCCTCGGCCTGGACGTCATCTTCCCCGTCCTGCACGGCCCGTACGGCGAGGACGGCACGGTGCAGGGCCTGCTGGAGCTGGCGAACGTCGCGTACGTCGGCTGCGGCGTGCTCGCGTCCGCCGTCGGCATGGACAAGGCGATGATGAAGGCGGTCTTCGCCGCGCGCGGCCTGCCCAGCGTCGATTACATGGTCGTCCGCCGCGGTGACTGGCTCGCCAGCCCCGACGCGACCGTCAAGGCGATCATCGATCGCCTGCCCTTCCCCGTCTTCACCAAGCCGGCCAACCTCGGGTCCAGCGTCGGCATCTCGAAGGCCAGGACCGAGGAGGAGCTGCACGAGGCGCTCCGCGTCGCCGCGCAGTACGACCGGAAGATCATCATCGAGCAGGGCCTGGAGCGGCCGCGCGAGATCGAGGTCGCGGTGCTCGGCAACGACACGCCCGAGGCGTCGCTGCCGGGCGAGATCATCCCGTCGCGCGAGTTCTACGATTACGAAGCCAAGTATCTGGACGAGGGATCGCAATCGATCGTCCCGGCCGATCTCACGGATCGGGAACGCGTGGAGCTCCAGCGGCTCGCGTGCGAGGCGTTCCTCGCGATCGACGGCGCCGGGATGGCGCGCGTCGATTTCATGCTGGACCGGCCGACCGGCCGCCTGTTCCTGAACGAGATCAACACGATCCCGGGCTTCACGACCATCAGCATGTACGCCAAGATGTGGGAAGCGAGCGGCATCGGCTATCCGCAGTTGATCGATCGGCTGATCGCGCTGGCGCTGGAGCGTCACGCGGACAAGCAGCAGCTGCGCACGAGCGCGATCTAAGACGCGCGCCGCCCGTTGCGCCCGTGCCCAAAGAAGCCGACACCAGAGAAGCCGACCTCGAATGACTGCCGACGAGCGGTGCGGAAGCTGGTATCGCGGCGGCGTCCTGGCGGGCGTGCTGACCGCGACGCTCGCGGCGTCGCCGGCGGCGGCCCGGCCGTTCACGGGCGCGGCGGCGCTCGTCCGCGTCTACGACGCCATCCTCGACGCGGACTTCACGAAGGCCGAGACGCTCCTCGAAGACACCTGTCCCCCCGCGCCGGAAGAAGCCTGTCTCGTCCTCGACGCCACGCAGCTCCTCTGGCAGATTCAGCTCGACCCCGAACAGACGCGGCACGACACGGCGTTCTCGGAGCGCGTCGCGCGCGCGATCGACGCCGCCGAGGCCTGGGTCTCGCGCGAGCCGGATGACGCCGAAGCCTGGTTCTATCTTGGCGGCGCGTACGGCGCGCGCGTCCAGTGGCGCGTCCTCCGTCAGCAGCAGCTTGCGGCCGCGCGCGACGGCAAGCGCATCAAGCAGGCGATGGAGCAGGCGCTGCGGCTGGATCAGACGCTGGAAGATGCGCAGTTCGGGTTGGGGCTGTACGAATACTACGCGGCGGTCGCACCCGCGGCGGCGCGGATGTTTCGCTGGCTGCTCTTTCTGCCCGGTGGTGACCGTGAGACGGGCCTCGCGCGCATGCAGCGCACGCAGCAGCGCGGCATCCTCCTCGGCGGCGAAGCCGGTTATCAACTGCACCTGATCTATCTCTGGTACGAAAAGCGTCCGCAGGACGCGCTCGGGCTGCTGCGTCGCCTCAGCGGGAAGTATCCGGGCAACCCGCTCTTCCTGCGTCTCATCGGCGACACCGAGGACGCATATCTGCACGACCGCGCGGCGAGCCTGTCGACGTACCGCACGCTGCTCGATCGCGCGCGCACGAAGCGCGTCCACGAACCGGCGCTCGCGGAAACGGACGCGCGGCTGCGCATCGCCCGCGTGCTCGACGCGCTGGGCGACACCGACCTCGCCATCGCCGAGCTCACCGCCCTGGTCGACGCGGACCCGCAGGCGCCGTACCTCGCGTCGCTCGACGCACGGCTGGCGCTCGCGTCGGCCGATGCGCGCACCGGCGACTGGACGCGCGCCGAGGCGCTCTTCCGTGAGGTCATCGCGCGCGCGCCGTCCGGCGATCCGCACGGCCTCGCGGCGCTCGCGCGGCGCGGACTGTCGCGGAAGCCTGATGAGACGAAGGCGCGCGCGTACGGCGCCTCGCTGCAGGCGTGGCGTCGATTCGAGAAGTCAGGACCGGATGCGGACGTCGAGGAAGCGCTCGAAAGGGCCTTGACGTCCGATCCGCAGAACGCGATGATCCGGTATCGCTACGGACGCGTGCTCGCGGCGCGCGTGCCGTCCGGCTCGACGTCGCCGCAGGCCCAAGAGGCGGTCCGGCTGATCGAGGACGCGCTGCAGTCGAACGGATTGCCGCCAACGATGGCCGCGGACGCGGCACTGGCGGCGGGCCGGCTGCGCGAACAGTTGCACGAGCCGGCGCGCGCGATCGAACACTACCGGCGGGCCGCGAACCTCTTTGGCGGCGCCGCCGACACACGCGCCGCCGCGGCCCGAGCGCTCGCGCGGCTGCAGCGCGACCCCGCACCGCGCGGCCGGCTCGACTAGCACACGCGCGCGTGCGCACGTCGGGGCCTGACGCGTCGGACGCGCGACTCCTTCTCGCGAAGGATTGGCGTCGCGAAGGGTGACGTCGCGGAGATGACCTCGCGGAGATGGCGTCGCGAAGGATGACGTCGCCGCGGCCCGTCTTACGAGCTGCCGCCGCCGTCACCACGGTGAGCGACGCGTCCCGATCAGCGTTCCGATATTCGCCTCATGACGGCCGAGCGCCAGCCTTCCACCCCGGACAGTCTTTCCTCTGCCGGATCCGCCGATCCGCCGACCCGATCGACGCCGGCGCGATTGACGCCGCCGCCGTGGCTGATCCTCGTTGACGTCGCGATTGTCGTCCTCGTCCTGCTCGCGCTGTGGGTCTGGGCGTTCACCGGCTTCCGCCTCTACGTCTTCGGCCTGCGCGTGTCCATCCGATCGATCGACCGGCTGCTCATCGCCGCGGTCGTCCTGCGCGGCCTCCGGTTCTTCGTGTGGCGCCACCTGCCGCCGTACCGGCACCTGCGGCAGCGCTGGCAGGACGCGCTCGCGCGCTGGCCCGCGTTCGGCGCGACGGCCGCGATCGCGATCGGCACGCGCGTCACCGTGCTCGCCGTCGGCCTGCTGAGCGTGTGGCTCGTCGGCTATTCGGGCGACGGCCAGCCGCCGTACCGCTTCTCGCCGCACGAGCTGCTCAATCTGCCCGCCCGCTGGGACGCGGGCTGGTATGTCGGCATCGCCACCGACGGCTATCGCTGGTCCCCCTCCCTCTACGACCAGCAGAACATCGTCTTCTTCCCCGCCTACCCGCTCCTCATGCGCGGCCTGATGCTGATCGTCGGCGCCAACACCGCGCTGGCCGCGTCGTGGGCCGGCGTCCTGATCTCGGTGACGTCATTCGCGCTCGCCCTCGCGCTCATCTATCGCATCGCCGCCGATCGCTTCGACAAGGACGTCGCGCTCGCCGCGGTGCTCTTCCTCGCGTCGTACCCGCTCGCGCTGTACTACAGCGTCACGTACACGGAAGGGCTCTTCCTGCTCGCGAACGTCGCCGCGTTCTATGCGTTCGAGCGCCAGCGCTTCGTGCTGGCGGCCGCGGCCGGCCTGCTCGCGGGCCTGACGCGGCCGAACGGGTGCCTGCTGTCCGTCGCACTCGCGCTCGTGCTCGTCTGCCGCGAGTGGACACCGACGCTCGCCAGCTATCGCGCGCGTCTGACTCTGCCGATAGGGATCAAAGGATTGGCGGCCGCGGCCATGCCCGGCGTCGGGATGATCCTTCACAGCGTCTACGTCTGGACGCTGACCGGAGACGCACTCGCGTGGATGCACCATCAACGAGCGTGGGCCCGCAGCGTCTCGCTCTTCGATCCGGGCGTGCTCCAGCAGTTCCGCACGCCGGAGTACACGCTGCACGCGGCGGCGTTCCTCTTCGCGATCGCGGGTCTGTGGCCCGTCGCCCGGCGGATCGGCGTCGGCGCGGCGACGTTCGTCGCGGTGAGCGTGCTCCTGCCGTTCATCAACGGCGGACTGATCTCGATGGGCCGCTTCACGGCCGTGCTCTTCCCGCTCTTCATCTGGCTCGCGCTCATCGTGCCCGCCGAGCGGCGCGCGCTCGTCGCGGCGCTCTTCGGCATCGGTCAGGGCTTCGCGGGCGTCCTCTTCTTCACGTGGAGATGGATGATCTAGCGATCCCACGCGCATCGCACGTATCGTGCCCCTCGCACGTGACATTCTTCGTCACTCGCACGCGTCGATCGCGCGCGAATCACGCCGGTTTCATGCGTCTCGTACGCACTTCCGCACGCAGCGCCGAAAGTTGACAGCATCCAGTCGTTGTGCATGGTCGATCTGCGCCGATCGACCTCAAGTGTTTTGACAATCCCTGGATTTTGTGCTTGACAGCGGAATTTTCTCATCCATAATCTACATCTTGTGTGCAGGTGGATCGCTCAGCCCACCTGTTGGGACACAGGTCGATGGAATCCAATGCTGAGCAGCCACATTCCAGGAGGAACCATGGCGAAGAAAGCTGCGAAGAAGGCCGCGAAGAAGACCGCCAAGAAGCGGTAGTGCGGTCTGTCCGCATGACCCGGGCGTCGAGCAACGTGTGACCACGCCGCGCCCCGGTCAAGAGCCACAAGCGGGGCCACGCATGCGCGGACCCGCAGCCGACCCAAAGAGAGCACCGGTGGGATTACAGCGCGCCGGGTAGGCGGCTCTAATCACTACACGGGAGAAGCTCTCGGACCCGTATTCCCATGATGAAGGGGGGGAAAATCTTAATGGCGAAGAAGGCAGCGAAGAAGGCGGCGAAGAAGACGGCCAAGAAGCGGTAGGCCGTCCGCCGACAAGGCACGGAGGAGACGCTACGGCCTCTCCTTCGTGCCGAAAGCTCGCAGCTCACACCCGCACGATCGCGCTCACCGCAAGAAGACGTCACCCACACCAGGACGTCATCGACTCCAGCACAGCTCGACACGGCCAACGCCGCGACACGCGCAGCGGCACAGCTCGCGCGCCTCACTGTCCGCAACGGACTGGGGCACGCAGCAGGCTACTGGCCCGCGCTTCGGCCCATCTGCACGCCGTCCCACACGCGCACGTTCTGCACGGTGTCCCACTGCTGAATCTTCTCCAGCAGTTCGAGGCCTTTCACCACGCGTCCGAAGACCGTGTACTTCGCGTCGAGGTGCGGCTGCGGCGAGATCGTCAGGAAGTACTGGCTGCCGCCCGTGTCCGGTCCCGAGAGCGCCATGCCCACCGTGCCGCGCAGGTACGGCAGATCGTTCAACTCGTCGCGGATGGAGTGGCCGGGCCCGCCCTCGCCGTCGCCGCGCGGGTCGCCGTCCTGGACGACGAAGTCGGAGACGACACGATGGACGCGCAGGCCGTTGAAGTAGCCCTTGCGCGCGAGCGTGATGAAGTTGTGGGCCGTGAGCGGCGCGTCCAGCACCGACAGCTCGATCTCGATCGAGCCCTTGGCCGTGTCGAGGAAGACGTGCGGTGAGTAGCGCGGTGACGCCAGCGTCTCGTAGACCGCGCGCTCGACGCGCACCGGCGCGGGACGCACGGCGGCGGCCACGTCGACATCCGGCGCGATTGGCTTCAGCATCGCCGCGGCCTTCAGGCGGAGGCCGAAGTCCTTGTCCTTCAGCGCGGCCGTCAACGCCTCGCGCGCTTCGTTCGGCCCGAACACGAGCAGCGCGTCGAGGATGGCGCCGCGCGCGTTCTCCGATGCGTCCGCCTGCGCCACGGTCCACGCCGCCTTCAGCGCCGGCGGACCGTTCGCCGTCTTCCGCTCGCCGATGAGCGACGCCGCCGCGGCCCTCACGCTCACATCGTCCGTCTTCAGATGCTCCAGCAGGATCGCGTCGAGCGTCGGCGCGTTGACCCGCGCGAGCGCGCGCAGTACCGCCGGGAGGGTGCGCTTGTCGCTGTCCTTCAGCATGCCGACGAGCGCCGTGACGACATCGCCCTGGCCGACCGTCGACAGCGCGCTCGCGATGGCCGCGCGTACCGTCCAGTCCTGATCCGCGTCCATCCCCGACAGGACGGCCACCGCCGTCTCTGGATTGATCGCCGCCAGCGATCGCAGCGCCGCCGCCCGCAGCGTCGGCCAGGGATCGCCAATCAGGTCCATCAACCGGTCCGTCGACGCCGGCGACTTCACCTGACCGAGGGCGACCACCACCGCGAGGCGGATGTTGGGATCGAGCTGCGGCGTGTCGAGCAGCGTGAGCAGCGGCGGCGCGAGCGCGGGATCGCCGAGCGCGCCGGCCGCTTCGACGACACGGGCGAGGACTCGGGGGTTGAGGTCCTTCTTCAGCAGCAGCGGCTGGAGCACGGCGACCGAGGACGGATCCTTCAACGCGCCGAGGCCGCGCGCGCCGAAGGCCGCGCCGTACACGTCCGCGCCCCGCACGAATGTCGTCAGCGCCGGCAGCGCGCGCTTGTCGCCGGTGCGCTGCAGCGCGTACGCGACGGGCCACCAGCGGATCTTCGGCTGGCCGTTCGCGTCGAGCACGGCGGCGGCGAGTTGATCGTGCGCCTTCAAGCGCGTCAACGCGAAGAGGCCCAGGCGGAACGCTTCCACCTCGGGCGCGAGCGGATACGACAGATCGTCGGGCGGAATCGCGTTCGCCACGCCGGCGGACATCGCCTGCGCCACGAGCGCGCCAATCGCGGGCGCGGCGGCAGCGTCACCGATCAGGCCGAGCGCTTCGGCGGCGCGGCCGCGCACGAGCGGCGACGCATCCTCCGCGAGCGTCTTCGTCAGCGCGGGCACCGCCTCCTTCTGCGCGAGCAGGCCGAGCGCGAAGGCCGCGGCCTGACGCACCTCGGCGTCGGCGTCGGTCAACGTTGCCTGGAGCGGCGTCAGTCCCTCGTGCAGGCCGACGCGGCCGATGCCGATCGCGGCACGGCGGCGGATGCGCGCATCGGTGTCCGTCAGCAGCTTCACCAGGTCCGGCGTCGGCAGGACGACGGCCGGCTGACCTTTGCGCGGCGGCGGCAGGACCGGCGGCGCGGGGTCCAGCGTCGCGTCGCGCAGGATCCGCTGATCTTCGAGCGCCAGAATCCAGCCGATCTTTTTCTCGTACGGAATCGTCGGCGGCGGCAGCGGCGCCGAGGCACAGGCGCCGGCCATCATCCAGGCCAGCGGCAGCAGACGCAAACGGGAAACACGAGAAGGGACCTGGATCATCATGGGCGTTCGTGCGGTCACGGAGCCGCCGTCCGGCCGCGGGCCGGGGTACGGGCGGCGCGACACGCGAGGAGTGTGTATCGGAGCAGGCGGAATCGGGTCGATTGGCAAATCACGGACCGGTCGTCTGCGCGCGAGAACCGATGCGCGTGGATGTTATCACGAGCGCTTGTCGGGTATACTGCGCCCGTCTTGGAGTGCCGCTACATCGCCCTCGAAGGTCCCGCCGGCGCCGGCAAAGGGACGCTCGCGGAACGTCTGGCCAGTCGTCTCGACGCGGCGCTCGTGCTGGACGACTCCGAGAATCCATTCCGCGCCGACGAGGCGCCCGATCGGCCCGGCGCGGCGTTCCAGGCACAACTGTTCTGCCTGCTCTCCCGCCACCGCCAGCAGGTCTCCCTGAAGCAGGCCGACCTCTTCACGCAGGCGACCATCAGCGACTACCTCTTCGACAAGGACAAGATCTACGCCTATCAGACGCTGGACGACAACGAGCTCTTCATCTACCAGCGCCTCTACGATCTGCTCGTCCGCGACGTCGCGCCACCCGATCTCGTCATCTACCTGCAGGCGCCGGCCGACGTGCTCCGCCGCCGCCTGAAGGAACGCGAGAAGCAGGACGGCCAGTCCCGCGCCTGGGTGCTCTCACATCTCAACGAGCTGAACGAAGCCTTCAATCACTTCTTCTTCCACTACACCACCACGCCGCTCCTCGTCGTCGAAACCTCGCAGATCGATCTCTCATGGCCGGACGCCGCAATCGACGATCTGCTGCGACAGGTGCAAGGACTGACGCGCGGACGCCGGTACTACGTCCCCAGGTCGTAGTCCCGGGGTCGTAGAGTCCCGGGGTCGTCGCACGACAGACAGCCGTGCGACGGGCATGACGAGGATCCCGCGCGTACGCGCAGAGACGCCGTGCGCGCACGGCGAGAGGCGGGACGCGGCCGACCGTCATGGCACGACCGCGCAGCGTTCAAGAATGACAGGTCGGAACGATCAGACGGCGAGGCACAGGCAGCGACGGATGTGCGGACCGGCGTCGTACACGCAGATGCCGCCGGTGGCCGTGCAGCCGTTGTCGAAGCAGGCGTTGACGCCGCGCACGCCGCACAGCGCTTCGGGACGCTCGGCCCGTGCCGGCGTGGCCCACAGGGCGACGAGACAACCGAACGTGAACAGGACTCTGGCAATGGACAAACGCATGGAGACCTCCTGCCGGGGTCGCGAGGGTGCGCCGCCGGCCCTGAGAGGATCCGGTGGGGTGCGGGTATCGGGGTCTGGACGTATCACCGGTGTTCAACGAACCGAGGGTGTTGCGTCCAGACGCAGCCGTCAATCGCGGGCGTCAGCGCTTCGCGAAGACGCGATGCCAGGACTACACGCACAGATGGCGCCCCGTGTGACGCACTCGCCGTCACACCACCAGTTGATGCACGCGCTGCCGCTCCGCTGACAGGGTGGAAGGGCGCTGGTGGGCGCCGCCCACAACGAGACAAAGACGAAACAGCCGGATACGAACAGGAATCGGGCAATTGAGAGACGCATGGAGACCTCCTGCCGGGGAATGCGCGGGATGCGCCTGCGGCCCTGAGAGGATCCAGGGAGCCCGCGAAGCGGGGCCGGGCTTCGCTGTCAGTGTTCGTGGAATCGAGGCTCGCTTGACGGGAAACCGTCACCGCGGCGTCCGCCGGACGGCTCCGTCGCTTGACCTGCGCCGGGCCGCGCTCTAATCTGTCCCTCTTATGGCCTGGTTCAAACGCGTCCGGAAGCCGATTGCGCCGCCGGAAAAAGCCAGCCGCGTGCCGGAAGGCCTCTGGGTGAAGTGCCCCGAGTGCGGGCAGGCGGTCTACAACAAGGACCTTGTCGCCAACGTTCACGTCTGTCCGAAGTGCGCGCACCATTTCCGCATGACCGCGGTCGAGCGACTGCGATCGCTGTTCGACGATGACTGGGACGAGCACGATCGGACGCTGCG
>Ga0187894_10001066_pt1 | contig 36441 bp, 2 predicted proteins | sample GBC1701081metaG_FD_136650 | JGI IMG/M metagenome (GOLD analysis project Ga0187894, IMG submission 136650) | White microbial mat communities from a lava cave in the Kipuka Kanohina Cave System on the Island of Hawaii, USA - GBC170108-1 metaG ...
AACGCCGCTGGTGGCTCGTGGTCGAACGGGAAGGCGGACCTGTGTCGCGACGATCCCGGCCACGAGCTCACGCTGATCGTCCGCAGGCGGTCGTTGTCCGCCTGCAAGACACCGCGAATGGACACTGACAGCAAACATTGACAGCGACCACTGACACTGGACACTGACATCGCGTTCAGTCACTGCACGGCATGGACTATGACAGCGTCGGCATGTGTTTCATGACAGACCGCGCCTCGTCAGAACCGCGCCTCGTCGTCGAACCACACCTTCTGATGTGAACGTCAGTGCCCGCAGCCGGACGATCGCAACAGTCTTTCAACGCGCCAGAGAACGGTACCTGCCACGGCGCGCGACCGCATTCCATCGAGCATCAAATCATCTGGATTTTCCGGGGCTTCGCGCGCGAACGTACATGTCAGCGTCAGACACGCGGACACGCAACTACCGAACTTGTAAGTATGTCGGTTACATACGCTCATGAACAGATTCGTTATCACGCGTCATGTGTCGAAGGTGCACACGCGCACACTGACGAAAGAGATAGTCATCAAAAGTGACTAAGAAAGAGACACGTATGTTCTCGTGCTCAGAAAACCGCAATGCAATGTTCAATATTTCGAGGCCCAATCATCGCATCAGCGCAGAGAAAGCGCGTGACAGATGGAAGGGCAGCGGATAAGATGCCTCGCACCGTGACAGTCGCCTACTTGTTTCCCGGTCAAGGTTCACAGTTCGTCGGCATGGGGCAAGGGCTGTTCGAGCGCTTCCCGGACGAAGTCGCCGCAGCGGACGTTGTCCTCGGCTATTCAATCCGCCGGCTCTGTCTCGACGATCCCGATCAACAGCTCAATCAGACCGCGTGGACGCAACCCGCGCTCTTCGTCGTGAACGCCTTGATGTATCTGGATCACATCAGACGTACGGGGAACAGGCCGAGTTGTACGGCGGGCCACAGCCTTGGCGAGTACAGCGCTCTCTTCGCAGCGGGCGTGTTCGATTTCGTCACGGGCGTACGCCTGGTCAGGAAGCGCGGCGAGCTGACGGCGCGAGCGCGCGGCGGCGGCATGGCCGCCGTGATGGGACTCACCGCCGATCGTCTTCGTCGCGTACTCCAGGACACGGGTCTGTCGCGCGTCGAGCTGGCGAACATGAACTCGCCCGAGCAGGTGGTGATCACCGGTCCGGCGGATGACATCGCTCGTGCCGAGAGCGAACTGCTCGCGCGCGGCGTCCGGCGCTACGTGCGCTTGCCCGTCAGCGCTGCGTTCCATTCGAGCGCGATGAGCGGAGCGGCCGAGCAGTTCGGCGCGTTCCTCGATGACTTCGTTGTGTCGAATCCGCGCATTCCGGTGATCTCGAACGTCCTGGCTGCGCCGTATCCGGACGGCCAGGTGAAGGCCCTGATGGTCAAACAGATTACATCGTCCGTGCGATGGGAAGAGACGATGTTGTATCTGCTGCGCCAGCCGGGCATGCAGATGGAAGAGCTCGGGCCGGGGCGCGTGCTGACGGGATTGCTCGACCGCATCCGACAGGCGAGTGTGCAGTCATGAGCATCGCGCCCGCTCTCGCAGGCGCGCGGTGCTATGACATCGATCTCGTTCGCGAGCACTGGGAAGGACGTGCGACGCTGGTCTGGGCGCCCGGCGACGGGTACACGGAACTGGCCGCGAGCGCGCACGACATGCTTGGACCGCGCGAGCAGGACACGCTCGCGACGTTCGACCACGCGCGCCGGCGAACGAGCTATCTGCTCGGACGATACGCCGCCAAGCTCGCGCTGATGCGTGTCACCGGCATCACGGACGGCCGGGCGATCGACGTCGTGGCCGGCTGCTTTCAGCAGCCCATCGTCGTCGCGCCGCTGGACGTACCCGTCGGTGTCAGCATCAGTCATTCGGCGACCGGCGCGTGCGCGGTCGCGTTCCCGGACGGCCATCCGATGGGTATCGACGTCGAAGAGATCGTACCGGATCGGGTGACGACGATGAGGACTCAGTTCGCGGCGGGCGAGCGCGATGTCATCGCCCGTTGTGGCGATGAGATGAAACTGAGCGCCGCGGTGTGGACGGCGAAAGAAGCGTTGTCGAAAGTGTTGCGGTGCGGCCTCACCGTGCCGTTCGAGCTGCTCGAAGTCGACGGGCTGACATGCGCGGACGAGGAAGTCTCCGGTGTATTCCGGCATTTCGCCCAGTATCGATTTCAATCATGGATTCGCGGCCCTGCGGTCGTGTCGCTGGTGCTGCCACGCAGGACGCATCTGAAGATCGAGTCACCGTTCCTGAGATGAGCGCGCTGTAGTCGAGAAGACGCAGCGGCCGTTCACGCCCACCTCCATCCCTCCTCCCCCAATGGAGGTCGTCGAAGGCGTGACGGTCCGCGCGTCCGGCGTTCTCGGCTTGCGCGCTCGAGTGTTCGTCATCGTTTAGGCGCGACCCCCCAATACCGTTCTGTTTTTTCCCCTTCGCGTGGGTGCGGGAGGGGTGTCGGTAGACCTTTGTCCGAGGCTGGAGTCCAGCCGGAGAACAACGCCGTGGCAGCGGATCGGCCCCCCGTTTCTCTTGTCTTCATCGGCGATGGCGCGCTTCTGATCGCCTGCGCGGAGGCGGCGGCGGACCAGGGACATCACCTGGTCGGCGTCGCGACCCGCAGCCGCGACGTCGAACAATGGGCGCACGCGCGCGGCATCGCCTGTTGCGACAGTCGAGATCGCGCCGGCGTTGCGGCGCTCCTCGACGCGCGTCCGTTCGATTGTCTCTTCAGCATTCATCACTTCGCGCTGCTGCCGGCGGACGTCCTGCGCAAGCCGCGCCTCTACGCCGTCAACTATCACGACGGCCCGTTGCCGAAGTACGCGGGCTTTCATGCGGCGTCGTGGGCCATCCTCGCGGGCGAGCGCGAGCACGGCATCGCGTGGCATGTCATGACGGACGAAGCAGACGCCGGCGCGATCCTGAAGCGCCGCACTTGTGCCGTCACCGACAGCGATACGGCATTCGCGCTGCACCTGCGCTGCTACGAAGCGGGCCTGGAGTCGTTCGACGAGCTCCTCGCGGAGATCGCGGAGCGACGCGAGCGGCCGGTTCCGCAGGACCGCTCGCAGCGCACGTTCCATCAGCGCGGCGAGACGCCGACGCCGGACTGCGTCCTCGACTGGCGCTGGGACGCGCGCCGCATCGCGGCCTTCGTTCGCGCGCTGGACTTCGGTCCGAGTCCCAACACGCTCGGCGAGCCCAAGGCCGTCGTGGATGGGACGCCGCTGATCGTGCGCGACATCCGTGTGACGGGCGAGCGCAGCACGCGTCCGCCTGGCACGACGGTGACCGTGGAAGAAGGGGAGATCCGCGTCGCGACGGGCGACGTCGACGTCTACGTCCGCGGTCGACGGCTGCAGGACGAGCGTGCGTCGACGCCGGATGCGTTGGAGCAGTCGCGCCTGGAAAGCTGGCGGGCGGTGTACGACGAGGCGTACGCGATCGCGTGCGCGCAGCCGGAGCCGTTCTTCAACATCGCATGCTGGCGGACGCGTGAAGGCAAGGCCGTACCGGCCGCCGAGATGCGGCAGTGGGTGGATCGCACGGTCGCGGCGATTCTGGAGGCGCGTCCCGCGCGCATGCTGGAGATCGGCTGTGGGACAGGCCTCCTGCTGGCGCGCATTGCGCCGCACACGATCGAGTATCACGCCCTCGACATTTCGCGCGAAGCGGTGGAGTACGTCAAGCAGCACGTTCACCTGCTCGGCAAGGCCGCGGCGCGGATCCAGGTGGAACAGGCGGCCGCGCACGATCTGGCCTCGGTCGCGCGCGGACGCTACGACGTCGCGATCCTCAATTCCGTCGTCCAGTATTTTCCCGGTCCCGGATATCTGTCGCGCGTCCTGCTGGCGGCGATCGACTGTCTCGCGCCCGGCGGACGCCTTTTCATCGGCGACGTCCGGTACGCCTCGCTGCTGCGCGCGGAGCTGGCCGAGAGCCTGCTCGCGAGCGCCGCGCCCGATCAGACGTGCGGCGCGCTGGCGGAACAAGTCGATCTGCTGGTCTCGCAGGAGCCGGAACTGTGCCTGGATCCGCGCTTCTTCGCGGACCTGCGGACGACGCACCCGCGCGTGCGCCGGGTCGACGTCCGGCCGAAGCGCGGTCCGTATCTGAACGCGCTGAGCCGGTACCGCTACGACGTCTGCGTGCACCTCGATGCCGGCCCGGATGGCGATGCGCCAGTGCCGGCGTCGATCGACGAAGACTGGCGGCTGCAGCGACCGTCCCGTGAGCGATTGCGAGCCTGGCTGGCCGCGCAGACGGCGTCCGTTGTCTCTCTGCACGGCGTCGCGAATGCGAGAACGATGCATGCCGCCGCGGCCGCGCGTGCGCTGCGCGAGGGCGATCCGCATCAGACGGTCGACGCACTGCGTCAGCAGTTGCGCGAGCAGACGCCCGATGGCGTCGATCCAGACGAGTGCGAAGCCGCCGGCGGCGATGCATGGACGACGTCGGTGCGGTGGCAGGATGCCGGTCCGGATGGCGAGTTCGATGTGATCTGGCGCCGCGTGCCGTACGACACCGTCATCTCGATCGTCGACGATCACGCGCGGCGCGCGCCCGATCGTCCAGCCGTGATCTGCGACGAGCGGCAGTTGACGTACGGCGAACTGCATCAGCGCAGCGATCGGCTCGCGCGGCTTCTCGCTGCGCAAGGCGTCGGACCCGGCGCCGTCGTTGGCGTCCTGCTGGACCGATCGCTCGACCTGCTCGTCGGCCTCCTCGCCATCCTGCGCAGCGGCGCGGCCTATCTGCCGCTCGATCCGCAGCATCCGCGCGAGCGGCTGCGATTCATGCTGGAGGACGCGGGCGCCGCGTTCCTGCTGGTGCAATCGGCGACGCGTGGCGTGCTCGACGGCTGGGAGACGCGCCAGATCGCGCTCGATACGGAGTGGACGCGCGTCGAGCGCGCGTCGGCGGTCCCGTTGCCGGCGATTCGCCCCGCGGACCCCGCGTACGTCATCTACACGTCCGGCTCCACCGGCACACCCAAAGGTGTCAGCGTCGCGCATCGCGGGCTGACGAACCTGCTGCAATCGATGGCGCGGCGTCCGGGATGCGGAGCGGACGATCGCATCCTGGCGCTGACCACCATCTGCTTCGACATCGCGGCGCTCGAACTCTTCCTCCCGCTGACGGTCGGCGGTGTCGTCGAAATCGCGTCCGCCGCGGTCGCGCGCGACGCGCTGGCGCTGCGCGAAGCCATCGAGAGCGGCCGCGCGACGATCGTCCAGGCGACACCGTCCACCTGGAAGATGCTGCTCGCGGCCGGCTGGGACGCACGCGTCCCGGTGACGGCGTTCTGCGGCGGCGAGCCGCTCGACACCGACCTGGCTGCCGCACTGCTCGATCGCTGCGCGCGGGTGTGGAACCTGTACGGCCCGACGGAAACGACGATCTGGTCCACGGTGCAGGAGATCGTTCGCGATCGGGCCGTCACGATCGGCCGCCCGATTGCGCGCACGTGGTGCCACGCGCTGGACCCGAGCGGGCAGCCGGTGGCGGACGGCGAGATCGGCGAGTTGTGCATCGGCGGCGACGGCGTCGCGATCGGATATGTGAACCGCCCGGAACTGACCGCGCAGCGCTTCGTGCCCGATCCGTGCGATGCAAAAGGCGGACGGCTTTATCGAACGGGTGATCGCGTGCGCATGCGCGCCGACGGTGAGATCGAGCATCTGGGACGGTTCGATTCGCAGGTCAAGCTGCGCGGACATCGCATCGAGCTCGCGGAGGTCGAGAACGCGCTGCGCAAGCTGGATGAAGTCGAGGACGCGGTCGTGGTGGTCAGGCGGGTGGGCGACGAGCACCTGGCGGCGTTCATCACGCGGTCTCGCGGTCCGCACGCGCGTTCGGACGCGGATTTGCTGATCGCGCTGCGGACGTGGCTGCCCGAGTACATGGTGCCCGCCGTCTGCTGGACGGTGCCGCGCTTCCCGCTGACGCCGAACCTCAAGATCGACCGGCAGGCGCTGGCATCGACTCCAGTCGACCGCTGGCGATCGGACGCGCCGTCAGCGGTCGTCGCGGACGCCGCGCACGCGCGCCGGCGCGATCGCGCGATCGCCGAGATTCGCGAGATGGCGGCGGCGTTGATTGCGCGCGCGAGCGAGGCGATCGACGTCGATCAGCCGCTGGGTGCGTACGGCTTCAGCTCGTTCCGGTTCACGTCGCTCAGCCTGCAGATCAAACAGCGCTTCGGCGTCCGCATCACGCCCATCGTTTTCTACGAGCACCCGACGATTGCGCGGCTGGTGGACTGGTTGTTCGAGCGCCACCCGTCGGCCTTTGCCGCGGCCGCCGCCGATTCATCACACAACGGCGCACCGCCACAGCCGGGGGCGCCAGCGCCGCCGCGGACGAATGAGCGTCCCGCTCGCACGACACGCGATCGCGCGCGCGCGTCCGACACGCCCGGCAGACGCGAGCCGCTGGCCATCGTTGGCATGGCGGGACGCGTTCCGGGCGCGCCCGATCTCGACACGTTCTGGCGGCGTCTGATCGCGGGACACGATCTGGTGACCGAACTGCCGGCGGAACGGCCGGGCGCGCGCGCGTTCCTGCGGGCGCTGCGCAAGGCGGGGCGAGGCACGGCGCCGGTACCGGGCGGATTCCTGGAGACGGTGGACGAGTTCGATCCCGGCTTCTTCGGCATCTCGCCGCGTGAAGCGGAGTTGATGGATCCGCGTCAGCGCGTGCTGCTCGAAACGGTCTGGCACAGCATCGAGGATGCGGGACACAGCCCGCTCGCGCTGGCCGGCAGTCGCACCGGCGTATTTGTCGGCGCCGCCAGCTCCGATTACTGGGAGCTGCAGTGCAGCGCCGCGCAGCCGATCGACGGCTATACGATCTCCGGCTTCTCCAATTCGATCCTGAGCAACCGCCTCTCGTTCGCGCTCGACCTGCACGGGCCGAGCGAGACGATCGACACGGCCTGCTCCAGCTCGCTCGTCGCGCTGCATCGCGCGGTCGAATCACTCCACGCGGGATCGTGCGATCGCGCGGTGGTGGCCGGCGTCAATCTCATTCTGAGCCCCGCGTTCCATCTCAGTCTCCTGAGCGGCGGCTATCTGAGTCCGGACGGCCGCTGCCGCACGTTCGATCGGCGCGCGAACGGATACGTCCGCGGCGAAGGCGTCATCGCGATCCTGCTCAAGCCGCTCGCGCGCGCCGAGGCGGACGGCGATCCGATTCGCGCCGTGCTGCTCGGCGCGGCGGAGAACCACGGCGGCCGCGCGAATTCCTTGAGCGCGCCAAACCAGAAGGCGCAGGAGGACGTCATCTGCGCCGCCCACCGCGGCGCCGGCGCCGATCCATCGACTGTGACGTTCATCGAAGCGCACGGCACGGGCACGGCGCTTGGCGATCCGATGGAGATCCAGGCGCTGAAGACCGCGTTCGCGACGCTGTACGCCGAGTGGGGCCTGCCTGCCGCGTCCGCGCCGACGTGCGGCATCGGCGCGGTGAAAACCGCCATCGGCCACCTCGAAGCGGCCGCCGGTCTGGCGGGACTCGCCAAGGTGCTGCTCGCGATGGAGCACGGACAAGTGCCGGGCAACCTGCACTTCGACGAGTTGAATCCGTACATCGACCTCACCGGCAGCCCCTGCTTCATCGTCCAGCACTCGCAGCCGTGGACGCGCCTCCAGGACGGCGCGGCGTTCGTTCCGCGACGCGCGGGACTCAGCTCGTTCGGCTTTGGCGGCGCGAACGTACACGTCGTGCTCGAAGAGTATCCGTCCGCGCCTTCGTCCGCGTCGACGACAGGACCGCATCTGTTCGTGCTGTCGGCCAAGACGGACGAGCAGCTCCGCGAGCAGGCACGTCAGCTCGCCCGCGCGCTCGATGAGGAAACGCGTCCGTCGATCGATGCATCGGCGCTGGCGTACACGCTGCAGGCCGGCCGCGCACCGATGCCGCACCGGCTGGCGTGCGTCAGCGAGAACACGACGGAGCTGCGGACGCAACTGGCAGCGTTCGACGCCGGCCGCGTCGCGCCGGGCGTCAGGCGCGGCAGCGCCGGCGAACGCGAGGAGAGCCTGCGGCGGCTGTTCGGCGACAGCCAGGGACGCGCGTTCGTCCGCGATCTGTTCGCCGCCGGCAAGCTGGACGCACTGGCGGAGCTGTGGACGCTCGGCACGGATGTCGAATGGACGGGCGTCGAAGGGACGGCGGCGCACGAGACGTCCCGGCCGATGCGTGTGCGCATCCCCGGCTATCCGTTCGCGCGCGAGCGCTACTGGCTGCCGCCATTCGTGCGCGTGCCGCGCGATGGCGACGAGGACGGCGAGTCGACGAGCGTGTTGCAGCCGACGCTGTTCACGATCGAACGAAACGAATCCGAGAACACGCCGGCGGATCAGGCGTTCTTCACGCTGCGCTGCTCCATGCAGGATGTCATCCTGCGCGATCACATCGTCCGGGGCGTCGCGATTGTGCCGGCGGTGGCGCTGGTCGAAATCGCGCGCGCGGCAGGAGAGCGCGTCGGGCTGTCGCCGCGTCCGCGGGTCGAGCACGTCGTGTGCCTCAAGCCGCTCGAACTGAGCGCGGCATCCGCGGCGTCGATCCGGCTGCGCAAGGCGAGCGACCACTGGTCGTTCCAGATCGTCCGTGTCTACGGCCCCGATCGCGTGGACGTCTGCGCGCAGGGCCGGCTGCGATCGGCGGCGCCCACCGCCGATGCACCGCGCGTCGATGTGCGCCACATCCATCAGGCCCTTCGCAATCGCACGTCGCGCCGCGTCGATGCGGACGCCGTTTACGAGCAGTTGGAGCGTTACGGTCTGGAGCTCGGTCGCGCGTTCCGGCCGGTGCAGTGGATCGACGCGGACGACACCGAAGCCGTCGGTTTGCTCGAACTGCCGGAGGACCTCGCTGACACGCTGCCGTCTCTCGGGTTCCATCCGTCGCTGATGGACGGCGCGCTGCAAGTGACGATTGCCGGCGCGTGGGGCGTGGCGGGACGTCCGCTGCATCTGCCGTTCACGATCGGCGACGCGTCGCTGCATCGATCGATGCCGTCTCGTGTCTACGTTCATGCCCGCCGCAGTTCCGGTGTGCGGACGACGGATGCCGACAGCGCGCGGTTCGATGTGCTGATCGCGACCGAGCAGGGCGAGCCCGTCGTGTCGATCCGCGACTTCTTCCTGCGTCCGTACGGCGCCGCGGAGCCAGATCGCGAGGACGCCGCTGTCGTGTCGTTCGTGCCGTCCGTCTGGACGGAACGTCCGCTCGCGGCGTCCGCGAGAGCCGCGAAGTTCGTCGACGGCGACGTGCTCGTGTTCCTGGACGCGGCGCCTGCGACGACCCTGAGCGCACGGCAGGCGATCGTCCGTCCCGGTGAACGGTTTCGCGCGGTCGGGCCGCTGCGCTACGAGATCAGGCCGGACGCGCAGGAGGACTACCGTCAACTCGTCGCCGCGCTCGACAGCTCCGGCGTTCGCCCTCGCGCCGTCGTCATGATGTGGTCGCACGACCATCCGCACGCCGGCGTCGACGCCACGCTCGCGAGAGGACCGTACGCCTGGCTCCATCTGCTGCAGGCGCTCTCGGACGACGGCGCCCGTCCACTCGATCTCTCGCTGTTGCATGTCGTCACCGGCGTCGCCGCGGACGATCCGCTCGTTCTCGCACTCGGCGGATTCGCGCGATCGATCGCGCTCGAACATGCACACGTGCGTGCACGGATCGTTGCGCTGCCCGATGTCGCCGATCGACAGTCCGATGATCTGCGGACGCGGCTGCTCGCGGAGCTCGCGCCCGGCGCGGACGGCGTCGAAGTGCGCTACGACCACGATCGGCGCCTCGTCCGCATGCACGGGCCGGCGCGGCGGTTCGCTCCGGCGTCAACACCGGTCTGGCGATCGGACGGCAGCTATCTGATCACCGGCGGCTGCGGAGGAATCGGCCGCATTGTCGCGCGCCACATCGCCTCGCAGGCGCCAGGCGTGCGGCTGGCCGTCTGTGGCCGCGCCTCGCTCGACGCCGACCGCGAACGCCTGCTCGACGACCTGCGGGCCGCGGGCGCTCAGGCCATCTATCTGCCAGGCGACGTGTCACGCGCCGCCGATGCGACGCGTATCGTGCGGGACACGATCGCCGCCTTCGGCCGCGTCACCGGCGTGCTGCACGCCGCCGGCGAGATTCGTGACGCACGCATCGTCCGCAAGCAGGCCGAGGACATGGCGGCGGTGCTCTCGGCGAAGGTCCACGGCACGATCAACCTGGATCGCGCGCTGGCCGATCATCCGATCGAACTGTTCGCACTCTTCTCGTCCGTCGCCGCGGTCACCGGCAACGTCGGCCAGTGCGACTATGCGTTCGCGAACCGCTTCCTCGACTGGTTCGCGGAATGGCGCAGCGCGGAGCGCGCGGCCGGACGCCGCACGGGACGCACGGTGTCGGTCAATTGGCCGCTCTGGCGTGACGGCGGGATGCGCGTGGCGCCCGCGACGCGGACATGGCTCGTCGAATCACTCGGCGTGCGCGAGCTGGACACGGCGGTCGCCCTGCGTGCACTGGACCGTGTGCTGGACGACGGCGGGCTGCGTGGAGACGCGGCCTCGCTCGCGCTGGTTGTGGGCGACGGTACGCGCTTCGCTCGCGTGCTGGAGCATGCGGCGCTCGGTCCGTCGCTGGGACCGTCGACGGCATCGGGCGATGAAGGCGATGAAGGCGGCGGCGCCACCGTCGTGGCGACGGCCTCGCCGGCTGTTGGTGCGACGCTGCGCGCCATCGCGGGCGGCATCATCAAGCTGAATGCGGATCGCCTCGATTCGCGGAAGCGGCTGCCCGAGTACGGATTCGATTCCATCGCCTACACCGAGCTGGCGAACGCGCTGAACGAGCGCTTTCATGTCGGTGTGACGCCGGCGCTGTTCTTCGAGCACGCAACACTCGCCGCAATCGAGTCGCACCTGCTGACCGCGCACGGCGTCGAACGGTTCGTGGACGCCGCTGATACACCGCGTGACGTCGCCGCCGCGCACGTTCCGCCCGCGCCGGCCGTCGAGCCCGCGCACATCGTCCACGCGGTCCCGACACGCACGCAGGACAACGCGAACGCGGCGTCGACGGCGTCAGCATCAGGGCCAGCCGCGTCCGAACCCATCGCCATCGTCGGCGTCGCCGGCGTCTTTCCTGGATCGAACGATCTCGACGCGTTCTGGCGCCATCTGGCGGCGGGTGACGACCTCATTACCGAGATCCCGGCGAATCGCTGGGACTGGCGCGCCGTCCACGGTGATCCGCGCACGGAGCGTGACAAGACCGACTCGCGCTGGGGCGGATTCATCGACGATGTGGAGAGCTTCGACGCGCGGTTCTTCGGCATCACGCCACGCGAAGCGCAGTTGATGGATCCGCAGCAGCGGATCTTCCTCGAACTGACGTGGAACGCGATTGAGGATGCGGGTTGGAGTCCCGAGGATCTGGCTGGCACGCGCACCGCGCTGTTCGTTGGCGTCTCGACGGCGGACTACATCGACGAACTGCGTGAGCGCGGCGTCGCCATCGAGGCGCACACGCCGACCGGCACCGTCGCGTCGATGCTGGCCAACCGCATCTCGTACCTGCTCGACCTGCGCGGTCCCAGCGAACCGATCGACACCGCCTGCTCCAGCTCGCTCGTCGCGGTCGCGCGCGCGGTGGACGCGTTGCGCAGCGGCACGTGCGACCTCGCGATTGCGGGCGGCGTGAACGTGATGCTGTCGCCATACTTCCACATCGCGTTCAGCAAGGCGGGCATGCTGAGTCCGGATGGACGCTGCCGGACGTTCGACCGTTCGGCGAACGGCTACGTCCGCGGCGAGGGCGCGGCCGCGCTCCTGCTGAAGCCGCTCAGCCGCGCGCGCGCGGACGGCGATCCCATTCACGGCGTCATCCTGTCCGCGGCGATCAATCATGGTGGACGCGCCAGCACGCTGACGGCGCCAAAGCCGGACGCGCAGGCGGCGGTGCTCGTCGAGGCGTATCGACGTGCGGGCGTGCCGGTGACCAGCGTCGGCTACATCGAAGCGCACGGTACCGGCACGATCCTGGGCGATCCGATCGAAATCAACGGACTGAAATCCGCCTTCGCGCAGCTCCGGCCCGAGGACGCGCCGTCGACGCCGTGGTGCGGCGTGAGCACGGTCAAGACGAATATCGGTCACCTCGAAGCCGCGGCCGGCGTCGCCGGCCTGGTCAAGGTGCTGCTCGCGATGCGGCATGAAACGCTGCCGCCGACGGTGCATTTCACCAAGGTCAATCCCTACGTCCAGCTCGAAGGCAGCCCCTTCTTCATCGTCGATCGACCGCAGCCCTGGCGGCGCATGCACGATGCGCACGGCGGAGAACTGCCGCGGCGTGCCGGCGTCAGCTCGTTCGGGTTCGGCGGCGTGAACGCGCACGTCGTCGTCGAGGAGTATCGAGATCCCCAGCCGGCAACGATGACGGCGTGGACGGGACCGGAGCTGTTCGTGTTTTCCGCGGATACGGTGGCGAGCCTGCAGACGCTGACCGAACGCTACGCCGCCGCATTGGGCGATGACGGCATGCTCGCGGAAGCCGCGGGTTCCGACATCGCATACACCTTGCGCGTCGGTCGCGCGGTACGTCGTGCGCGTCTGGCCATCGTGGCGTCGACGCGACGGGACCTGCGAGCGACGCTGACAGCGTTCGCACGCGGTGAACGCGCGCTCGCCAATGGCTGGCACGGCGACGGTACGCCGGCCGACGCGCTGGCCTCTGTGGCCGACGATGCGGCCGGACGCGCGTATCTGCAGCGGTTGCTGGACGATCGCGAGCTGACGCGGCTTGCGCAGCTCTGGACGGCGTTGGCGCCGGTCGACCTGCGCGAGCTCGATTGCCACGCACCCGGCCGCCGCGTCCGCCTGCCGGCGTATCCGTTCGCCCGCGACCGTCATTGGATCCCCGAAGAACCCGCGGCCGCGTTCGCATCGGCGCAGACGCCTGCATCGCCGCGTGCAAGCGACGTCGCGATTGCGGCCGCGGCACCGCCGCCGTCACCGCTGCCGTCGCAGTTCCCGCCATCGGCGCCCGCGTCATCGTCTGTTGCACCGGCCGCGGCGTCCACGGCATCGCTGGAGACGCTGATGCCGCTGTGGCGACTGCGTCACGCGACACCGCGGCCCGCCGTCCGCCGTCCGCCCACGAGCGGCACGACGGTCATCGTGTGCCCGCCGGATCTGCTGGAGCTCGGACGTGCGTTGACGGACGCGCTCGCGCCGGCGCCCGTCCTGCGCGTGCATCTCGGCCGGGAGACGCAGCGCTACGGCGAGACGGTCTGGCAGCTTGACGAGAGTGCGCCCGCGCAGGGCTGGCGGGATGTTCTGGCGGGGAGCGAGGCGCCGCCAGCGGTTCTGTTCCTTGCCGGCGGGCGCACGACGTCCGCGGAAGACGACGCGTCGGAGCGCGGCGCATCAGACGATGCGCCGGACATCGTCCGTTGCATGACGCTCGTCGAGCTGTTCAAGGCGCTGGACGGCGATGCGCGAGCGCGAGACGGCGTCGACTTCACGCTGATCACGCGCGGCGCGGACGACGTCGTGGCGGAAGACGAGATATGGCCGGCGGGAGCGGCGTTGGTGGGCCTCGTGCGGGCGTGCGGACGCGAGCTGCCGTGGCTCCGGCCGCGATTCGTGGACGTGTCGAGCGATGACGTCCGTCCAGGCGTGCCCGCGGAGACGCGGCGTCGTGCGGCGATGGCGATTGTCGATGAAAGCGCCGGCGCGTCGGGGCCCGACGTGGCGATTCGGAGCGGACGCCGGTTCGAACGCGTGCTCGCGCCCGTTGTCGTGTCGCGCGGGACGACGTCGGCGATCCGGCGCGATGGCGTCTACGTGCTCATCGGTGGCTCGGGCGGCATCGGCCGCGCGCTCACCCGTCGCATCGCCGACGCCGGCGCGCACGCCGTCATCGTCGGACGCCGTCCGCTCGGCACCGTACAGCGCCATTCGCTGGCGATGCTTGGTGACGAAGGCCTGGCGTGGTCGTACGCGAGCGCGGACGTGTGCGATCGCGACGCGATCCGCCGCGTCCTGCAAGACGTCCGCCGGCGCTTCGCGCGCGTCGATGCTGTGTTCCATCTCGCGTTCGAGCTGAAGGACACCGCGCTCGCGCGCATGGACGCCGAGGCGCTGCGGACGGCGATGGCCGCCAAGGCCGCGGGCACCGCCATCCTGCTCGATGTTCTCGCGGAAGACCCGCCGGAACGAATCGTGCTTTTCTCGTCGGTCCAATCCTTCCTCGGCAACGCCGGCCAGGGCAACTATGCGGCGGCGTGCGCGTATCAGGACGCGTGCGCGCGCGCGTGGCGGCGTCGCGGACTGCCGGTGCAGGTCGTCAACTGGGGCTATTGGGGCAGCGTCGGCGCCGTCGCGTCCGACGCGCATCGCGCGCGGATGGCGGCGTTCGGCCTGCGGTCCATCGAGACGCACGAAGGCCTCGACGCGTTGGAGGCCGCAATCGAGTCGGGTCTCGCACACGTGGCCATCGTCAAAGCGGAGCCACACCTGCTCGACGCGATGCACGTCGTGCGAGACCTGCGTGTCGAGCGCGTCGGCGCGGCGCACGGCGATGAGGATCTGTTGACGGCTGCGCGGCCGCTGCTGGCGCGTCAAGAAATCGGCACGCACGACGTCCTCACGTTCGCCAATCTGTTGGCGCGATTCGAGCCCGTGGTGATGGCGCGCGTGGCGTCCGTGTTCGACGTGGCTGGCGCCGGTCACTCGCGCGACGTCGATGCACTGCACGAGGCGCTCGGCGGTCGTGCCGAGCGGCGGCGGCTGGCAGAGGCGCTGTGGCCGATGTTGAACGCGTCGGCGGCGAGCGCTGAGGACGAAGACGTCCTGCGCACGCCGGAGTTGGCGGGACATAGACGACTGCTGGATGCGGCGCTCGATCGTCTGCTGCCGATCGTCCGCGGCGAGGTGCGTGCCACCGACGTGTTGTTCCCGGACGGATCGACGGACCTTGTGTCGAGCGTCTACGCGTCGACGCCGGAAGCCGTTGCGATCAACGACGCCGTCGCGCGCGCGGTCGTGGCGTACGCGCGGACGCGCGCGGTCGGCGGCCGCGGATCCGGTCCGCTTCGCGTGCTGGAGATCGGTGCGGGCACCGGCAGCACGTCCGAACGCGTGCTCCAGACGCTTCATGACGGACACATCGACGCGGAGTACACGTTCACGGATCTATCGCCGCATCTCGCGCGATCTGGCGCGGATCGGTTGCGCGCGCGGTATCCGTTCGTGCGATCGGCGGTCCTGGACATCGAGCGATCGCCGCTCGAACAGGATGTGTCCGCCGGATCGTTCGACGTCGTGCTTGCCGCCAACGTGCTGCACGCGACGCGACGGCTGGACGAGACGCTGCGCCACGCGAAGACGCTGTTGAGGCGCGGCGGATGGCTGGTGCTCGCCGAGCTGACGAAGGTGCAGGCGTTCACGACCGTCACGTTCGGCCTGCTCGACGGCTGGTGGCGGTTCGAAGATGACCGCGCGAGGCTCGATGGATCGCCGCTGGCGTCAGTTGATCGCTGGCGGCGCCTGCTCGCGCGCGAAGGGTTCTCGCCGTTCGTGCGCGTCGGCTCCGAAGGGGACGCGCGCCTGACGCAGGCGGTGATGGTGGCGCAGAGCGATGGCTGGATTCAGCGGCCGCCGATGAGCGCCAGCGTCACGACGACGGCGGCCGATCGTCAGGACGTCGCCGCGCCCGCGATTGCGGCGGCGGCGCTCGCGTCCGCATCCGCGGACCTGCGCGGACGGACCGAGGTGTGGCTGCGATCGCTGCTGGTCGAGGAAACGCGCCTGCCGGAAGCGGATGTCCGCACGGACGCGCCGTTCGCCGCGCTCGGTGTCGACTCCATCCTCGTCAATCACATCACGCATCGCATCTCGCGCGCCGTTGGTCCGGTCTCTCGCAGCCTGCTGCTCGAACAGCCAACGCTCGCGAAGCTGACCGCGCACCTGCTCGCGACGAAGGAACAGCCGCTCCGGCAGACGCTTGGCGCGGCGGAGCCCGTCGTCGCCATCGCCGCAGCGGCTTCTGACGCCGTTCCTGTCGCCGCTGCCGTTCCCGTGACGGATCGCGTCGTTGCCGATTCCCTCACGTCCGCCGCGCCGCTCGCAGCGTCGCCCGCTGCGTCATCTGCTGCGTCGCCCGCTGTACTGCCTGGAGGGGCGCGCACGGATGCGGTGCGCACACCCGAGGCTCTCGTTGCCGTGATTGGTCTCGCGGGCAGATATCCAGGCGCGCCGACGCTGGAGGCGTACTGGTATCGCCTCGTCTCCGGTGAATCCGCCGTGACCGCGATTCCGTCCGAGCGCTGGGGCCGTGCCGAGAGCGCGTCCGGACACATCTATTGCGAGTGGGGCGCGTTCCTCGCGGACGTCGATCGCTTCGATCCTTTGCTCTTCGGCATCACGCCGCGCGAGGCGCGCCTGATGAATCCCGAGGAACGACTGATGCTCGAAAGCGTCTGGACGGCCCTCGAACACGCCGGCTACACGCGCGAGTCGCTGCAGGACGAACGCACGGGCGGTGACGCGCGCGTGGGCGTGTATCTCGGCGCGAAGTCGTTCAGCTATCGTCTGCGCGCGCTGCGGGATCACGCGGAGGTGCTGCCGCTGGAGAGTTGCACCTACAACCTGCCCAATCGCATCTCGCATTTCTTCGGTTTCACGGGACCGAGTCTCGCCATCGACACGGCCTGTTCCTCGTCTCTCGTCGCGCTGCACCTGGCGTGCGAGGACCTGCGGCGAGGCGAGACGACGCTGGCAATTGCGGGTGGGGTGAATCTGTACTTGCACCCGTCGCAGTACGCGCGTCTGTGCGATCTCAAGCTGCTCGCGCGCGCGCCGCTCACGGGATTGTTTTCCGCGCAGGGTGACGGGTTCATTCCCGGTGAAGGCGCCGGTGTCGTCGTGCTCAAGCCGCTCGCGCGCGCGGTGCGCGACGGCGACACGATCCACGGCGTGATCCGCGCGTCCGCGGTGACGCACAAGGGCGCGGACGGCCCGTACCGCCTGCCGTCGCCTGGCGCGCAGGCGGCGCTGATGCGCGAGACGTGCCGCCGCGCGGGCGTCGAGCCGCACACGATCGGTTTCTTCGAAGCACAGGCGCTCGGCTCGGCGCTCGTCGACAGTGCTGAATGGAGCGCGGCAGTGGAGGCATTCGGCGGCGTCGCCGGGGCGACCGGTGTCTGCGCGTATGGCTCGATCAAGCCGACGATCGGACATCTGGAAGCCGCGTCGGGCATGGCGCAGCTCGCGCGGGTGCTGCTGCAGTTGAAGCATCGCACCATCCTGCCGACGCCGCTCGCGTCCGATCCCGATCCCGCGATCGACGCGACGCGATCGCCGTTCTACTTCCCGCGCCAGGCGGGCGACTGGCGCCGCCGCGCCGCCGCGGATACGGCGGACGAGCATCCACGCCGCGCCTGCATTCACGGCGGCGGCGGCGGCGGCGTCCAGGCGCACGTCATCGTCGAGGAGTTCGAGCCCGCGGCCGTGAGCGAGCACCGTCTGGCGACGGACCGTCTCGAGGTCGTGCCGTTGTCCGCGCGGACGCCGGATCGGCTGCGTATCGTCGCGACACATCTGGCCGCACACCTGCGCAGTGACGCAGGCCGCGAGACGCCGCTGGCGGACGTCGCGTACACGCTGCAGGTCGGCCGCGAGGCGCTCGCGGAGCGTGTTGCGTTCGTGGTCGAGTCGCACGAGGAGGCGATTGCGGCGCTGGAGCGGTTCGCCGAGGGCGGACAGCCGTCGTGCCCGACGTTCGTCGGCCGCACGGCGCGCGGCGGCGCGCACGCGGAGGACGCCGCGCCGGATGGGGAATCGACCGACGGCGATCTGCGGACGCTCGCGGAGTGGTGGGTGTCCGGTCATCGCGTGGCGTGGGCCTTGCTGCATGCCGGTGAACCGAGACGGCGCGTGCCGCTGCCGTCGTATCCGTTCGAGCCGCGATCCTGCGGCCTCGATCCCGGTGACGTCATCGTCGACGGCGAGGTCGATGCGGCGTCCACGGACGCGCGTCGAGGTGAGCACGTGGGGCAGTACTACGACGAACTCTTCGCGTCCGCGACCGAGGCCGGCGGCGCGGACGATGTGCACTTGACGTTCGCGCCGTTCGCGGAGCGCGTCGAGGGGTTTTCGTGGCTGCTGACGTTCCAGGATCCAGAGCGCCACGAGCAGGATCGCGCGCGCATGCGCGACGCACAGCGTGCGGCCAAGGCGGTGCTGTTCGATCGCATCGACTTCACGCGCGTCCGGCGCGTCCTGGACATCGGCTGCGGACTCGCGAACGACCTGATCGAGATCGCGCAGACCCATCGGCACGTCGAGGCGGTCGGCTACACGCTGGCGCCGCGACAGGCCGACGCGGCGCGCGCACGCGTCGCGCGCGCGGGGCTCGCGGATCGCATCCGCGTATCGTGCGGCGACAGTGTCCGCGCGCGCTTCCCGGGGACGTTCGATCTGATCGTCGGCTTCGAGGTGCTGCCGCACATCGACGACAAGCGCGCGCTCTTCGAGAATGTCCGCCGCGCGCTGGCGCCTGGAGGACGCATCGTTCTGGCGGACGTGGTCGCACGAACGGTGACCAGCGTCGACGTGCCCGGTCGCGCGATGTTCACGAGCACCGTCCGTGAGTACGCGGAGGTGCTGGCAGGCGCGCGGATTGCCGTGGACGAGTGCGTGGACATGAGCGTCGAGATCGCGAACTTCCTCGACGATCGGCGCTTCGAGCAGAACCTGGCGTGGCTCGCGTCGACGCGGCCGGAGACGCGGGCGTTCGAGGACGTCCACCGCGGCTGGCAGCGCTTCGGGGAAGCGATCCGCCGCGGGCTCTTCGGCTACGTGCTGCTCGATCTCGCGCCCGCGCCGGAGCGCGTGGCCGGTGATGAACTGATCGCGGCCAACGAGCGGAGGTTCGACCAGCCGACGCCGTACGCGCAGGCGACGAGGACGCGCGCGGTGACGACGACGTCCGATCGTGCGCCGTCCGGTCCTGCGACATCCGGCGAACGCGTCTTCCAGAGCGCGCGTCGTGCGGTGGCGGATGTCGTCGCGACGCTGTTGGAGCTGCGCGCGGGCGAACTGGACGTCGACGCGCGATTCGCGGAATACGGCGTCGATTCGCTGCACGGCCTGATGCTGATCGACCGGTTGAACCGGCGCCTTGGCCTGCAGCTCAAGATCCAGACGCTGTACGACTACTCCAGCGTGTCCGATCTCGCGCGGCATCTTGCCGAGACATCGCCGCAGATCGCGGATCTCAACGCGGACGCGATGCCGGCCGCTGACGATGTGAATCGCGCGAGCAGCGTGAGCGGTGCGAACGACGAGTCAGCGTCGGCGCGGCGTGGAGCACTCGCGACGCCGCCGCGCAGCGGACACGATCGCGAGTCGATTGCGATCATCGGGATGGCCGGTCAGTTCCCGGGCGCGGCGGATCTCGATACGTTCTGGCGCAACGTCGAAGCCGGCGTGGACGCGATCGGCGAAGTGCCGCCAGAGCGCTGGGACGCGTCCGCCGTCTATCATCCCGACCCGAAAGCGCCGGACCGCGCGTGCAGCAAGTGGGGCGGCTTTCTCGCCGGCGTGGACGGCTTCGATCCGCTGTTCTTCAATCTCTCGCCCGCCGAAGCGGACGTGATCGATCCGCAGCAGCGCCTCTTCCTGCAGACCGCGTGGCACGCGCTCGAAGACGCAGGCATTCGGCCGGCGTCCCTGGCCGGCGGCCGCTGCGGCGTGATTGCCGGCGTGATTCACAACGACTACGACGCGCTGCTCGCGCGGCAGCCGGCGTCGACGCTGGCGGGACAGAAGATGCTCGGCAACGCGGCGTCCATCCTGGCCGCGCGCATCGCGTATCACCTCAACCTGCACGGTCCCGTGCTGACGGTCGACACGGCCTGCTCGTCCTCGCTCGTCGCGGTACACCTCGCGTGCGAGCAGCTCCGCCACGGCGACGCGGATCTGATGCTGGCCGGCGGCGTCACGCTGTATCTCGATCCGAAGACGTGGGTCGAGATGAGTCAGGCGGGCATGCTGTCGCCGACGGGCCGCTGCCGTGCGTTCGACGATGGGGCGGATGGAATCGTGGTGGGGGAGGCGGTCGGTGTCGTCGTGCTGAAGCCGCTGTCGCGTGCGCTGGCGGACGGCGACCGCATCCACGGTGTCGTCATCGGATCCGGCATCAATCAGGACGGCAAGACCAACGGCATCACCGCGCCCAGCGGACGCGCGCAGACGGCCCTGCTCACGGAGACGTACAAGCGGTTCGACATCGACCCGCGGTCGATCGGCGTCATCGAAGCGCACGGCACGGGCACGCCGCTCGGCGATCCCATCGAGATCGAAGCGCTCACGCAGGCGTTCCGCCAGTGGACGCCGGACACGCAGTTCTGTGCGATTGGATCCGTCAAGAGCAACATCGGTCACACGTCCGCGGCGTCCGGTGTCGTCAGCCTGATCAAAACCCTGTGCGCGATGCGCGCGCGGTGCATTCCACCGACGCTGCACGTGGAGCGCCCGAACCGTCATCACGAATGGGACCGGAGCGCGTTCTTCCTGCCGCGGACCGCAATGCCGTGGACGAGCGACGGCCCGCGCCGTGCCGGGATCAACTCGTTCGGCTTCAGCGGCACGAACTGCCACGTCATCGTCGAGGAAGCGCCGGCCGCGTCCGCACGGCCGGTGACGCGATCGAGGACGGCCGGATCCTGGATCGTGCCGCTGGCCGCGAAGAGCAGCGAGCGCCTGCGCGCGTACGCGCGGCGTCTTGCCAGCCACCTGCGCGGCGGCGAAGCGGACGCGAGCGCCAGTTCCGCGGCCGCGGTGGCCTCTCTGGACGCGATCGCCTACACGCTGCAGAAGCGCGGGACCGCGTTCGAGTACCGCATCGCCGCGGTGGTGCGGACGAAGGGCGAGCTGATCGATACATTGACGCGCTACGCGGCAGGCGATGGCGGCGGGGCAGGCGTGTACGTCGGCGGAGCGGCGTCGAGCGGCGGACGAGCGTATGTCGATGAGGAACAGATCGATGGGGAACGGGCAGATGAGAAACGGGATCGCGTCGAGCGATTGGTGCGTGCGCGTGATGGGGATGGCGTGGCGCAGGCCTGGGCACACGGCGGCAGCGTCGACTGGCTGTCGCTGTATGGAGACGACCGTCCGCTGCTGGTGTCCATTCCGGGATATCCATTTGCCAGTGAACGGTGCTGGTTGCCGGTCACGGCCGCACCAACTTCCGCGCCGCCGGTTCATCCAGTCGATGTGCCATCCAACGCACCGGCGTACGCGGCCCCGGCCGCGATCCTTCCGTCCGCGACGCACGTCGCACGAGATGTCGTCGCATCCGTGCTCGCGCAGGCGCTGAAGCTGTCCGCCGATCGCATCGACTATGCTGCGCCGTTCGAGGATTACGGCATCGATTCGGTGATGATCCTCCACCTCACGACGGAGCTGGAGGCGGTCTTCGGCAAGCTGCCGAAGACGCTGTTCTTCGAGCATCGAAATCTCGCCGCACTCGCGGAATATTTTGAACAGCATCACGCCGCGACGCTGTCGGCACGACAGATGACCGGGTCCGACGTCCAGCCGCCATTGTCATCGCCGTCCGTGTCGTACTCGCAGCCGCCGCAGCATGCGGCGGCGCACGAGCGCGACCGGCGTATCGCCATCGTCGGCGCCGCGGGACGTTATCCCGGCGCCAGCGACCTGCATGCGTTCTGGCAGAACCTCCGCGACGGTAAGGACTGCATCAGCGAGATCCCCACGGATCGCTGGGACTACCGCGAGCACTGGTCCGCCGACCGCGGCGAGAAGGGCAAGGCCTATTGCAAGTGGGGCGGCTTCATCGCGGACGTGGATCGCTTCGATCCAATGTTCTTCAACATCGCCCCGCGCGAAGCCGGAGTGATGGATCCCCAGGAACGGCTGTTCCTCGAAACCGCCTGGCATTGCTTCGAGGACGCGGGCTTCGCGCCGGATCGGCTCGCCGGACGCGCCGTCGGCGTATTCGTCGGCGTCCTGTACGCGGACTTCCAGTTGTTCGGCGCGGCCGCCGCTGCAACAGGCGATGCGCCACTCATCACGCCGCTGTCGACGATTGCCAACCGCGTCTCGCATTTCCTCGACCTCCGCGGCCCCAGCTTCGTCGTCGATACGATGTGCTCTTCGTCCCTGACCGCGCTCCACCAGGCATGCGTGTCGATTGCACGCGGTGAAAGCGAGATGGCGCTCGTCGGCGGCGTCAATCTGTCCCTGCACCCGAACAAGTACCTGCAGATCTGCAAGGACGGCTTTGCCGCGTCCGACGGCCGCTGCCGCGCGTTCGGCGCGGGCGGCGATGGCTATGTTCCAGGTGAAGGCGTCGGCGCGCTGCTGCTCAAGCCGCTGGATCGCGCGATCGCGGACGGCGATCCCATTCGCGGCGTCATCCTGGCGACGGCGGTGAATCACGGCGGCCGGACGCATGGCTATACGGTGCCGAATCCAAAGGCGCAGGCCGACGTCATCCGCGCCTGCCTGCAGGACGCGAACGTCGAGGCGCGCACCGTCAGCTATCTGGAAGCGCATGGCACCGGCACGGCGCTCGGCGATCCGATCGAGATCGCGGGCCTGACGCGCGCGTTCGCAGTCGAGGTTGGCGGGACGCCGTTCTGCGCCGTCGGCTCAGTGAAGTCGAACATCGGTCACCTCGAAGCCGCCGCGGGCGTGGCGGGCGTCACGAAGGTGCTGCTGCAGTTCGAGCACCGCGAGCTGGCGCCGTCGCTTCACGCGGATCCGCTCAACCCGAATCTGGATCTGGACGGATCGCCGTTCGCGATTCAGCACACACGCGATGCGTGGCGACGGCCGTTCGTGGACGGCGCCGCCTGCCCACGGCGCGCGGGCGTCAGCTCGTTCGGCGCGGGCGGCGCGAACGCGCACGTCCTGTTGGAAGAGCACGACGCGTCCGGCGCGGACGAAGGCGACGCGTGGCGGGGACCGCAGGTCGTGGTGCTGTCCGCGAAGAACGCGGACCGGCTGCGCGAGGCCGCGCGCCGGCTGGCGGCGCACCTGCGGCGGTCGTCCGCGGACGTGAGTCTCGCGCGCCTGGCGCACACGCTGCAGACAGGCCGCACGGTGATGGATGCGCGCCTGGCGACGGTCGCGGTGAGCGTGGACGAGGTCGTCGAACGATTGAGCTCCTTCGCCGGGAATGGCGCGGCTGCGGACGTGTATGTCGGTGAGCGGCGCACGAACGGATCGCTGTCGCCGAATCAGGGGTCGCCGGATCTGGCGCTACACGATCTGGATGCGTGGGCGCGCGCGTTTACCGACGGACAGGCGCTCGACTGGACGCGTCTGCACGGAGGCCGCGCACCGCGACGATTGTCGCTGCCGGGATATCCGTTCACGGATCGCCGGTTCCCGCTGCCGTCGCTGAAGCCGATCACATCGGTCGCCGCGCTCGCCGAGACGGCGGTCACGACGACATTGACGCCCGCGCCGCTGAATGGCGTCATGGCGGGCGCGAACGGCGACGGACCGCATGTCTTTGCACGACGAATCCGGCCGGATGACTGGATTGTTCGCGATCATCGCGTGCAGGGGCAGCCCGTGCTGCCGGGCGTGGCGTTCATCGAGACGATCGCCGACGCGGCGCGCGCGATCGGGGTGACCGCACCGCGTGTCGAATACGTGACCTGGTTGCGGCCGGCGATGGTCGGCGAGCCGGCGCTGGACCTGCAGCTGGTCATGACGAAGCAGGACGCCGGGCGCCTGCGCTGCGAGCTGCGCGCGCGCGACGTGCTGCACGCCGCGGCGGACCTGGTCACCTCGACGCCGACATCGCCGTCGCCGGCGATGACGGTAGTGCCCACGGCTCTGCACCTGGACGACCTGCGTACGCGCTGCACGCGTCGGGTGGATGTGGCCGCCCTCCGCGAGCGCTTCGAGCGGTCCGGCATCAGCTACGGGCCGGCCTATCGAGGACTGAGTGAGCTGTGGGCGGAAGATGGCGTCGCGCTTGGCCGCGTGCGATTGCCGGAGGCGTTGACGCAGGCCGAGCGCGAGATCGCGACGGTGCATCCGGCATTCCTGGATGCGGCGCTGCACGCCGTCGGCGCGCTGTCGGGGGCGGACAGCGATGGACGGCCGAAGCTGCCGTACGGGCTCGACGCGTGCACGATCGTCGCGCCGCACGAGCCGGAAGGCTGGGTGTTCGTCGAGCGGCGCGCGGGCGATCTGTTCGACGTGACGCTGGCCGGATCCGACGGGCGGGTTGCCGTGCGCTTCGAAGGACTCGGGCTGCGCGCGGTCCGCGACCCGCTGCAGGATCTGTGCTTCGTGCCGCGATGGCGGGAGGACGAGGACCAGCGTCGCGCGCTGCGCACGCGTGCCGAACGGACGCCGGCGTCGCCGGTGAGCGATTCCCACGCGCCCGCGACGGTGGTCCTCGTCGCACCTCCCGACACCGGCGGACTCGACGCCGCGCTGGCTCAGGCGCACGCCGGTGCACGCATCGTGACGCTGGGGCTTGCAACAGGCGATGCACGCGTCGACGCGCGGGCGCTCACGGATCTCGTCGCGCGACACGGCCGGATCGATCGCATCTACTTCCTCGGCGGCATCGAATCGGGCGCGCCGTTCTTCGATCCGGATCGGCTCGACGCCTCGCTCGCGAGGAACAGCATCGGCCTGTTCAGGCTGTTGAAGGCGTGCGACGAGGCGGGCGTCGGCGGCTTTGCGTTGACGGTGATCACCAACAACGTCTTTGCGCTCGAAGGCGATGCGGCGCCGCGGGCGCAGGCGGCGAGCCTGCACGGCTTCTGCTCGTCGCTCGCTCGCGAACGCGCGGACCTCGACGTCCGCTGCGTCGATCTCTCCGACGCGGACTTCGGTCCGCACACCTCCGATGCGCGGCGCTTCGCGCTGGCCGAACGCATCGCCGACGCGCCGCGACGCCGTCCGGGCGAGGCCGTGGCCCTGCGCGGCGACCGGACCTACGTCCGCGAACTGCTGCCCATCACCGTACCGGAGCCGGCGGCGTCGCCGTTCCGGCAGGACGGCGTCTATCTGATTCTCGGTGGCGCCGGCGGCGTGGGATTCGAGATCGCGCGCTATCTGGCGCGGACCGTGCGCGCGCGCGTCGCGCTGACCGGCCGGCGCGAGCTGACGCCGGATCGCCTCGACGCCCTGCGCGAGATCGACGCGGCCGGCGGCGAGGCGATCTACATCCGCGCGGACGCCGCGCGCCTCTCCGAGATGGAGGATGTCGTCGCAACCGTGAAAGCGCGCTACGGACGCATCGACGGCGCGATTCATTCGGCGCTCGTGCTGAACGACGGCGCTCTCTCGAACATGTCCGAGCGCGACTTCCGCGCCGCGCTCGAGCCGAAGATCCTCGGCAGCGCGGCGCTCGCGCACGCGCTGCGCGATGAGCCGGTCGATTTCCTGCTGTTCCTGTCGTCCGCGCTCTCGTTCAGCGGGAACGCGGGCCAGTGCAATTACGCCGCCGCGTCGACGTTCCAGGACGCGTTCGCGGACAGCCTCGCCCAGACGCGCCGCTGCAAGGTGAAGGTCGTGAACTGGGGCTATTGGGGCAGCGTCGGTATCGTCGCGACCGAGGCCTATCGCACGCGGCTCGCGGCCGTCGGCCTGCATTCGATCGAACCGCCGGAAGGCATGGAAGCCCTGCGCCGGCTGCTGGGATCGAGCCTTCCGCAGCTCGTACCCATTGCCGCACGTCCCGATTTCCTGGAGGGTCTCGGTGTCGTCCTCGATCGACGGGTGACGTTCGCCACGAACCACGCGCCGGACGTCGCCCAGACGCTGGACACCGCGCCCCTGGACGCCTCGACGCTGGACGCCGCGACGCCGGAACCATACGTCACGCCCGACGCCGAGCGCGCGCTGTACGAGCGCGTCAACGCTCTCTGCGCGCACGCCCTCGCGGGCGATCTCGCGTGCCGTGGTGTGCTTCCGACGACACCACAGGCGGCGGCGCGCGCGGACGTCGCGAAGCGGCTCGGCGTCCAGCTCGCGCAGCAGCGTCTGTTCGACGCGCTGATCGACATTCTCGTGCGTCACGGCCTGCTGGCCGAATCGGGCGACGGCGCCATCGGCCTGCTGCCCGAGCGCGCGCGGACGCTCGAACACCTGGAGCGGGACCGGCAGGCATTGATCGCCGAACTGCCGGCGTTCCGTCCGCACATCGATCTGGCCTGGATCTGCACGCGTCAGGGCATCGACGTGATGCGCGGCACGCGTCCGGGAACCGAGGTGCTGTTCCCGAAGGGATCGATGGCGCTGGTGGAGCCGATCTACAGGGCCAACGCGGCGATGGATCACTTCAACCGCGTGGCCGCGCGGGCCGTCAAGGCGCACGTCGACGCGCGCGCGGCGGCGGGCGGGGCGGATGCGCGCGTCCGCATCATCGAAGTCGGCGCCGGCATGGGATCGACGACGACGTGGGTGCTCGATGTGCTGAAGCCGGACGCGGATCGCGTGGAGTACGTCTACACCGACATCTCGGAAGGCTTCACGCAGTTCGGGAAACGCACCTTCGGATCGGCGCATGCGAACGTCACGTTCTCGCTGCTCGACGTCGAGCGCGGCATCGTCGATCAGGGCTACGCGCCGGGAACGTTCGATCTCGTCATCGCGACCAACGTCCTGCATGCGACGCGGCGGCTGCCCGAGACGCTGCGTCATCTCAAGACGCTGCTGAAGACGAACGGCTGGCTCGTGTTGAACGAAGGCACGCGCAATCAGGACTTCCTCACGTTCACCTTCGGCCTGCTGAAAGGCTGGTGGGCGTACGAAGACGAGCAGAACCGCCTCGCGGGCGGCCCGCTCGTCTCGACGGACGGATGGCGTCAGTTGCTGCGCGCAACCGGTTTCGCGCGCGTCCGCAGCCTGTGCGCGGCGGAGGGCCTCGCGACCGCGTTCCCGCAGGACGTCATCGTGGCCGAGAGCGACGGCGAACTGGTGCTGGATCGCAAGGTCGAAGCGCCCGTGCAGAAGGCGTCGGCGAAGACGTCCGCGGCGACGGTGCCAGCGCCGGCAAGGAGCGCGGCGGAGCCGGTGATCGTGCCGGCGATGGGGCAGAAGCCGCACGACGTCGCGACGCGGATCCTTGCGGCGTGCTTGACCGACGTCCTCGAAGTCGACCCGGCGGACATCGACGCCGAGCGGCCGTTCTCGGACTACGGCGTCGATTCGATCACCGGACTCGATCTGATCAATCGCATCAACGAACGCTTCGGCCTGCGTCTCCGGACGAGCGTGTTGTTCGATCACGCGAACATCGGGGACTTCGCGCGGTTCCTCCTGGCGGAGCACGGCGCCGCGGTGGAAGGGCTTCTCGCGGCGGCGGCAGCGCCGGCGCCAACCGTGGACGCCGCGCCCCCAATGTCCGCTGCGTCGATCGACGAGCCGCCCGCGCGCGTCGTGCTGGAGCGCCATCGGCACTACGCCGTCCATCTCGATCGGCCGTGCAGCGTCTCGCGGATCGACGTCCGCGAAGTGACGCCGAGCGAGCCTGGCGCGGACGAACTGCTGATCGACGTCCACGCGAGCGGCGTGAACTTCGGCGATCTGCTCTGCGCGCAGGGGTTGTATCCGACGATGCCGGCGTATCCGTTCACGCCTGGCTTCGAGGTGGCTGGCGTCGTGCGCGCGCGGGGGGCGTCGGTGCGGCGCTTCGACGTCGGCGACGCGGTGATCGCGCTCGCGGGGCCGTCGATGGGCGGACATGCGTCCATCGTCACCGTGCCGGCATCGTATGCGGTGCGCAAGCCGTCGAGCGTGTCGTACGCGGACGCGGCGGCGTTCCCCGTCGCGTATCTGACGATGCGGCACGCGTTCGAGGTGGCGGGGGTGCGGGCGGGCGAGCGGGTGCTGATCCAGGTGGCGGCGGGCGGACTCGGACTCGTCGCCGTGCAGCTCGCGCGGCTTGCGGGCGCGGAGATCGTCGCGACCGCGGGATCGGCGCGCAAGCTCGCGTATCTCCGCGCGCTCGGTCTCACGCACGTCATCAGCTATCGCGACGAAGACGTAGCCGCCCGGACGCGCGCCCTCATCGGCCCGCGTGGCATCGACGTCGTCTTCAACATGCTCGCGGGCGACGCGGCGCGGCAGGGCCTGTCGCTGCTGGCGCCCGGCGGACGCTACGTGGAACTGGCCGTCGCGGGGCTGAAGGGCGGGCTAGACGTCTCGGGCCTGACATCGAATCAGAGCTTTCACAGCATCGACATGCGCCGCCTCGGCGAGGCGCGGCCGGATCTGCTCGCGCGGTATCTCGACCTGATGGCGGCGGATCTCGACGGCGGGCGCGTGCGCGCGACCGTCGATCGCACGTTCGATCTCGCCGAGGTCCGCGCGGCGTACGCGTACCTCGCGACGCGGCAGAACATCGGCAAAGTCGTGATCGTGATGCCGCCGAAGGATGAGGAGGTCGCGATGACGCGCGACGAGCGTACGCAAGGCCTTGTTGGTGCGGGGATCGTTGGCGCGGGCATCGGCGGCGGGACGGGCCGCCGCGAGCCGATTGCGGTGATTGGGATGGCGGGCCGGTTCCCGCAGGCGGACGACATTGCCAGCTTCTGGCGGATGCTGCGCGAAGGACGCAGCGGCATCACGGACGTGCCCGCGGACCGCTGGGACTGGCGGCGTCACTATGACGCGAACCCCGACGTGCTCGATCGTACGCACTGCCGCGTCGGCGGGTTCCTCAGCGACGTCTCCCGCTTCGACGCGCGGTTCTTCCGGCTGTCGGGCAAGGAAGCGGCGCTCGCGGATCCGCAGCAGCGGCTCTTCCTCGAACAGTGCTGGAGCGCGCTGGAAGACGCCGGCTACGCGGGCGCGGCGGTGTCCGGCCGCTCGTGCGGCGTGTTCGTCGGCGCGGCCGAAGGTGACTACCGGTTCAAGTTGATCGAGCACGGCGTGCCGATGCATCCGCAGACGTTCTGGGGCAACACCGCGTCGGTGATTGCCTCGCGGATCTCGTACTTCCTGAACCTGCGCGGGCCGAGCATCGCCATCGACACCGCCTGCTCCGCGTCGCTCGTGTCGATCCATCTCGCGTGCCAGAGCCTTCGCGGCGGCGAGTGCGAGATGGCGATTGCGGGCGGGGTCTACATCGGCACGACGCCAGGCTTCCACATCATCGCCAGCAACTCCGGCATGCTGTCTTCGTCTGACCGCTGCCGTGCCTTCGACTCGTCTGCCGACGGCTTCGTGCCTGGAGAGGCGGTCGCGGCCGTCGTCCTGAAGCCGCTGTCGGCCGCGGAGCGCGACGGGGATCACATTCACGCCGTCATCCTCGGCAGCGCCGCGAACCAGGACGGCCGCACGTTCGGCATCACCGCGCCGAGCGCCCGCGCGCAGACGGACGTCGAGTGCGCCGCGTACGAGCAGGCGGCGATCGACCCGTCGACTCTTGGCTTCGTCGAGGCGCACGGCACCGGCACGCGTCTGGGCGATCCCGTCGAAGTCGACGCACTGACCGCGGCGTTCGGCCGCTTCACGACACGCCGCCAGTTCTGCGCGCTCGGCTCGGTCAAGACCAACATCGGACACGCCGCCACCGCCGCGGGCATCGCGGGCTTCGTCAAGGCGGTGCTGGCCGTCCGCGAGGGCGAAGTGCCGCCGACGCTGCACTTCGAGCGTGCGAACGAACACATCGCATTCGAGTCGACGCCGTTCTACGTCAACACCGCGCTCTCACCGTGGACGCGGAGCGCGGACGTTCCACGTCGCGCGGCTGTCAGCTCGTTTGGCTTCAGCGGCACGAACGCGCACGTCGTGATCGAGGAATACATCGCGCCGCCACGGGCCGCCGCGGCGCGAGACGGACTGCAGGCCGTGCTCCTGTCCGCGCGGACGGAGGACGCGTTGACCGCGACGGCCGTCCGGCTGGCGGCGCACGTGCGCGCGGCGGACGACACGCTGCGCCTGACGGACGTCGCCTGCACGCTGCGCGACGGACGCGCCGAGATGGACGAACGCGCGGTCATCGTCGCCGCCAAGCGGGCCGAGCTGCAGGAGAAGCTGGATCGGATCGCGTCCGGCGACTGGAGCGGCGCGACCCGCGGGCGCGCGCACGCGGACGAGGACGTGGATGGCGGAGGCGAGGCGAGTGTACATCTGGACACGAACGTCGTGTCCGCGCCGACGCGCGATGCGCTCGAACATCTGGCTGCGCGCTGGGTGCGCGGCATCGCGTCCGACTGGCCGCGTTCGTCCGCAACAGCCGATGCACGCCGGATTCCGCTGCCGACGTATCCGTTCGAGCGCGAGCGTTATTGGATGGACGAGACCGAAGCCGGACACGGCGACGCCACGTCGGCCGTTCGCACGGTCGTCATCGCGAACGCCGCGACACCCGTCACCGCATCAGTGACAGCGCCAATACACGCGCCAGCGCCGGTAGCAGCGTCCGCGTCGGTGCCGTTCCTGCTGGAGAGCATGCTCGTCGCGGCTCCGCTTGCGGCGGTCGATCGTTCGGAGCACGCATCGACTGTCGCAGCCGTCCTGGCGGTCTTTGGTGATGACGCGGCGACCGCGCGCGCGCTGGTCGCGGGATGGCGGCAGCGGACCGGACGCGCGCTGCGCGCGGCCTGGACGATTGCGTCCGGCGCCGCCTTCACCGAGCGCGCGCCGCGGCATGTTGCCATCGATCCGCGCCATGAAGCGGATTTCATCCGCTTGTTGAAGATGATGGACGATCGCGGCGAGCGGCCCACGCACGTCGTGTTCGGCGGCTTCCACGGCGTGCCGACGGCGCGCGCCCTCTTCCTGCTGGCCAGGGCCTGGACGCGGAAGCGGGACGCGGGCAGCGATCTGCTCGTCCTGCACGCCGTGCCAGAAACGACGTCTGCGGATGACGGGTGCGAGGAGCTGGCGATCGCGGCGCTCTGTCGCTCCCTGCGTCGCGAGAACGCGCGCCTGCACTGGCACGCGCTGGGGCTGTCGGCATCGGACGCTCAGACCGCACATACGCTGACGTCAGACGCCCTGACACCAGACAGGCGCGCCGATGCGGTCATAGACGAACTGCTGCAGTCCTCGTCCGCCTGGGGCGGCGCACGGATCGCTGGCGGTCGTCGCGTCGCGCACGCGCTGCGTCCCGTGGACCTGCCCGCGTCGACGGAACTGCCGTGCGCGATCCACGCGGACCGCGCGTATCTCGTGACCGGCGGCCTCGGCGCGCTCGGCCTGCTCGTCGCGGAGTGGCTGATCGCGCGCGGCGCGCGGCGTCTCGTCCTGAACGGACGCTCGGCGATGTCGCGAGAGCAGCTCGATGTGAAGGTGAACGCGCTCCGTGCACGCGGCGCCGACGTGCGCTACGTCGCGGCTGACCTCACCGCCGCCGGCGCGGCCGACGCGCTGGTGTCGGAGATTGCCCGCACCACCGGCCCACTCGCCGGCATCGTCCATTGCGCCGGCATCATCCGCGACGCGCTCGTCCGCGCCAAGTCCGTGGCGGACTGGGACGCGGTGGTGTCGACGAAGATTACGGCCGCGCGCGCGCTCGATCGGGCGTCGAGCGCCGAGCCGCTCGATTTCTTCATCTTCTTTTCCTCGCTGACGGCGTTCGCGGGCAACGCGGGCCAGTGCGACTATGCGTACGCCAATCGCGCGCTGCAGGAGCTCGCCATCTGGCGCGAAGCGCAGCGCGTCCAGGGCCTTCGTCCGGGTCGCTCGCTCGCGATTGCCTGGCCGCTCTGGTCCGATGGCGCGATGAAGCCGCCCGTCCTCGACGCGGCGCGCATGCGCGATCTCACCGGCCTCGACGTGCTCTCGACGCGCGACGGCCTCGATCTGCTCGCGCGCGCGCTGGCGGCCGGCTGCGTGTCATGCGCGGCCGGCGTCGGCGATCCCGTCAAGCTCGCGCAGTATCTCGACGCACCAAAGCCGCCGGCCCACGCCACGCCGATCGCGCCGGCACCGGCGGCGGCCGCGACGGGAGCGGCGTCGCACGCGGACGTGTGCACCGTGCTGGTGAAGGCCTTCGCGGCCGAGATCGAGATGCCGGAGACGTCCATCGACCCGCGGCTGCGGCTGGACGAGTACGGCGTGGATTCAATCATGCTGCGCGCGTTTGCCGCGCGCATCGAGGCGGCGTTCGGTTCCGTGCCGAAGACGCTGCTGCTCGATTGCGATTCGATCGCCAGGGTCGCGTCGTGGCTCGTAGCCGACGGCCGTCGTCTGCTCGACGCGTCCACGGGCGATCGCGCGGCGGCGGTTCCGGCGGCAGTTCCACCGGAGACTGCGCCGATGTCGACGCCGCGCGGATCGCGTCCGGCGTCCGACGAAGACGAGGGCGTGGCGATTGTCGGCGTGGCGGGACGATATCCAGGCGCGGACGATCCCGACGCGTTGTGGGATCTGCTCGTGTCGGAGCGCGATGCGGTGTCCGAGCTGCCGTCGGAGCGCTGGGGTGAGGCGCCGGGGACGGCGGTCGAGTGGGGCAGTGGGGGATCGGCGGGCGGCGGACTGGACGGCGGACGATTGACGCATGGCGCGTTCCTGCGCGACGTCGCGCTGTTCGATCCGTGGTTCTTCGGCATCACGCCGGCCGAGGCGCGGCAGATGCCGCCCGAAGAGCGCTTGATGCTGGAGACCGTCTGGCGGCTGCTCGAAGACGCGGCGCTGCCGCGCACGGCGCTCGCGGACGCGCGCGTCGGCGTGTGGATCGGCTTGTCGTCTCTGACCTACGGGCTGTTGCGGGGCGCCGCGGATGCATCAGGCGATGCAGCGACGTTCAGCGTGCCGAACCGCGTCTCGCACGTCTTCGGCTTCACGGGACCGAGCGTCGCGGTCGACACGGCGTGCAGCTCCTCGCTTGTCGCGATCCACATGGCGGCGGAAAGCCTGCGGCGCGGCGAGTGCGACTACGCCATCGCCGGCGGCGTCAATCTCTATCTGCATCCCGGCAAGCTGCGCCGCATCGGCGAAAGCCGTCTCGCGGCGACGCAGCGTCAGTTCGTCTTTGCACGCGGCGGGCAAGGCTACATGCCGGGCGAAGGCGTCGGTGCGGTGCTGCTCGCGCGCGCGGATGCGGCTGTCGCGAGCGGACGCGCGATCCACGGCGTGATCAGGTCCTCCGGCGTTGCGCACGCGGGGCGCACGACGACGTATATGACGCCGTCGCCTGAAGCGCTGGCGCGCTTGATCCGGGAGGTGTTGGACCGCGCGCGCATTGAGGCGTCGACGGTGACCTACGTCGAAGCGCAGGCGACCGGCGCGGAGGTCGCGGACGCGGCGGAATGGGCGGGCCTCAGGCGCGCCTTCGAATCGATGACGGATCGCCGCGGCTTCTGCGGCGTCGGATCGCTCAAGGCGGCGGTCGGACACATGGAAGCGGCGTCGGGCGTCGCGCAGCTCACGAAGGTGCTGCTGCAGTTCCGCCACGGCCTGCTTGCGCCGACGCGGTTCGCGGACGACCTGAACGCGGACGTCCGCGTCGAGCGATCGCCGTTCGTCCTCGCGTCGCGGATGCAGGACTGGCTCCGCGTGGACGGCGCGGACGGACCGTCGCCGAGACGCGCGGGGATCACGTCGATCGGCGCCGGCGGCGTCATGGCGCATCTGATCGTCGAAGAGCCGCCACACCGCGACGAGCCGACGAGGGCGGTTGCTGCCGCTGCGGATGCGCAGGAGTGTCCTGGCGACGCCGAGTTGATCGTGCTGTCGGCGAAGAGCGCGCCCGCCCTGCGGACATCGGTCGAGGCGCTGCGGGTGTGGCTCGCGTCCAGGGGCGATGCCGGGCGCGTCGATCTCGCGGACGTGGCATGGACGCTGCAGATCGGCCGCGAGGCCTTCCGTCATCGCGCGGCGTTCATCGGCCGATCGATCGATGAGCTGACGCGCGCGCTGGACGCGTATCCGGCGACGGGTGCATCCGCTGCGCTGGACGTGAGCGATCCGTGGCAGGCGCTGGCCGCCCGGTGGCTCGATGGCGGCGACGTGGACTGGACCAGCATCGCGTGCGCCCGTACGCCGCGCTGCATCACGCTGCCCGGACATCCGTTCACGCGCGAGCATCTCTGGGTCTTGCCGTTATCCGGCTCCCGGCCCGCGGCGCAGCCCGCGCACGCGGCGGCGTCCGCGATGCCCGCCGCGCGCAGCGAAGTGGCGGATTACTACGATCGTCTCGCGACGGCCTATGAAGCCACCGGCGCCGGCTTCGACGCCGCGCACCTGATCTTCGCGCCATTCACCAATCCTTGTCCCGGTTTCTCCTGGCTGAAGACCTTTCTGCAGCCCGAACGACATCGCGACGCGCTCGCGTTCGCGATCGACGCGCAGCGGCAGGCGAAGCGGCTGTTCCTGGATCGCGTGCACGCGTCGCGCACCGCACGCGTGCTCGACATCGGCTGCGGTTACGGCACGGACCTCATCGACCTCGCGCGCGCGAGCGCCGGCGTCGAGGCGGACGGCTACACGCTCGCGGCGAATCAGGCGCGCGTCGCGGAGACGCGCATCCGCGAGTCGGGGCTCGCGTCGCGCGTGCGTGTGTTCTGTCGTGACAGCGCGCGAGACGAGTTCCCGCGCACGTACGACCTGGTGCTCGGCTTCGAGGTCAGCTTCCACATCGAGGACAAGGCCGGACTGTTCTCCAACATCGCGCGTCACCTCGCGCCGGACGGCGTCATCCTGCTCGCCGACGTGCTCGCCGCGACGGCGGCCGGCGTCAGCGTCGCGCGTCTCGGCCAGTTCACGCCGACGCCGCGGCAGTTCGCGCAGGTCCTCGCGGATCAGGGACTCGAGATAGTCGATGCGGTCGACGCCAGCCGCGAGGTCGCGTCCTTTCTCGCGGACGCGGAGTTCGAGCGGCATCTCGCGGAGCTTCGGGCCGGTCGTCCGGAGATCGCGGCGCTGGACGACCAGCATCGCGGCTGGGATCGCTTCGGGCGCGCGTTGTCGGACGGTCTGTTCAGGTACCTCTATCTGATCGTCCGCCGGGGCGACGCCGCGAGCGCCGAGCTGACGCGGCGGAGCCTTGCGTGCATGGCCGCCGCGCCGTCTTTTGCCTCCATCGCCCACGCCGCGTCGACGCGCCCACCCGTCGGCGCGGCGCCGGTGGAGGCCCGCGTGGCGGCCGTCGCCGCGCGCGTGTTCGAGATGCCGTTGGATCGCCTCGATCTCGACGCACCCTTCGCGGAGTACGGGGTCGGATCGCTGCTCGGCCTGAAGTTCCTGGACGCCGTCAACCGCGAGCTCGACCTGGAACTGGGGATGGACGCGTTCTTCGATCACCCCAGCGTGCGCGACCTCGCGCGCCTGGTCTTTCGTCTGCATCCGGCGATGTCGGCGTCGGCGCCCGCTGCCCGCGCGACGGCGACGCCAACGACGTCCGCGGCGTCGATCGTGACGCCGGCAGCCGCGTCCGCGCCGGCCTCGCCTGTGCAGGCCGCGCCTGTGCTGTCCGCACGAGGGGGCGTCGCGTCTGACGGGGACATCGCGGTGATCGGCATGGCCGCGCGCCTGCCTGGCGCACCGGATGTCGATCGGCTGTGGGAGAACTTGAGCGCCGGCGTCTGTTCGATTGGCGAGGTCCCGCGCGATCGCTGGGACGTAGACGCGCGGAACGGATCGTCCGCCGGTTTGTCCACCGGCCGGGGCGAGCGCGCGACCGCGCGTTGGGGCGGGTTCCTGGCCGACGCGTTTGCGTTCGACGCGGGGTTCTTCCGGATCTCGCCGCGCGAAGCGGAGGTGATCGATCCGCAGCAGCGCGTGTTCCTCGAAACCTGCTGGACGGCCCTGGAGGACGCTGGCTACGCCGCGATTGCGCGCGCGCCGCGCGATCGATCGCCGCATCCTGCCGGCCAGGATCCTGCAAAGAATCCTGCTGGAACGGGGCCTGCTGGAAAGGGATCGGCAGCCGGACAGAAGCTGCGCTGTGGCGTGATCGCCGGCGTGACCGGCAACGAGTACTACGGCCTGCTCTCGGCCGGCGACGTCGCCGAACGCATGGCGCCGACGCTGCTCGGGAACACGGGATCGATCCTGCCCGCACGCATCGCGTATCACCTCGATCTGAGCGGACCCACGCTCTGCGTCGACACCGCCTGCTCCTCGTCGCTCGTCTCGATTCATCTCGCGTGCGGCATGCTGCGCGGCGGCGAGGCGGATCTGATGCTGGCCGGCGGCGTGACGCTGTATCTCGATCCGCGCACGTTCACGATGATGAGCCAGGCCGGCATGCTCTCGCCGACCGGCCGCTGCCGCAGCTTCGATCAGTCCGCCGACGGGATCGTCGTTGGCGAAGGCGCCGCGGTCGTCGTGCTGAAGCCGCTCGATCGCGCGCTGGCGGACGGCGACCGCATCTACGGCGTCATCAAGGGATCGGGCGTGAATCAGGACGGCAGGACGAGCGGCATCACCGCGCCGAGCGTCGACGC
>Ga0187894_10001067_pt1 | contig 36395 bp, 30 predicted proteins | sample GBC1701081metaG_FD_136650 | JGI IMG/M metagenome (GOLD analysis project Ga0187894, IMG submission 136650) | White microbial mat communities from a lava cave in the Kipuka Kanohina Cave System on the Island of Hawaii, USA - GBC170108-1 metaG ...
GACGAAGAGTCCGCCGAATAGATACACGACCACGCAGAACGTCACCTGGACGGCGATCAACGCCGGCACGAGGCGCCGGCGCACGCGGCGCGTGCTCTCGCCCTTCAGCGCCAGGATCGGTGCGGGCCTCGACGCGCGCAGCGCGGGCGCGAGTCCGACAATGAGCAGGACGGCACAGGTCAGAGCGGCGCCGAAAGCCGCCATGCGCCAGTCCAGCGGAAGCGCGAGCCAGGCCGGATTGTCGCGGGGCGCGATCGTACCGACGATCAGCGGCGCCGACCACCACGCGAGCAGCGCGCCGCCGATCGTCGCGAGCCCGGCGATGATCGCGCTTTCCACCAGCACGAGTTGTGCGAGCCGGCCCGGACGCGCGCCGATCGACACGCGCAGCGCCAGTTCCTTCTCGCGCGCCACCGCGCGGACGGTCATCAGGTTGGCGAGATTGGCGCAGGCGATCAGGAGGACCAGCGCGACGAGTCCGCCGAGCGCGATCAAAGCGATGCGATAGTCCTTCTGCAACGAGGAGATGCCCGAGGACGCGGGCCGCAGCAGGAACGCGTGATCGTACGCGCTCGCGCGCGCCTTGGCGGGCGTGGCGAACGTCTTCTGCCGCTCCTCTTCGAATGTCCGATACATGGCGCGCAGCTTGTCGCCCAGCGGGCCGACCGCGACGCCGGGCTTCGGCCGCACGAACGTCCGCAGCCAGAATGCATTCGCGCTCTGCAGGCTGCCCGCGCTGTTCATCGTCATCGGAAGGAAGACGTCCGTCGCGGTGCCGGGCTCGGTGCCGGTGAAGCCGGCGTCGAGGACGCCGACGATCTCGACGACACGACCGTCCATCCGGAAGGTGCGGCCGAGGACGCCGGGATCCTGTCCGAAGCGGCGCGTCCAATACTGGTGCGACAGCACGGCGTACGGATGCGCGCCAGGCGTGCGGTCGTCCGCCTCCGTGAGGACGCGTCCAATCGCCGGCCGCAGGCCGAAAGCGGTGAACATCCACCCGGACACGAACTGCAGGTTGGCCTTCTCCATCGCCGTGTCGGCGGCATACGTCAGATCGATCCGGCGTCCGAACGACGTCGCGATCAGCTCCGCTTCGTCCTGCACGGCCGCCCGCCACTGACGGAACTGCGGATAGGAGCAGCTCTCCCACGTCACGGTCTTGCCGTCCTTCGCGCGCTCGAACGCGACGACGTGCAGCCGATCCGGATCGGTGATGGGCAGCGGACGCAGCAGCAGCGCGTCAATCAGGCGGAAGGCGGAGGTACACGCGCCGATGGCGAGCGCCAGCGACAGAATCGCCGCCGCGGACGTCACCGGATGTTTTCTGATCTGTCGCCAGCCATAGACGGCGTCCGCGAACAGGGATTCGAGCCGCATATCCCGCAATAGACGGCATGCGCGCGAAAAGCGTTGCCGCGGCCCAGGATCGCCGCGTCGCGTATCGCTGCGTGACGGTCAGACGGCGGCGTCGGCGGGAGGACTCGCCGAGAGCGGCGGCGAGACGAGGATCTCGACGGTGTGCCAGGGAATGCCGGCCTGGCTGAACCAGGTCACGCCTTCCTGCACGAGGTCGATCGCAAGGATGTAATCGCCTGGCTCGGCCGGCGGCGTCACGGTGAGGAAGACGCGACAGCCGTCGGACGGGCCGACGGGGTGCGGCAGGTCCGTCCTGACGCCGTCGAATTCCCAGATCTGATAGTCGACGTTCAGCCAGTGATAGCTCGCGCGGACGGGCGGATCGCCGTCGCTGCGCCACTCGCTCCAGCCGGCGTTGCGGATCTCGATCGTCGCGCGGAACGGCAGGCCGACGGCGACACGCGTCGGCCCGTCGTATCGCTCGTAGCGGACGTCGAACGCACTCGCGACGCGCCGCGGCGGCGCCTCGCGTGCGTCGATGGCGGCGGTGCTCGGCAGACGCGGTTGCAGGACGCCAGCTTCCGACGTCGCGGCAATGACCCAGTGCTTCGCGGCGCCGTCACGATCGCGCTGCTGGAGCAGGTCCTCGGTCGCGCAGATCAGCGCGTAGGCGACGTCGCCATTCAACGGACGCAGCCCACCCTGCGCGAACGGCTGCGGCGGATAGGCGTCGAACCCCGCGACCGTGCCAGTGACGCGAAGCTGCCAGCCGGCAAAGAAGCGCTCGAAGTCCTCCAGCGCGTACCGACGCTCGACCGCGCCCTCGCCGCGATCGGACGCCGGCTGCCGTTCGCCCGTCTTCGCGGCGTCCGGCACGGCGTCACTCGTGCGCATCGCCTCGCCGCACGCGGCTTCGAGTCGATCCCGGATGTTCGCGAGGTCCATCAGGAGCCAGTCGAGGTCCAGCTCACGCGCCCAGCGTCCGGTCTTCGTGCCGGCCGGCTCGATGAGGACGCAGCGCGTCGTTCGCGCGCGCAGCCAGTCCAAAAACGTCCGCGGATGCTCCAGATGATGGAACGCATCAAACATCGTCACGAGGCCGTACCGATCCTCCGGCGGCAGCGCCTCGGCGTCGCTGACCGCGAACCGGATGTTCGTCAGCCCGAGCCGCTCGGCGTTCCGGCGCGCGCGCTGGATGGCCTGCTCGCTGTGATCGATCCCGACGAACGACAGCGCCGGATGCCGCCGCGCAAGCTCGCACGTGATCTCGCCCGGCCCGCAGCCCACGTCCAGCACCGTGCCGCTCGCCGGCATCAGCGCGTCCGCGTGATCCGCGAACCGGCGGATGGTGACGTAGCCCGGATAGTCCAGCCGGAACGGATCGTAGTCCTGGGCCTGATACAGATGATCGTGATACTCGCGATCGCTGGCTTTCGACCACGACCCGATCGTCCAGCGCAGACGGCGGACAGCCACGAACGGAAGGGAGACGAGCCGGCGAAACACGGCTCAAGACTACCATCGAGTCCGCCCCGCCGGATGCGGTGCAGGATGCGGCACCGGATGCGCGTCGATCGACGCGGCGCGGCGGACGCACACCGGACCGGCCGCGGCCATTGCCCGACATGAACGCGCATCTGCTTCGACCTCGGCGTGCGCGCCGGCACGACAGATCGTGTTGCCCGCCGGAAAGACGCTGACGCTCGACGTCGATCCGACCGCGCGAGCGTTGACCGCAGAGGCGACCGCCGATCGCGCCGCGCCGCTCCCGGGCCGTTACCAGGCGTTCCTGCGCCTCGAACTGGCGGACGGCGCCACGCGCGTGAGCGGTGTCGATCTCACGTCTGGCGACGCCCTCACCAGCGCCGCGGCGCGCGGGCTCGTCCTCGTCGGCACCGCGGACACCAATCCGCTCGTCGCTCGTCATCGCGATCGCGTCGACCGCAGCGTGCGGGACGCCGCGGCCTTCGTCGCACGCGCGTCAGCCGACGTGCTCGTGTTGAGCGGCCGGACGCCGCTGGATGCCGAGCACGCGGCAATGGACTTCGTCGTGCGCTTCTGGTCGCACGCCAAGGCCCCAGCGGCGCGCCGCATCGGTCTGGTCGCGAAGCCGCTGCCGCTCGGCGTCGATCCCGGCAGCCTCCCTGATCGACGCCCTTGATCGCTCCCTGATCGCCGCCTTGTCCCGCCGCGCGCGCGTGGCCAGCCGCGCGGCGGCGTCGGCGCGCGAAAAGAGTTGCGATCGCGACACTCTCTGACTAAAGTCAGAGATTATGGGTACGCCCGTCGCCGAGCCCGCCGTCGAACAGATCCGCCGTTTCAATCGCACCGTCGCGGAAGGCATCGGCCTGCTGGAGGACCGGTTTCTCGGCCTCGCGCGTCCGCTCGGCGAGGCGCGGCTGCTGTGGGAGATCGGTCCGGATGGCGCCGACGTGCGCGCGCTGCGCGGCCGGCTCGGACTTGATTCCGGCTACGTCAGCCGGCTGTTGCGATCGCTCGAACGGCAGCGGCTCGTCCGCGTGCGCGTCAGCGCGGCGGATCGCCGCATGCGCCGCGCCGAGCTCACGAAAGCGGGACTCGCGGAGCGCGCGGAGCTGGATCGGCGCTCCGACGCCGTAGCGCTGCGGATGCTCGAACCGCTGAACGACCGGCAGCGCACCACCTTCATCGCGGCGGTTGCCGAGGTCGAGCGGCTGCTGCAGGCGTCGATGGTGCGGTTCACGATCGAGGATCCGGCGTCGGCGGACGCGCAGTGGTGCCTGAATCAGTACTACGCGGAGCTGAATACGCGGTTCGAGGCGGGGTTCAGTCCGGCGGTCGCTCTTCCGGTCGATGCATCCGCGGTGACGCCGCCGGCCGGAGCCTTGTTCGTCGCGCGCCTGCGCGGCCGGCCGGTGGGCTGCGGCGCGATCAAGCTGCGCGGACGCACGCACGGGCTACTGAAGCGGATGTGGATCTCGCCGTCGGCCCGCGGCCTCGGCCTCGGACGCCGACTGCTCATGACGCTGGAGCAGCACGCGCGCGAGGCCGGCATCCGAATCGTCCGGCTCGAAACCAACCGCGCGCTGCGCGAGGCGATTGCGCTCTACCAGCAATCGGGCTACGTCGAAGTCGCGCCGTTCGACGCTGAACCCTACGCGCATCACTGGTTCGAAAAGCGCCTGACCTAGACAGCACCTGATCTGGAAGGGCCTGACCCGGAAACCGCTGACCCGATCGATCGTCTCGTCCGACTTCCGGTCCGAATTTCCTGTCCGATTTCCCTGCCGGGACTGCTCATGGCTCACAATCTCGAACACACCATCGCCCTGCTCACGCGAACGCCGCGCACGCTCGACGCGCTGCTGCGCGATCTGCCGGATGAATGGACGCGGCGCAATGAAGGCGGAGAGACGTGGACGGCGTACGATGTCGTCGGTCATCTCCTGCACACTGAGCGGGTGGACTGGATCGCGCGAACGAAGCGGATCCTGGAAGGCGGCGAGACGCGGACGTTCGATCCGCTCGATCGCGAAGGACACGCGCGCGAGGCGGATGCGCCGACGCTCGCGGCGCTGCTGGACGAGTTCGCGCGCATGCGCGCCGCGAACCTGGACACGCTGCGCGGCCTGAACCTGCAGCCGGCCGATCTCGAGCGGCGTGGTCGTCATCCCGTCTTCGGTGTCGTCACGCTGTCCGCGCTGCTCGCGACCTGGGCCACGCACGATCTGACGCACCTCCACCAGTTGTCGCGCATCATGGCGCACCAGTACCGCGACGCCGTCGGTCCGTGGATCGTCTACCTGGGCGTGCTGAGCTGCGACGGTCACAGCCTGCCGTAGATCCCGCCGACAGTCCACGGAGAGAGATGAAGGCGGCCGGCGTACGGGTGCACCTGCGCGCACCCGTACGCCAGCCTCCCGTGTGCCCAGCCTCTCGTGTGCTACGGGCACTGCTTGGTGCAGGACGACTGACCAAAGCTGGCGCTGAAGCCGCCGCCAGCCGCGCGGCAGGCCTGGAAGAAGTCGAAGCGGAATCCGCCCTCGCGATAGCAGATCACCCGCCATTCGGGGCCTTCCGAGCAGAACGCTTCGGGCCGGCCTCCTCCCTGACGACAGATGTCGCTGAGCACGTTACAGTTCATGCACAGCGATTGCGATCCAACCGGGTCTCCACCGAGGAGCAGCGTCCCACCGACCAGCACCAGCGCACCAAAACTACGCGTGAAACTTCGAAGCATGGATTCCTCCGATCGTGTGTGGATGGCAAAGCAGACGCGGGCATCCGACGTGGCGTCGATCCATGCTCATAGTCGAGAGGATCGCACGAGGTGTCAAGATCATTTTCCCCAATGAAAATGGGCAAATTTTGACTTTCGCGCGGCCAACTTCTGCCTCGTCCATGCGACGTGCATCACCCCTCGAACGGTCTCTCCTCTCCCCGGCGTGGATATGTGATCGATTGCACATCAAAGATCGATTCAGCGGACATTTAGATGTTCGCAGCCTGTGGATGCACGTCTGCAGCCCGTAAATAAGGCTTCCGTGGATCGTTGATCGTCATGGCGCGGTGTGGTATCGTTTGCACACTTTGCGCGTCCTGCCGACCATCTCTGACGTCGCCAGCAAGGCCCAGACGACGACCACCACCGTGTCGCGCGTGGTGAACAACTCGGGCTACGTCAGCGACGGCGTCCGCACGCGCGTGCTCGCCGCCATCGAGGCGCTCCGTTACGTCCCCAACGCCAACGCCCGCACGCTCAAGACCCGTCAATCGCGCACGCTCGGTATCGTCATCGGCGATCTGCTGAATCCCTACTCCGCCGCGCTCGCGGACGCCGTCCAGCGTGTCGGCGGTGAACGCGGCTACGCCACCTTCGTCGCCTCGGCGCGCGACGATGTGCAGTCGGAGCTGACGGTGATCGAGGCGTTCCACAGACAGCGCGTCGCCGGATTGATCGTCGCGACGCTGCCGACGCCCGCGTCCGACAAAATGCTGACGCGCCTCGCCGATCAGCAACTGCCCCTGCTGCTCGTCGGCCGGACGCTGCCGCACCCGGACGTCGACACCGTCTCCGCGAACTTCCGGCGCGGCGGCCTGCTCGCCACGCAGCACCTGATCGAGCTCGGACACCGGCGCATCGCCTTCATCGGCGGACGCCTCGCGGACGCGACCCGCGTCAACCGCCTGCGCGGCTACCTCGACGCGCTCCAGCAGGCCGGCCTGCCGGTGCGCGAGGACTACGTCATCGGCCATCCGAACGGCGATCCGAGCCCGCGCTATTCGACGCATCTCGCGGGCTACCAGGCCGTGCAGCACCTGTTGCAGCTCCGGACGCGGCCGACAGCCATCTTCGCGCGCAACGACTACACCGCCGTCGGCGCGCTGCAGGCCCTGAAAGAAGCAGGACTGCGCGTCCCCGAAGACATGTCCGTGGCCGGCTTCGACAACATCCCGCTGGCGTCCGCCGTGTCGCCGGCGTTGACCACCGTCAGCCAGCCGACGGATGAAGAAGGCCGGCTCGCGACGGAGTTTCTCATCGCGCGAATCGAGCGGCCGCAGGAAGAGATCGCCCGGCGTGAGCTGACGCTGGAATGCAATCTCGTCGTGCGCGCCTCGACCGCGCCCAGACGGAAAGGCACTCGCTCCTGATCATGACCACGAACGACACCACGAAGACCGGGCCCCTGCGCGGCAAGACCGCGCTCGTGACGGGCGCCAGCGGCGGCATCGGCCGCGCGACGGCGCTCGCGCTCGCACAGCGCGGCGCGCGCGTCGCCGTCCACTACTTCTCCAGGCCCGACGCGGCGGACGTCGTCGTGCGCGAGATCGCGGACGCCGGCGGTGAAGCCGCGCCCTTCGGCGCGGACGTCAAAGACGCCGCCGCCGTGCGCGCGCTCGTCGCGGATGTCGAACGCACGCTCGGACCGGTGGACGTCCTGGTGAACAACGCCGGCGACCTGCTGGAGCGCCGCACGCTGCTGCAGATGACCGACGCACGCTGGCACGAGACGATCGACCTGAACCTGACCAGCGTCTTCCTCTGCGCGCAGGCCGTCGCGCCCGGCATGATCTCGCGCCGGAGCGGCGTCATCGTCAACATGTCCTCGCTCGCCGCGCACAACGGCGGCGGTCCCGGATCGTTCGCGTACGCCGCCGCGAAGGCGGGCGTGATCGCGCTGACCAAGGCCATCGCCAAGGAGCTGGCGCCGCACGGCGTCCGCGTGAACTGCGTCTCCCCCGGATTGATCGGCGACACGCAATTCCACGCGCGCTTCACGCCGCAGGAGGCGTTCGACGCGGCGATCAAGACCATTCCCATCGGCCGCGCGGGCACGCCCGCGGACGTGGCGAACGCCATCGCGTTCCTGTGCGGCGACGAGAGCGCGTTTCTCGTCGGCGAAACCATCGAGATCAACGGCGGCATGCTGATGCGCTGACCGGCGGCGACGCCGGACTGGAAGGACGCGGCGCGAGCCGCGCGGAAACGAGCCGTACATGCGACATCTGCGCTGGGTCATCATCGGCCTGATCTTCCTCGTGACGCTGATCAACTACGTCGATCGGCTGACGATCTCGGTGCTCGCGCCGATCCTCACGAAGGAGCTGCAGCTCACCAACCTCCAGTTCGCGTGGCTGGGAACGTGGTTCCTGCTGGCGTACACGATCAGCCAGGCGCTCTCCGGCCGCATGCTGGACCGGCTCGGCACGAAGCGCGGCTTCTCGCTGTCGGTGACGGTGTGGTCGATCGCCGCGATGGCAACGGCGGGCGCGCGCAGCCTGACCAGCCTCGGCGTCTGCCGGTTCGTGCTCGGCTTCGGCGAAGCGGGCAACTGGCCGGGCGCGGCGAAGGTCGTCGCGGAGTGGTTCCCGTTCCGCGAGCGCGCCTTCGCGATGGCCATCTTCAACAGCGGCGCCGCGCTCGGCGCCGTCCTCGCGCCGCCGCTCATCGTCTTTCTGCAACTGCGCTACGGCTGGCAGACGACGTTTCTCGTCACTGGATCGCTCGGCTTCCTCTGGTTGATCGTGTGGCAGATCGTCTACGACGCGCCGGCGCGCCATCGCTGGCTGACGCCCGCGGAACGCCAGTTGATTGCCGACGGCCAGCGTCCCACCGAGGCCGAGGCGCAGACCCGGCTCGCGCCGGAGACGGCGACGGTCGCGTCGGTCTCCTGGCGGACGCTGCTCACGTATCGCGAAGTGTGGGCGATCCTGCTCGCGCGCGTGCTGTGCGATCCCACCTGGTGGCTCTACATCACGTGGCTGCCGAAGTATCTCAGCGACGTGCGCGGCTTCACGCTCGCCGAGATCGGCATGTACGCGTGGGCGCCGTATCTGGCGGCCGACGCGGGCAGCCTCGTGGGCGGCGCCGCGTCCGGCATGCTCATCTCGCGCGGCTGGAGCGTGCCCGCCGCGCGGCGCGCGGTGATCGTCGCCGCGGCGCTGCTGATGCCGGTCGGCGCGCTGGCCGTGCGCATCGAGGACGCGATGGCCGGCCTCGTGCTGATGAGCGTCGTGCTGTTTGCGTTCCAGGCCTGGATCAACAACGTCCAGACCATTCCCAGCGATCTCTTCCCGCCGCAGCTCGTCGCGTCGGTCGCGGGACTCGGCGGATTCGGCGCCGGCATCGGCAGCATGATCTTCACGCTCGTGACCGGCTGGATCGTCGATCACTTCTCCTATACGGCGGTCTTCACGATCGCCGCCACGCTCGGACCGCTGGCGACGATCCTGCTCCTGGCGCTCATGCGCCGGCCGACGCCGACGCCCGCGCCCGCGCCGCTCGCGCACCCGGCAGGCTGACGGTGCCCGCCTTCGTGGAGTCGTTCATGCGCTTTCGCTCGCTGTTCTCCGTCGGCCTCTCGCTCGCGCCCATCGGCGCCATTCTCATCGGCGCGGTCTCGATTGCGCCCGGCGGCCTGCGCGCCGCGACCGTGCAGGCCCCGCCGGTCGCGGCGCCGGCCGCACTGCCGACGTTCGACGCGCTGCTGCGTCATCCCGTGCGGCTCAAGCCGGAGCTCGTGGGCGTGCATCCGCGCGTCTTCGTCACGAAGGCGGAGATCGAGCAATTGCGGACGCGTGCCAAGACCACGCATCGCGACTGGTGGGCAGGCGTGCGGACGAAGCTCGCGGCGCGGCGCGGACCGCCTCCGCCGGCGCCCGGTCCGCAGGAGCGGCGCTCGCAGAACAACGTCGCCTTCGCGATCGCGGAGGTGAGCCTGGCGTACGCCGTCGACCAGCGGCCGGAAGACCTCGCGGCCGCGCGCGCGTGGCTCCTGGCGGCGATCGACTACGAGCCGTGGGGCTACACCTACAACAAGCCGAACGTCGATCTCGCGGCGGGACACCTGCTCTACGCGATCGGGTGGGCGTACGACCTGCTGTATCACGACCTCACTGACGCCGAGCGCGCGCGCGTCCGTGCGTCCCTCGAACGCCACGCCGGCCTCGTGTACGACTACTTCGCCCCGCGTGCCCAGTCAGCGTCGGCGCCATCCGCGTCGCCGAAGCGATTCGCCTTCACGCAGAACCACGACTTCATTCCGACCGCCGGACTTGCCGTCACCGCGCTCGCGCTGCTCGGCGAATCCGCGGACGCGCCGAAGTGGGCGGCGCTCGCGCGCGCGCATCACCATCGCGCCGGCACGCTGCTCAGCCCCGATGGCTATTACTACGAGGGGATGGAGTACTGGATCTTCTCCGCGCCGTGGCTGGTCCACTTCCTCGACGCGTGGGAGCACAGCACCGGCGAGAGCCTGTGGGAGCAGGGGCCGTACAAGCACTGGAAGTCCTACGTCGCGCACAGCCTGCTGCCGGACACGCAGAACATCTTCGACTTCGGCGATGCGTGGGAAGGCCCGCTCACGCGCGCGGGCAAGGGCGAGGAATACGCCCGCGTGTTCCCCGGCGGCACGCTCCAGAGCAATTACAACGTGCTCTATCGCGTCGCGACGCGGTTCAAGGATCCGGAAACGCAAGCCGTCGCCGCGCGCCTCGCGGCGGCGGGCCACAGCAATCTCGAAGAATTCTGGACGCTGATCTGGCGCGACGCGGCGCTCGCGCCCGCGCCAATGTCCGCGCTGCCGCTCCACCATCACTTCCAGGATTCGGGCGTGGTCTTCTGGCGCAGCGGCTGGGACGCGTCCGCGACCGCTTTCGCGGCGAAGGCCGGTCCGCCCGAAGGACATGCGGCCGTCGCGCGTCTGGCGGCCGTGCCGGAATGGGAGCCGAGCAACGGACACGCGCATCCGGACGTCGGCAGCTTCATCCTCTACGCGCGCGGCCGGTATCTGACGGGCGACACCGGTTACGCGGGCGTGCCGCTGGCGCGGCATCACAACACGATCACGATCGACGGCGTCGGTCAGGGGAACGAAGGCAAGACGCACGAGGTGTGGGACCAGGTGGATCTGCGCCGGCTGGCGACGGCCCGCGTGACACGCGCGGATCTGTCCGCGGCGGGCGCGACGATCGTGCTCGACAGCGCGGGCGCGTACGCGGCATCCACCGGCCTGACCCGGTTCACGCGCACGCTGACCGTCGCGCGTGACGGCGCGGTCCATGTCGCCGATGACGTCGCGACGGAGCAGCCGTCAACGGTGCGCTGGTATCTGCACAGCGATGCGCCGTTCACGGGCAGCGAGCGGTCCTGGCGCGCGCGTCAGCGGGGCGCGACGCTGAACGTCGCCGTCGCGGGATCGACGGACCTGCACGTCCACTCGCGCGCGACGCTGCTCAAGGCGCCGGGACGTCCCGGATCGATCACCCAGGGACGCGTGGACGAGCGCGGCTACGAGCTCGAACTGGAGTCGCCCGCCGCGCGCGAGCACCGGTTCGACGTCAAGCTGACCGCGACGCCGTGAAGGCCCGGGCGCTGCAGGTGCGAAGACCGAGGCGTTGAACAGACGGGGAGCTGAAGAACGATGTGAATTTGCGCGCGCGCCTGCTGCGAGCCGCACGGCGTATGCGAGCAGGTCAGGCTATCTGTGACCGGCAGTGGCATGCCTGCTTGCAGACCTGCGGTCTCTCTCGCGAGCGCGCGCGCAAAACCCGGTCCGCGAATCCACGTGGTCGTCACACGCCGCGCGCGTTCAGGCGCGGGGCAGACGGACACTGCGACGTCGCGGCTTGAAATATCAAAAACGGCCGTAGTGTATCAGACTGCGGCCGGCGGCACTTCCGCACGGCACTTCCGCGGGGGCGTCTCCCGCTGATAGCATGCCGGCCTGAATCGCCACCGCCCGCCGGCGGGGAGGCGTCCACTCCAGGTCCGCGTTCGTCCGTGGGAGCTCGTCATGTCGTTCGGATCCGTCCTCGAATCCATCCGCCTCGATGTCCGTCATGCCGTTCGTCTGATGCGCCGCGCGCCGCTCTTCGGCGCGGTCGCGACGCTGTCGCTCGCGCTCGGCATCGGCGCGAACACCGCGATCTTCGGCATCATCAACGGTCTGCTGCTGAAGTCGCTTCCGGTCCACGAGCCGGATCGTCTCTTCCAGGTGCTCGCCGGCGAAGAGTCGAATTTTCACGTATCCGCAATGGCGGTATCTGCGCGAGCAGGACGCCGCCGTCGCCCGCGGCCTGGGCGCGTGGTCCGGCACGCGCTTCGATCTGGGTGACGGCGGGGAATCGCGGCCAATCCGTGGGATGTACGTCAGCGGATCGTTTCTCTCCGTGCTCGGCGTGCCGATGGCGATCGGCCGGTCGTTCACGGACGCGGACGATCGTCCGGGCGGCGGGCCGGATGGCGCCGTCGCGATCCTCAGCTACCGCTACTGGCAGGAGCAGTACGGCGGCACGCCGGACGTCCTCGGATCGACGCTGCGCGTCGCGGGCGCGCACCTGACGATCGTCGGCGTCACCGCGCGCGAGTTCCTCGGACCCGACATCGGGATGGCGTTCAACATCGCGGTTCCGCTGAGCGCCGAGCCGCTCATTCGCGGCGCCGGCGCGAGCCGCCTGAATGCGCGCAACAATTACTGGCTGCAGGTCATCCACCGGCTCGGGCCGGACCGGACGCCGGAACAGGCGCGCGCGGCGCTCGACGCGCTCCGCCCGGGATTGCGCGACGCGACGATGCCCGCGATGAAGGCAAGCCTGCAGGCGGAGTATCTGCGCGACCGCTTCGACCTGGCGCCCGTCGGCACGGGCGTGTCCTACCTCCGCAACGAATACAAGGCCGCCCTCTGGACGCTGATGGCCATCTTCGGCCTCGTCCTGTTCATCGCGTGCACGAATCTCGCGAACCTGCAGCTCGCACGCGCGTCCGCGCGGCAGCGCGAATTCGCCGTCCGCCTGGCGCTCGGCGCGTCCCGCGGACGGATCGCTCGTCTGCTCCTCACGGAAAGCCTGCTGCTCGCGATCGCCGGCGCGGCGGGCGGCCTCGCCTTCGCCCACGTCGCGTCCAGCGCGATCCTGCTGATGCTGTCGACCAGCCAGTTGCACCTGACGCTGGACCTCACGCTGGATTGGCGGCTGCTCGCGTTCACGTCGACGCTGACCGGCGTCACGGGCCTGCTGTTCGGCCTCGCGCCGGCGTTCCGATCCGCCGGCGTCGACGTGCAGGGCGTGCTCAAACATCACGCGCGCGGCGTCACCGGCGGCTGGCGCCGCTTCCCGCTCGAAAAGCTGCTCGTCGCCGCGCAGGTCGGCCTGGCGCTCATCGTCGTCTTCGGCGCGACGCTGTTCGTGCGCAGCTTCATCGCCCTCTCGACCGCCGATCCCCGCTTCGATCCACGCCACGTCCTCGTCTTGAACGCCGACGTCAGCAAGAGCGGCGTGCCCAAGGACCACTACGTCCCGCTGCAGCAGCGGATCGTCGACACGCTCCACGACGTGCCGGGCGTCGAGGCGGCAACGATGATGGCAGTGACGCCGGTCGTGGGCGGATCATGGTTCACGACCGTGAAGGTCGACGGCTACACGCCGCGATCGACGTCATCCTCGACCACGCTCCTCAACAGCATCGGCGCGGACTACTTCACCGTCCTCGGCACGCCACTGCTCGCCGGCCGGACGTTCGGTCCCGCCGATCGCGCCGGCGCGCCGGACGCGGCGATCGTGAATGAAGCGTTCGTGCAGCGCTATTTCGCCGGACAGCATCCCGTCGGCCGGACGCTGGAGCTGGAGGAGCGCGACGGCTGGAAGCGGCTGATCGTCGTCGGCGTCGTGCGCGACGCCAGGTATCAATCGATGCGCAGCCGCGTCCCGCCGACGACCTATCTGGCCGCGGCGCAGGCGCAGGACCCGCGGTCGTCTACGTCGTTCGCCGTGCGCGGGAGCGGCAATCTCACCGGGCTGTCGGCGCGCGTCGCCGGCGCGGTCGCGGGCGCGCATCCAGGCGTGACGTTCGAGATCTTTCCGTACGGGCAGCGCGTGCAGGAAACGATGACGCGCGAACGCGTCCTCGCGCTGTTGTCCGCGTTCCTCGGCCTGCTCGCGCTGCTCGTGGCGGGCGTCGGTCTGTACGGGATGATGTTGCTCGCGGTGACGCGTCGGCGGAACGAGATCGGCGTCCGGCTCGCGCTGGGCGCCGAGCCCGCCACGGTCACGCGCCTCGTGCTGCGCGACGTCGCACTCGTTACGGGACTGGGCATCATCGGCGGCGGCCTGGCCGGATTGTGGTCGTCCGCGATGGTGGGCAAGCTGCTCTTCGGCCTGACGCCGCGCGATCCCACGACGCTGATCCTGGCCGTCGGCCTGCTCGCTTGCGTCGCGCTGACGGCCGGCTATCTGCCCGCGCGCCGCGCCGCGCGGCTCGATCCGACCGCGGCGCTCCGCGACGACTAGACGGGCTCGACCCGCGCCCGCCTCCGTCCATCACCGGTCACATCCGCGTCCGTGCGTGCATCGTTCGATGCACGGCGGACGCACCGCGCACTATACTGGTTCGCCAGCGTCGGGCGGGAGCTCCGTCGGCGTGTGAACGTCGGCCGCCGCCGGGTCTCCGGGCAGAGTGCGATTGCGTCGTGATGGAACAGGCAACCACAGCATCAGATGAGCGATTTGGCGTTAAGCACGTGTGGATTGCGGCGGGTGGCTATCTCCTTCTGACCCTCCTGGTGTTCTGGCCGCTGGGCCGGCATGTGACGACACACGTTCCGCACGATCTGGGCGATCCGCTGATGAGCGCGTGGATCCTCTGGTGGAACGCGCACGTCGTGCCGTTCACGACCACCTGGTGGAACGGCCTCAACTTCTTCCCCGCGCCCGGCGCGCTCGCGTATTCGGATCACCGCATCGGCTTGAGCCTGATCGCGTCGCCCATCCAATGGCTGGGCGGCAATCACCTGCTCGCCTACAACATCACGTTCCTCCTCTCCTTCGCGCTCTCGGCCCTGGCGATGCACGTGCTGGTCTTCCGGCTGACGCATCGCCACACGGCCGCCGTGCTCGCGGCCGCCATCTACGCCTTCAGCGCGTACCGGATGGATCACACCGAGCACATCGAGATCATCTCGTCGTACTGGATGCCGCTCGCCCTGCTCGGCCTGCACGAGTGGATGCGCACGCGCGCGTGGAAGTGGCTCGCGGTCTTCGGCGTGTGCTGGCTGCTGCAGTCGCTGGCGTGCGGCTATTACATGTTCTACTTCGCGGTGTTCGTCGCGCTGTGGTCGCTGTGGTTCCTGCGCGGCCCGTCGTACATCCGCGACCTCGCGATCGTCGCCGCCACAATGCTGGTGAGCGCGCTGCCGCTGGTGCCGATCCTGTGGCAGTACAAAGTGTTCCACGACGCGCTGCAGCTCCAGCGGACCCTCCACGAGATCGAGCTGTACAGCGCGGACGTCACCGGCCTGCTGAGCGGATCGCCGTGGCTGTCGATGTGGTCGCCCATCGCCGCCCTGCGCAAGCACGAAGGACAGATGTTCCCCGGCCTGATCGCGCTCGCCATCGTCGTGCTCGCGGCCGTCCGCGTCTGGCCGGCGCGCCGCGCGAGCGCATGGCCGATGCTGCGGTGGACGTGTCTTGCGCTGGCCGTGGTGCTGCTCGCCGTCGCCTTCATCGCCGCGCTCGCCGGCGATTGGCGCTGGACACTGGGACCACTCAGCCTCAGCGTCGGACGTCCGTACAAGCCGCTGACGCTGGGCCTGCTCGGCCTGTGCCTCTATGCCGCGACGAGCCCGGCGCTGATCGACGCGTACCGGCGGCGATCGGCGTTTGCGTTCTACGTGCTCGCGACGGTGATGATGTGGGTGCTCGCGTTCGGACCGTCGCCGCGCTTTCTCGGGTACCGCGTGTTCTACAAGGCGCCGTACGCGTGGCTGATGACGCTGCCGGGATTCGATCACAGCCTCCGTGCGCCGGCGCGCTTCACGATGCTCGCAACGATGGCGCTCGCGGTCGCGGCGGGCATCGGTCTCACGCGCTTGTTGACGCAGCGATCCGCGGCGGCGAGCGCGGTCATTGCCACGGCGCTGGCCGTCGGCGTGATCGTCGAAATCCTGCCTGCGCGGCCGGCGGTGCTGGAAGTGCCGCCACAGCCTCGCCTGCCGTCGGTCGATCGATCGCGGACGACCGCGGTGCTCGAATTGCCGCTTGGCTATCATCTGGACGACTATCACGCGCTCTATCACACGATCGAACACCGCCTGCCTGTCGTGAACGGCACGAGCGGCTACGAGCCGCCGCACTACTCGATGCTGCGGCTCGCCTTGGATCACGAGGACGATCGCGTGGTGCCGTTGCTGGCCGGCTATGCGTCGCTCGTAATCATGATCGACGCGCGGAAAGATCCGGAAGGCCGCTGGACGGCGTTCGCGGAGCGGCACGCGCGGTTCCTGGGACGGTCCGCCACGTATACGTTCTATCAGGTCGCGCGCACGGCGCCGGCGCCGCGGCCCGCGCGCGGGACGCCGCTGCCGATTCAGCGCGTCTCGTCGAACAGCGCGCCGGAGCTGCTGGCGAACGCGCACGACGGCCAGGCGGGGACGTGGTGGGAAAGCGCGGCGGACCAGGCGGGCGGCGAGGAGGTCACGATCGAGCTCCCCGCCGGCGCGGACGTGTGCGGCGTCACGCTGTCACCGGGTCCGCTGGTGATGGGCGTGCCGCGGGGACTCACGATCGACGTCAGCAGCGACGGCGCGGCGTGGCGTCAGGCGTGGACGGGCATGACAGCGTCGTTCGCGATGCAGGCCGCGCTCGACCACCCGTCCAACGTCGAGCTGACGATCGACATCCCGCGTGCGAGCGGCGTGCGCGCGGTGCGCCTCGTCCAATCGGGACAGGACGATCATCCGTGGGCGATCGGTGAACTGGCCGTGCTCGGCTGCGCGTCGTGACCCGCCGCCAGCCCGTCGGCGCGCATGACAAGCTGGACATTGGTAAAGGCATTCTTGTTCCGGCGAACAGGTGGGACGTGGGTGCGGAACGCCGTTTTCGGACGCATACGCTCGCTGCACGCGATGTCGCGTCATTCACACGGAGAGTGCCATGTTTCGACGTTTCCTCACGCTCGGCTTGTTCGCGCTGACGCTCGGCCTCATGCAATCGCCTGTCGATCCCGTGACCGCCGGCGCGGCGTGTCCGCCCAACAGCCATTTCGACGACTGCGGATCGGCGTGTCCGCCGACGTGCCGCCAGGCGCATCAGAACTGCATCGACGTCTGCGTGGCCGGCTGCTTCTGCGATCCCGGCTTTCTGCTGAACCGGCAGACGGGTCAGTGCGTCCCGCGCAATCAGTGTCTGTAGTCCGCACGGACCACCATCGACCTGCCATGACCGCCGCTCATCTCGACGCGTCACGCGCGAGGTGAGCGGCCGGCTCGCACGCGCGGAACTCTTCGAAGATCCTGTCGACCATGGCGCTGGACTGAGGCCGTCCGCCGATCATCTCCAGGTACTCGACGCGTCCCCACAGCGCGGCGAACTTGCTGAAGCTGCTGAAATACGTCCCGACGATCCTGCGACACGATCTGAGCAGCAGCATCTCGACGAGCGCTTCGGACACCGCGGTCGTGCGCAGCGGAGGGCAGCGATCGACGTACGCTGGCGGCTCCCACTCGCACGCGTAGTGCTTCGGATACGTCACCAGCCGGTCGCCGAATATCTCATGACATTGCCGCTCGATGCGCGCGTTGTCCGTGGCGAGAAACACCGGCATGCGATCGATGTGCGCGCCGATCGCGCCGATGAACCCGTCCACGGTCGACATCTTGTGTCGATCGAGTACCTGGCTCTCGTGCGACCCACTCGTGTAGACCTCGACATTGTCCGTGTGCCGGATGTGGACGCCCAGCGCGCCGTCCAGCGCGCGCTCGCGGCGGAAGGCCGCCGCCGCGTCCGCGATTGCCTGCGTCGGCGTCAATCGATCGAGCGACGCGCGCACTTCCTTGAAGAACGCCGCCCGCGGCACGTCGGGGATGTCGTCGCGCCATACGGCGGAGAACCACTTTTGCGTGTGGTACAGCCGCGTCCGCTTCGACTGGAGCAGCGTGGACGCCTCGTCATCCGTCACGACCGTGAGGCCCGACGGCTCGAACAGATCCGTGAACGCTGCCTCGCACGCCACGTCGGGACGCCAGTACACGTACAACCGGCATCCACGCAGGCGACAGAGCGCGTCATAGCCGACCAGCGCCCGCAGACGATTGGCGAGACCGCCGTTGGCGGCCACGAAGATCACGGTGTCGTACTCCCAGACCGCCATCGTCTTGTCTCCTCGCGCATGATGACGCGCAGGCGAGGATCGGTGAGCCGGACGATCGTCGTGTCGTCGTACAGCCGCCGGCAGGTCGACATCTGGGACTCGCGGGCGTGTCGAGCGGATGCGGGCTGGCAGTGTCCCACACGCGGTCGGGACCAACGTCGATTGTTCGCCGACGCGAGATCATGTCAGCGGCAATCGCGCCTCACGCGCGCTGCAGCGGTTCGATGCTCAGCGCGCGAAGGGTGACGCTCGATCGCCGCGGACCGATGGCCAGCCGTTGCCGCGGCACGATGACCTCGCCCGGCCACGTGTGCCGGCGGACGCCGTCGATGAACAACCGGCATTCGTGCGATTCGATCTCGAGGGTGACGCGCGTCCAGCCATCCTGCGGCGCGACGTCCGCATCGCTGTCCGCGTCGACGCGCGGATGCGCCTCCCCGCTGCGCGTTTCCTGTGTTTCCTCGCTACGCGGGTTCTGTGTCTGCCCGCTGCGCGGATTCCAGGGATTCGGCCACGGCACGCCGGTCTGCGGCGTCCCGTGCGCGTCGAACACGATCTGGCCGCCCGCGACGTACAGGCGCAGTTCGTCGATCGGTCGCACGACGAGATCGAGACGCACCGGCGCCGCCACCGCCTCGCGCGTCATCCAGCCGGAGCGATGCACCCAGCGGCCGCCCGCCTCGACCGACACGTGCAGGCCGTCCTCGCGCGGCGCGGCCCGGCAGTCCAGCGCCATCCCGCGCGCCAGCAGTCGCGCGGACGGCAGATCGGCGGACACCGATGTCGCGGGCGGCTCCCACGCGGCCGGCACCGGCATGTCCGGGTAGTCGAGCAGCGTCCAGAAGCGATAGCGTTCGACATAGCCGCGATTCGCGGGATCGAAAGCGGTTTCGATCCGCGGCAGCGACGTCGTCCATGCTCCACTCACGTCGAGACAGCTTCCCACAGACACCCGCCGCAGCCGCGGCGCGCGCGAGAGAAGCACGAGTCCCGCGTCCGTGATGCGATCGCAGTTCTCGACATCGACCGTCTCGATCGCCGGCAAATCCGCGATCACGTCCAGGCTCGCGTCCGTGATCTGCGTCCCGTGCGCGCCGTAGTGCGCGAGGCGCGGGTGCCCGCGCAGATGCGCCGTCGCCGCGTCGGTTGTGTCGCGGTTGTACATGTTCGTCAGTTTGACGAGCCGCGGCATCTTCGCGATGAACGCGAACGCCGCGTCGCCGAACAGGATCGGCTGCAGCTCTTCGAGCGCCGGCAGATCAACGATGGCGGCCATCGCTTCGTCCCTGACGTTCTGTCCGCCGAGCGCCAGCGTCCGCAGCGCGGACAGGTGGCCGAGCGCGGCGAACCCGCGATCGCCGATGCGCGGACACATCCGGCCCCAGATCCACTCCAGCGTCGCGCACCTCCCCAGGGCGACGAACCCCTCGTCTCCCGCAATCATCTCCTGGCACGACAGCCGTCGAAGCCGCGGGATCCGCGCGATCTCGCGCAGCACGGCATCGTTCGTCAGCACGCCGAGGAAGTTCAGCTCTTCCAGCGAGGCCATGCGTGGCAGGTGCGCGACGCCGGCCACGGTGTACTGGCGGCTGCCGAAGATCGAGCAGTGGACGTCCAGCGCGACGACACCGGCGAGATCGCCAAGGGCGGCCAGGGCGCGGTCGGTCAGCGTCGAGGAGGAGCTGACGGCGAGAAACGCGTCCGGCGCGCCCGGCGCGCGCAGCGCCGGATACTCCCGCAGCAATGCGGCGCCGGCGTCGGTCACTTCGCCGCCGACGGAGACGCGGTGCAGCCGCGGCTTTCCTGCCAGCAGACGCAGCGCCTCGTCGCCCGTCGCCGTCCACTGCAGGTTGATCTCTTCGAGCGCGTCGTGCTGGCGCAGGTACGCGACGCCCGCGTCGCCTATCGCCCGGCAGTTACCCAGCGACACCGCGGTGAGCCACGGCATGGACGCGAGGAAGGCCAGATCGCGATCGACGAGATCGTCGCGGCCGGACAGGTCGACGCGGCGGAGCGTCGGCAGGTCCGCGAGGTGGATCAGCGAATCCGCCGGCGTGGACGCATCGAGCTTCACGCCAGTCACCTGCTGATCCGCGAGGCGGCGGACGATCTCATGCGTGAGCGGACCGCGCAAGGCGAGGTCGTCCGGCGAGATCGTGTCCTCATAGACGAGGCCGCGACGCGCGCGCGGCGGCGCTCCCCCGGACGCGTCGCCCGTCTTCCGGCGGACATGGTCCGACAGCGCGTCCCACGATGCGAAACCATATTCGCATGCCAGAACGCGCTGCGCGTCGCGCAGCCGGGCGCGGGCGACGTCCTGCGCGAACGACGGGTCCGCGCTCCATCGCTGGCGCGCGCTCGCATCGCCTTCGCGGTAGGCCTTCAAGAGCTCCTTTGCTTGACGCTTGAGCTGGTCGAGATCGGGTCGGGCAGGAATCGAGCGGGCGGGCAGGGATCGATCGGTCATGACGGACCTCCTTTCACCACAGGCCCGGTTCCGCGCTCGGGCCGAAAGAAGGTTCGTGCAATCACGCAGCGACGAACGGCAGGTGGACTCAGTCCTTGGCGGAAGGTGCGCCCTGGTGCGCGGCGACAGCGTATCCCGCCGCGCCCGGCGGCGTCAAACGCGCGCCGCGTCCGGGCAGATCACCGGTCTCGCACCAATCTTTCCGTTCTCCCCCTCGGAACAACTCGTTCCTTTGCATCTTCGTGGACCCATGCCGGTCGTTTTTGCCGGGACAAGATCGACCCGCCCAGTACCACACATTGTTCGATGATTCCAGGGAACCACGTCATGCGAAGGGACATGCAATGATACGCGGCCCGCGGACGCACATTACATATGATTCCGGCCTGAATTTCCACGAATGGCACATAGATGCCACGTCGATCATGTCATCTGCGCAGGATTCGATTCTTCTATTTTATTCTTGCTATCAACTCGCGCGAGTTTTACATTGCTCTCCTCTCAACACTCCAACAGGGGGCAAGACCATGCGAGCCACCAGCCTGATTGGTATCGCTCTCGCTGCGATCGGTGTCGGCGCCGTGCAGCTCGGCCCAACCACGGAAGCCCCGACGGGCTTCGACGAGACCAACGGTCACATCAGCCAGTCGGCCTTCCTGAACGTCAAGGCCATCTTCGAGGAGGACGAAACGATCGAAGGCGGATTGGGACCGACGTTCAACGGCGACAACTGCTCCGGCTGCCACCGCAACCCGACGGGCAACGGCAGCAGCACCCTCGAACAGCGCGCCGGTAACTTCAACGGTTCAGTCTTCACCGATCATCCGGGAGGGTCGCTGGTCCAGCGCCAGGCGATCGATCCGGCGCTGCTGGAGACCTTCGTCGCCAGTGACAACGTCCGGGCATTGCGCGCGACGACGGGCGTGCTCGGCGACGGCTTCGTCGAAGCGATGCCGGATCAGGCGTTCACCGCCATTCGCAGCACGCAGCCGTTGGGCTTCGTGGGGACGATCATCTCGGTGCCGGTCGTGGAAGCGGGCGGCACGCTGCGGATCGGCCGCTTCGGCTGGAAGAACCAGCATGCGAGCCTGTTATCGTTCTCGGGCGATGCGTATCTCAACGAGATGGGCATCACCAATCTCGTGAACGGACGCCAGACGTTCGCGCGCGAGAACACGTCCAACGGCAGGGTCATTCCCCGCTGCGCGCCGGGTGTCTTCACCGGTCCGTGCGATCCCGTGGCCGATCCGGAAGATGAGGACAATGACGTCCAGGCGTTCGCGGATTTCATGCGGGCGACGAAAGCCATCCCGCGTGGTCCGATCAACGCGGAAGTCACGCTGGGCTCGGACCTGTTCGATCAGATCGGCTGCGCCTTCTGCCACACGCGCAACATCGCGACCGCGGCGCCGGGGACGGTGATCAACGGCGGCACGTTCACGGTGTCCAGCGCGCTCGGCAACAAGGTCTTCCACCCGTTCGGCGATTTCATGCTGCACGACGTCGGCACGGGCGACGGGATCGTCCAGAATGGCGGCCCCGCCACGCGCAACATGCTCCGAACCCCGCCGCTGTGGGGGCTGCGCCTCCGGGGCGTGCTGATGCACGACAACATGTCCCCCGATCTGTCGGCCGCGATCCTCCGCCACGGCGGCGTGGGAGGTACGCATTCCGCCAATCGCTTCCGTCAGTTGGATCCCGTTCAGAAAGCGGCGATGCTGGCGTTCTTGAGGTCGCTGTGAGCCCGGCTCTCGGGAAGGGCACTCCGGATCGTGCGTCCGGAGCGTCCCTTCCCGGGCGCCCATCCGCCGCTTCCCAGCCGCGACGCGCGTTCGCCGGTGTCGTCATGCTGACGACAGCCGTCGCCGCGGGCGCGGTGCTGATCACCCTGCAAGGGTCATCCGCGCGGCGGAGCGCCGTGGATCCGGAGCCGGTGCTCGCCACACCGGTGGCCACGATCGCGCAGGCGCCGCCCGACTTCCGTCCGCCCACGCGAACGGATGCGGCGGACGCGCTGGTGCGCGCCTTCTCGGGCACGCTTCAACTCGACGCGACGCGCGCGGAGGCGCTGGTCGCTGGCGATTTCAATGGGGATCAGTCGCCGGATCTCATCGCCCCGGTGCGACCGATCGAGGCGCGGCTGGACGACCTCAACGACACGCTGACCGCGAACTGGCTCGTGCAGGATCCGGCGATCACGCCCGTCCCCCGCACGCCGCGCGATCCGGTCGTCGTCGCGAAACACGACCGGCTGCTCGCCGTGGTGCACGGCTACGGTCCATCGGGCTGGCGCGCCCGCGCCGCACGGCAGGCGTACCTGCTCACGGGCGGGCCGGACGGGTCGATCGAAGTCCGCACGTGGCAGAGCCTCGTCGCGCAGGCGGCCCACGCGCAGCGGCGGCTGGAACTCCCGCAACTGCGCGGCGACCTCGTCTACGACGGCACCGGCCAGCGGTTCTTGTACTTTGCGGGCTTCCGGTACGCGTGGCAGACCATCGCGCCGTGAGCAGCCACGCGTGCGGCGGGACCGGACGCGGACCGCGTCACGCCGAGGTACCACGCGAGAAGAAGAGCAAGGCAAGCAGGACGAGCGACAGGCTCGTCCCGACGGGCGCAAACCACAGCGTCATCACGGCGAGCGTCCCCAGCGCGGCGCGCGGCCCCTTTTGACGATCGATCCGGGACGCGCCCGCGATGAACGCGACCGCGGACGTCAGCCACAGAACGCCGAGCAGGACGAACGACGCTTTCATGACGGTCGACCGTGGATCGATGCCGACCGCGCGCACGATCCCGGCCCAGGGCCCGAGCCGGCCGGCGTACGCGCCGCTGGACGGCGTCACGTAGTCGCCTGTCGTCAGAGCCCTCGTTCCATCGAACGTCATCCATCCGCCGATCGCGAACGCGATGACCAGCACAGCGGCGCGCATCATCAGACATTCCTCCCTGGCATGACCACACGCCGCTGCACCACGCGCGCGCATCCACGCGCGACGCATCAATCGTCCGTACGGCTGAGGCGTTTCATCCTATCGCAGGTACCTCGCACGTCGTCTGCGTGTCGCAATCGCACATTTACTTCGCTCTGATCGGATGAGCTCGCCCGTGTGCGCGTCGTGAACGGCGTCGCAGGTACAGTTTTTCTTGCTCGATGCACCGAACAAGTGTTGCGCGCGCGCTGACAAGCGACCACAATACCGCCCGCATGCATCATTCGATGCAGGCGCTTCGGGAGTCGCGCATGGCGTTCGGGACCCTTCATCTGGGACTATCGATCCTGCTCGCGGTCTCGTGCGCGTGTCGCCCCAGCGTCGAATCCTCCAGCTCTCACGCCTCCGGTCCTTCTTCCTCGACACCTCCAGCGGCCGATCGCCATGCGCAGTCGCGCGGCAAGACGCGCGAGCCGCCGCGCACGTGGGCAGGCGCGGCGTTCGACGGCCAACGCATCAGCGTCAGCCTCGCGGAAAACGGCGCCGCGCCGCGCGTGGTCGCGACGGAGGCGTCGCCCCGCCGGCGTACCAATGCGATCGATGTCACCGACGTCGCGTATGACATCGCGACGCGGCGCATCTATGTCGGTACCTGCTGCGAGCCTGGCTCGGGACATCTCTGGCACGTCGACCCCGGCCCCGCGTCCGCGGCGATCGCGCAGGACGACCAGGGCTTCGCGGCCGACGTCGCGGGCTCGCGGGATCTGTTCGCGCGCGCGGACGCCTGGGGCACGCTCGTCGTCCGTCTGCTCACCCGTGGATTGCCGGCGACGCCCGGATCGACGACACCTCCGACATCGACTTCGATGACGCCCCCGTCACAGGACATCGAGGACGGCATCGGCGTGGCCGACGTCGCCATCGACGCCGCGCAGCCGCCGCGCGTCCTCGCGCTGCTCGATTCCACGCGTCTGCGCGCGGTGAACCCGACCGCGCCCGCGCACGCGCGCGGCTTGCTGATCCGCGAGCTCAAGGACGGCGCCTGGCACGACGAGACGTACTCGCTGCCGGAGGATGAGCTGTATTGCCGGGTGGTGCCGATGGCCGGCGGACGCGTGGGGCTGCTGGCCGGCGCGCTCGACGCGGAGCGGCCGCCGCGCTGCACGGGCGATCGGCTCGACATCTACGACCCGGCGACACGGGAGCGGGATGCCGCGGTGCTGACGTTCACCGATCGTCTGCAGCACGTCAGCATGGACGAATCATCCACGTTCCTGATTGCGACGACCGTCGATGGCGCGGTCGGCTGGCGCGCGCTCGATGGCCGCGGCGGCGTGCTCGCCGATCGCGGCTTTGTCGCGGCGGATTGGTAGGGGGCTGACTCATACGTTCGTTTCTCTCGCGCGAGATCGGTGCGACTCCGCGCCGTTGTTCATAGGAGGTGATGCATGGGCGATACACGTCGTTTCGATGACGGACCGCGTCTGGCTTCTTCCAGGCGTCGGTTCCTGCAGAACGCGACAGGGTTGGCCGCCGCGACGGCTGCCTCCCTCGCGGGCGCATCGGCCGCGCCCGCGTTGATAGGCGGGACGCCACACAGTCAGCCCGCGCCGGGCCGTGTCCCCGCTGAGGATTGCGACTGCGGCACGGAAAGCGGTCTGCCGCTGCTCGCCGCGGCGCAGATCCAGGGCGCCTACGTCGGCCTCGCGAATCCCGGCCCGGGACCGCGGCTGTTCGCGCTCGACGTCGGCAAGGACCAGCGGATCGTACTCGGCGCGCCGCTCGCGGTGAATCTGCCGGCGGACTTCGTGCATTCATCCTTGTCCGTGGCGCGCGGTCGTCTCGTGATCACCGGTGGACTGCCGTTTATCGCCGATTCGTACGAGGTCGACGACGAGCTGAGTCCTGACGTGCGCGCGGCGATGGACGTCGTACCGGAAGGCCTGCCGACGAGCGGCACGCGCCGCATCGACGTGATGGGCGTCCGGCCGGCCGTCTTCTTCGTCGATCCGCCGTCCGTCGACGCGCTCGAACTGCCGGAGCTGCCCAAGCGGACGTACGCGGTGGCGACGAGCGCGATCGAGACCGGGCGCGGCGGCCTCATGGTGCTCATCGAACACTCCGATACCATGACGGAAAGTTATTACGCGTCCGCGGTGGACGTCGTCGAAGAGCTGTCCGGCCAGTGGTCACGCTGGAGCATCGGCCGTCAACTCGGTGAGAGCGGACCGAACCACCTCGCCGTCGACGGCGACGAGGTCATCGTCGGCCTCAACACCGCGCGCGGCGCGCGCCTCGTCTCGACGCGCCGATCCGCGCCGTTCACGAGCGAAGGACCGCTCGTGCCAGGCCGTATCCTCGCCCTGCTGCAGGGTGACAACGGTCTCACCATCCTGACGCGCGATCGCGGCGCCGCGCAGCGGTGGTCGCTGTCGTCGCCCAACGGACCGTGGGCCGACCGCGGCACGTTCGGACTCGATGGTGAAGAGATCGTCGCCGCCATTGCCGTGGCCGGAACGCGCGGACAGAGCATCGTGCTCGGCCGCCGCTCCGCTCGACTTGTCGATCAGGCGTCGGCCGTCGCCGGACGCATCGAGGGAGGTGAGCGCCATGTCCTGTAGGAACACCAGCCCCGTCACGCGGAATTTCATCGGCAACACCGCCTGGGATCTGCATCTGCGCACGGCCTTCGACAGCGGCTGCCTGTCCGGTGTACACAGCGGCACGCACAACCAGGAATTCAACTCGACGTTCCACACCGTCTGCGGCAACTGGGCGTCGAACATCAACGCGTACGCCACCAGCGTCGGCGGCTTCGGCATCGAGTGGGTGGGCGACATCGGCGTCACCGTCTGCAAGACGGGGTTCCACGGCGAAGGCCGCGCGTTCGATCTGACGCAGCTCCGGTTCACCGATGGCTCGTTCATCGACATGAACTGGGCCTGGCGCACTTCTGGCTGCGCGACCGCGTTCACCCGGCGCCGCTATCTCGCGGTCGTCGCGTCGCTGCGGCGGCACGTCGGCACGGTGCTCACGGGGTGGTATAACGCGGATCACGCGAACCACATCCACTTCGACAACGGCATCGCGCTGCCGCCGATCCGCACGAGCGTCGTGACCGATACGACGATGGTGCAGGCGATCTGCAATTACATGAACGGCGAGAGCCTGGCCATCGACGGCGCGTGGGGTCCGCTGACGGACGCGGCATACGGACGTCTGCTCACGCGGCTTCGCATGCAGTGCCGCAATCCCAAAGGGAACACGGGCGACATGGCGCTCTTCCTGGAACTGATCGCCAAGGCCGGCATCACGGGCCAGGCCGCTGGCGCGTTCGTCGGTCCCTGCTGATCCACGCGCGGGCGATCTCGCGCCGCGCGATGTCGCCCCGTCATTCGTATGAGTGTGGTGGGCCGGTGGTCACCCAGGCGACCGGCTCGCCGCCCGGTTTCCCGCTCTTGGTGCAGAGCCGCGCTGAGCAGGCGGACGCGGACTGGCGGGGTTGCGGCAGGCGCACCGTTGACGCGCCGCGTGCGGACGCCGCGTCAACGATGTGCGTGCTCTCGATATCGGGTCGGCGCTACGGGCGGCCTGCCGCCGGTGACGCGCCGGAGGTCGGTGTCGTCGTGCCGCCGGCGGGACGCTTGTATTTCTCGAACCACGCCAGCAGGTAGGCCTGCTGCAACAGCCGATGCGACGGGCGGCGCCAGCCGTGGTACTCGTCCGGCATGCGCACGAGCAGCGTCTCCTTCTTCAGCATCTTCAGCGCGCGGTAGTACTCCTCGCTCTGCGTGATCGGCGTCCGCAAGTCCGCCTCGCCCGTCATCACCATCGTCGGCGTCGTGACATTCGCCACGTACGAGATGGGCGACCGCGCGGCGTACTCCGCGGGATCCTCCCACGGATACTTCTTGAACTGCGCATACCAGGATTGCCCGTCCGTCGTGCCGACGAACGAATTCCAGTTTGTGACCGGACGCATCGACACGGCCGCCGCGAAGCGGTTCGTGTGGCCGACGATCCACGCCGTCAGCACGCCGCCGCCGCTGCCGCCGCAGACGAACAGATTGTTCGCGTCGATGAAGCCCTTCGCGATCGCGGCGTCCACGCCGGCCATCAGGTCGTCGTAATCCTTACCGGGATACGCATACTGGATGCCGTTGACGAACTCCTGGCCGTAGCCGGTGCTGCCGCGCGGGTTCGTGAAGAGGACGGCGTAGCCGTTCGCCGCGAAGTTCTGGAAGCTCCAGTTGAACGCGACGTTATACATCGACCACGGGCCGCCGTGGATCCACAGCACGAGCGGATACTTCTTGCCGGGCTCGAACGGCACCGGCTTCATCAGCCAGCCCTGGACCTTCAGGCCGTCGCTGGACGTATACCAGATCTCCTCGGCCTGGCTCAGCGTGCGTCCGCCGAGCACGTCCTCGTTGACGTCGACCAGCTTCTTCAGCCCCGCGGACGTGACTGGCGCGCCGGACGGCCGGAGCGTCAGCGTCGCGAGATAGCCCGGCTCCGTCGACGTCGAGCGGACGACCGCCGCCTGTCCGTTGTTCGCGATCGACAGGCCGGTCAGCATCTGCGCGCCCTCCGTCGCCTTCCTGATCGATCCGTTGAGCGGCGCGAAGTAGACGTTGGACGATCCCGATTCCTCGACCGAGAAATAGAGGCCGGAGCTGTCGGCGGCCCATTCGAGGGCGCCCGGCGAGCTGGCGAGGCGCTCCGCCCAGGCGCGCTTCTGGCCGCCGTTCGCGTCCATCAGATAGAGGCTGTCGACGTGCGACGTGAAATTCTGCTGGTTGAAGCCGGCGTACGCAATCCACTTCCCGTCCGGCGACGGCTTCGGCGTGTCGTCCGGACCGTTGCGATCGGTGAGCGTCTTGATCGCGCGTGTCTGGACGTCGACGGCGTAGATCTCGGTGTCGCCGCGCAGATACTCCGCGTCCGGCTTGCGCAGGCCGCTCAGATACAGCGTGCGTCCGTCCGACGACCATTCGATATCGCGATGATCATAGTCGCCCTCGGTGATCTGGCGCGGCGTGCCGCCGACGGTCGCGTCGATGACGAAGACGTGCGCGTAGCCTTTCTCGATCGGCCCCTGCCCGTCGCGCGCCCAGACCAGGCGGTCGACAATCGTCGCGCCCTTCGCCCACTGCGCGTCCTTGGGCCGCTTCGGCAGATCGAGTTTCAACGGCGGGTTCTCGTCCGGCAGGAGCTGCGTGAACGCGAGCTGCTTGCCGTCCGGCGACCAGCGCAGGCTGCTGAGCGACGCCGTACGCGGCAGGCGCGTGAGCTGCGCGACGTCGCCCGAGTCGACGTACATCACATGGATCTGGTTCGTCTCATCGCGATCCGACATGAATGCGATGCGCTTGGAATCGGGCGACCAGACCGGCGAGCGATCGCGCCAGTTGCCGCGCGTCATCTCGCGCGGCCGTCCGGACGCGACGTCGACGACCCACAGATTGCTGCGGATCTGATCTTTGAGTTGATCCGTCCATTCACGGCTGAAGATGATCGTGCGTCCGTCCGGCGAGATCGCCGGCGCGCTGACGCCTTCCATCTCCATGAGCGTTTCCTTGTCCAGCACACGCGGACGCTGATCCGCGGCCGCGGCGAAGGCCGGCGGCGGCGCGGCCGCCAGCAGACCGGCCAGCGGCACGATCATCCAGGCAGTGTTCATGATGTCCTCCAGGTGCGCGATTATATCTCTGCTCGCGCACGATCGCCGCCGCCCGTCCACTCATAAAGACCGATCCGGGGGACCGGTCCGGGAGGACACGATGCGGAAACGAGGACCAGGTCCCGCGCGGCGTTCAGGACGAGGCCGTGAGTGCGGTGACGTGTTCGAGGTTCAGCAGCTTGGGCAGGGCGATGCGGAACCAGACGGCGAAGCGATCCGGCTGGGACAGGATGCGGTCCGGCAGCGAGGCAAGGGGCGCCCACTCCCACGCCGCGACCTCCGCCGGGTCCGGCCGCGGCTCGCCCTCGTACCGGCCGACGAAGACGTGATCGTATTCGTGCTCGACCAGCCCCTGGCCCACGTCGGCGCGGTAGACGAACGCAAAGGCGTGATCCAGGGCGCAGTCGAAGCCCATTTCCTCGTGCAGCCGGCGGTGCGCCGCGTCGATCGTCCGCTCGCCGGGGCGCGGATGGCTGCAGCAGGCGTTGGCCCAGAGGCTCGCGGAATGATACTTGTGCGCCGCCCGCTGCTGGATCAGGGTGCGACCGGCGCCGTCGAAGACGAAGATCGAGAACGCGCGATGCAGCCGCGGCTCGCGGTGCGCGCGCACTTTCTCCTCGCTGCCGATCTCCAGCCCGTCACCGTCGACCAGAATGACGCGTTCTTCCATGACGTCCCAGCCGCGCGGTCGGCATCACGGGCACGCACCCGACGCCGCGTGGCTCCAGCGTAGACTAGTTGAAACGAGCGGCGGCCAATCTGCAAGCGCTTCCGTCTCCTGTTCGCCGAAGCGGGGCAGTCCGTCCCGGTACCATTGACAGCGACCGCATTCTTGGGTCGAAATACGCAGCACCAGAGAGGACTTCTCATGCTTCGTGATCTGACGATGGCTCTTGGCAGCGCGGTGTTCGTCGCGGTGGTCGCGACGTTCGGGGATTACGTGTGGGCGTCGCGGCTTCTGGCGCACCGCATGACGTTCGGCCTGCTGCACGGCGCCGGCCTGTGTCTCGCGATCGGGCTGGCCATCGGCTTCCCGGCCGGGCGGCCGTTCGTTGGCGCGGCCGGCGGCCTGGTGGTGGGCGTCGCGTCCGCGGCGTCGTTCTACGTGCTCGCGCCCGTGATGGGGTATCCGGCGATGTTCGCGAGCTGGGTGCTGCTCTGGCTGCTGATCGCGCTGCTCGACCAGATGCTGCGGGGCGGCGGGCGGCACGTGTGGCTGCGCGGCGTTGTCGCGGCGCTCGCCTCGGGCGCGGCGTTCTTCGCGGTGTCCGGCATGTGGACGCGGTGGGATCCGGCGAATATCAACTACGTCGATCACTTCCTGCGCTGGTCCGTCGCGCTGCTCCCCGGCTTCCTCGCCCTCCACCTGGGATCGGACGCCCGCCCCGCCGCGCGGCGCTGACGCGCGCGCCCGGGGTGTGCGCCTCCGCTCCTGACAGATTTGCAATCGACGTCATCCCATCGACCTATCTCCCCTTTTGTGTGATGCGTAGAATCTCCGCGCACCACGCAAGACGGCACCGCGTCGCCCCCCCGGGTACCGATCCTTGTCATGCGCGCCGGATTGCGCGCATGCTAGGCAGCGCCGCGCGGCACGACGCCGGGCGGTGTGTGGAGGTCAGCCGACACAGGAGAGATCATGAGAAGAAAACTGCTCGTGCTCGCGGCGCTCATCGGCCTCTCGATTCCGCTCCCCGGGACGGAGGCCACCGTCTCCGCCGTGAATATCTGTTCGCAGGCGTACTGCGCGACGCGTCCGCAGACGCAGGCGTGCGCGTGTCCGCCGACGTCGGCGCGGCCCGGTGCGCCCTCATTCTGCGGGGCCTGGATGCACAACGGCGCGTGCTTCCGCGAGCCCTGATCGCGCGTCGATCGTCACGCTCGTTGTCGTCTGCGCGAGGCCCGTGCGCGGCGGGCCTCGCCGCAGCACCCTTCCACGTCGTTCATCACGCATCACTCCGCCGATCGCTGAACGCCGCACGATCCGCACAGCACTTATTTGTTAGACGAGGAAGTATCGCGGCTCTTGATCCGGCGCGCGCGCGGGCGGTGGTGACGTACATACTTTGCGTCGGAGACAAAGATCGCGGCCGCTCGCGTGCATGGACCGACCGCCCGCATGCCGGTCCGGCCGGTTGCGTCTCACCCGCGGGTGACGTCGAACGATGTCCGCTTGGCGTGGCGGTGGCGCGGCCGCCGGCATCCGCGAACGCGGCACGGCGCGGTGCGCACGACTTGCGAATGGTCGCAGGACGTCATCGAAACACTGGTCGGAACGGTTCAACGCCGGCCCGCGTCGAATGGCGGCAGACGTCCTGGCGGTCCATTGATCCGTCGATGATGGACGGCCCGCTGATGGTGGCGGATGTTGGCCCGCTGATTGCGAAGGATTCACGGGAATCGCGACGCCGGCCGATGGACGGTCGAGGAGATGAGCGCGAGAACGGGCGGGAATTCAGCGATTGGCCCGCGCGGACCCGGTGAATTTGATGATGCGCGCGTCGCTTTTACATGGCGTCGCGCGATTGGCTGCGGACGCGGGCATGTAACGATCCCGGTTTCGCACAAGGCGGACGACGAGTGGTGTATGCAAGCGGTACAGCGGTGACGTGTTTCGGTTCTCAGAAATGGCCGATGAGCTCCGCTGAGTGCGCCGACGCGGGTGCGTATCGACATGACACGATTGCTGGTTCGGTTTGTGTCTGGCCGTCGTTACCGTCTGTATACGACGCTCCTAGCTCCACCGTACACGGCCTCGTGCTAAGATGGCGCAGTTCCACGTCATTCGGCGTCGCCGTTGTCAGCGGATCTATTCGCGTGCGCAAGGACTGTTCTATGAGTCATGCCTCTCCGTTGTTCTCTCTCCCCGAAGATGAAGACGAGATCGATGATGACTTCGAGGATGAGGACGACGACGAAGAGGATGATGAGGAAGACGATGATGAGGAAGCGGACGAGGATACCTGGCAGGTCTCCTCGGGCGATCGCATCGTGTCTTAATTCTTGCGGCTGGGCGACCGTGTTTCCTCCGGCTCCTGACCGCTGTTCCCGCCGCTGATACTTTTTGCGGCGGGTCGTCAAGATCGAGGCCGTGCCAGGGTTGTGATGCCTCAGTGGTGGCTGCTCCGCATCATCACACAGGCGCGCCGTGCCGCGCCGCGCGACCCCAGCGCAGGTAGTGCCTCGTGGCCCCCGGGATCGCCCGGGGGTTCGTCACTCGGAGGATAGGTATGCAAACCGGGACGATTGCACGTCTCCTCATCGACAAGGGCTTCGGCTTCATCCGTGATGAAAACGGAACGGAGCATTTCTTCCACCGCAGTGCGGTGCGCGGAGCCGTGTTCGAATTGCTGCGCGAGGGGCAACGCGTCGAGTTCACCCAGGAAGATTCCCCGAAAGGCCCGCGGGCCGGCGAGGTCCGCCTGATCGAAAGTTAGCCCCACCACTTTTTCACGGCTCCCCAGCTCGTTCGCGCCGCGCGCCACACGCGCGGCGCCGTTTCTCCTCCCACGTCTCTCGCGCTTCGGGTTGTGGATAATCGTGCGTCGCCCAATCGACGCGCGTGTCGTCGCCGCATACGCGACGGGAACGTACACAATCGAGGGAAATCGCGCGACGGGCCGGCGGCCGTCACTGCCGCGCGGGCGCGCGGAACGGCAGGCGCCGTGCGGAGCTGGAGTGGCGGAAGCGCCTGGGAGTCGAACCCAGCCCCCCCGGCAGAGCGGGGAGCGACCGATTTTGAAGACCGGGAGGGCCACCGGGCCCCGTTCGCTTCCTCGGAACTCTAGAGATACAACACACGCGCCTCAAAGGCGAACCGAAATCGAACGGCGCCACGCCAGCCGCGAGCGTACCGACGCGTTGGTACCTCATATGACGCGCTTGCCGATCGTATCGCCACAGGCGCCGGCAGACGAGGCGACGAGTCGCGCCACCCTGTCCGGCAGCGCCGGTCGTCGTGCGCTCACACGATGTCGACCATCATCAGCGTCACATCGTCATCGAACGCGCTGGCCTTGCCTGTCCACTGCGTCAGCTCGCGCAGGATGATGTCCGTCAACGCCGCGCCCGGCAGATCCGCGTGCTCGCGCAGCAGGTCCGGAAAGCGGTCGTCGCCGAACATCCGGCCCGCCGCGTCTCTCGCCTCCAGCAACCCATCGGTGTAGAGCGCCAATCGGTCGCCGGGCGCAATCGCCTGCCGGCCCGTGTCGTACGGCGCGCCGGGAAACGGTCCGAGGATCATGCCCGTGCTGTGCAACGGCACGAGCTCGCGCGTGGACGCGCGCCAGTGCAGGATCGGCGGATGCCCAGCGCCCGCGTACGCCATCACGCCGCCGGCGCGATCGAGGTGCGCGCAGATCGCCGTCACGAATTGTCCGCCCAGTTGTCCGTCGAGCGTGCGGTTCATCGACGTAAGGAACTGCCCCGGCTCCGCGATCTCTTGCTTGTGCGAGGACGCCGCGACCTTGACCATCGACGCGATCAGCGCCGCGGGCACGCCGTGGCCGGAGACGTCGGCGACGAGCAGGCCGAGCGGGCCGCCGGCCGGCAGGAAGAAGTCGTAGAGATCGCCCGCGACCGCGGTCATCGGCAGATAGCGCACCGTCACCCGCACACCGTCGATCGACGGCACGTCGCGCGGCAGGATCGACCGCTGAATCCGCCGCGCCGTGTCCAGCTCGCGATCGACCGCCGCGAGCCGTCCTTCGTTGCTGAGGAACCGCTCCGTCGCGGAATAGGCGAGGCTGATCGCCAGTGCGACGAAGCCGATGAACTCGACTTCGCTCGGCCAGTCCAGCCAGTTGATCGCGCGCAGGTTCTCGGCCAGCACGAAGAACGCCGCAATCGCGATGCCGGCACGCATCACCCACACGCCGACCGTCGATAGATCGCGCCGCTGGAAGAACGGCACCGCGATGGCGGGCAGCATCGCGAGCACCAGCAGGTGGTTCGCGGTCAGCGCCCAGTCCGGCTTTCCCGCGATGAGGCACCCCACGACCGCGACCACGGCAAAGACGACCGCGATGCGGCGCAGGTGCCGGCGCACGTCGCGCCAGCCCGGCCCGAGCACCTGCTCGGCAAAGAGCAGCAGCGGCGCGGGCATGACGTACGTCAGGATCGCGCGGACGTAGTCCCAGACGAGATCGCTGCCGCCCAGGATGTCGCGCACGACGGATGTCGTCGCGAACAGGCGGACCGCGTAGAGCGCCGCGAAGGCGGTGAACGACAGCAGCGCGAGATCGCTGGCGCGCCGCCGCAGCGAGAACAGCGCGACGGCCGCGAGCGCCAGGGACGCGAGCACCGTCGCCCCGATGATCATCATCAGGTCCCGGGCGAGAACGAGCGGCGTGATCGGCGGCACGGTGCGGGTTGATTTTAGCGCAGCCGCCCGCCGGCCCGCGCGCCGGCGCGGACCTGATGATGTTCGCCGGGGCGGACGGACGGCATGTCGCGCGTCAGCTCGACGCGTCGAGTGCCGCGAGGACGGCGGGCGTATCGCCGAGGTCCGCGAAGACGTGCGTCGCGCCCGAGGCGCGGAGCTGGTCGGTCGAGAAGTGACCGGTGGCGACGGCAATCACGCGCGCGCCGCCGCGGAGCGCACACGAGACGTCATGCGGCGTGTCGCCGATGATGACGACATCGGCCGGCGCGAGCGGAGCGCCGCCGGCGGCGCGATGCCGTTCCAGCGCGACGGGCAGGAGGTCGTGTCGATCGAACGCCTCTTCGCCGAACGCGCCCCACGGAAAGTAGCGCCACAGGTCGTACTGCGCGAGCTTGATCTCGGCGGACTGGCGGAAGTTGCCCGTCAGCAGCGCGAGCGACACGTCGGGCCGCACGGCCAGCGTGTCGAGCAGCGGACGGATGCCCGGCAGCTCGCCACGCGGCGTGAAGCCGTCCAGCGTCAGCTCGTCGCGCAGCGCGACGCAGTAGACGTCGCGCACGCGCCCCATCACGTCGGCGTCCATCGTTCGACCGCAGGCGTTGAACGCGTCGGCCATGATGATGGAGTCCGTGCGGCCCGCGACTTCCACCCGCTCGAGCGCCTCGGTGATGCCGCAGGTGTGCTCGAAGGCCTTCGTCATCGCGCGGCCACCCGCGCCGCCCGTGCAGATCAGCGTTCCATCGATATCGAACAAAATCAGTTTCGGCATGTCTCAACGAAAAAAGCGGCGCCACCCGCGCGTCGACACGAACGCGCCCGTCGCCGGTTGCAGTTTTACGCTGGTCTCGCACGCCCGCGCGGCGAATTCCTCATCTTCATTGAGCGCCACCAGCGTCAGGCCGCGGGCCGAGACGACGGTGCGGACGAGATCCGCGAAGGGCGCGACGTCCTCGCGTGGAAGCGAGGCCGTTGGATGTTCCATGAGCAGCAGGCGGGGCGACGTCGCCAGCGCCCGCGCGAGATGGACGCGGACGCGGATCGCCGGACCGGCGTGCGCGGCCGGCCGGTGCAGGCGCTCGCCGCCCAGCTCCGTTTCCTCCGCGAGCGCGGTCACGGTCGCCATCACGTCCGCGGGGATCTCTTCGATATCGAGATGGAACGGCAGCGTGAGGTTCTGTGCGACCGTCGATCCTTCCAGCAGGATCGAGCGCTCCGTCACGATCCCGAAGCGGTCGAGCGTCGAGAGCCACTCGGCTTCGTGCTCGATGTCCGCCGTCCGCTGGCCGAAGACGCGGACTTCGCCAGTGTCCGGCAGGACGGCGCCGTTGATCAAGTTGATGAAAATCTCGGCGGACGCGCGGTCGAAGCCGGCGAGCGAGACGCGTTCGCCTTCGCGGACGGTCAGCGCGGCGAGGCGCAGCGGCCGCAGGCCGCGATAGTCCTTGACGACATGCGCGATCGCGAGAGCGGGTGTGGAACTGGCGGCGGTCATGAAGCGGAGAGGGTCTCCAGCGCCGGGCTGCCGGCGCGGTGGAGCGCGGCGACGAGGCGGTCGAAGCGCTCGGGCGGGACGCCGACGCGGCCGATGCGGCAGACGCGTCCGGCGGCGTCGCCGTGGAAGTCGGATCCCCCTGTCATCTCCAGTCCGTGCGCGGCGGCGAGCGCTTCGTACTTCGCGGTCGTCGGCTCGTCGTGATCGCTGTGCCACACTTCCAGCGCCGTCATGCCGGCGGCGGCGAGGGGCGCGATCAGCTCGTCGCGACGGGTGACGGCTGGATGCGCCATCGAAGCGATGCCGCCGACGCTCTGGAGCAGGCGGACGACGTCCGCCGCGGACGCGCCCCGGCGTGCGACGTAGGCGGGTCCGTCGCGGCCGATCCAGCGGTCGAACGCGTCGCTCACCGTCGCGACGTGTCCGCGCGCGACGAGCGCGCGCGCGATCTGCGGGCGGC
>Ga0187894_10001068_pt1 | contig 36394 bp, 34 predicted proteins | sample GBC1701081metaG_FD_136650 | JGI IMG/M metagenome (GOLD analysis project Ga0187894, IMG submission 136650) | White microbial mat communities from a lava cave in the Kipuka Kanohina Cave System on the Island of Hawaii, USA - GBC170108-1 metaG ...
GAGCGCCAGATCAAGGCGGGCGTGTTCCTGCCGCTCGACAAGTCCAAGCTGCCGAACCTCGCGAACATGGATCCGGACATCATGCAGCGGACAGCCGCGCACGACCCGGGCAACCAGCACGCGATCACCTACCTGTGGGGCACCGTCGGCATCGGCTACAACCCGGAGCTCGTCCAGCGCGCGCTCGGCACCGATACGATCGACAGCTGGAGCGCAATCCTCGATCCCGCCAATGCGGCGAAGCTCGCCAAGTGCGGCATCACGATGCTGGACGCGCCGAGCGACATCTCCAGCACGGTGGCGATCTACAAGGGGCTGGACGCGAACACCGAGAAGGCCGAGGACCTCAAGGTCATCGAGGACACGCTGATGGCGGTGCGGCCGTACATCCGCTATTTCCACTCGTCCTCCTACATCAACGACCTGGCGTCGGGCGAGATCTGCGTGGCGCTCGGCTGGAGCGGCGACATGCTGCAGGCGCGGGACCGCGGCGCCGCCGCGGCGAAGCCGGCGACTGTCCGCTACGCGATCCCGAAGGAAGGCGCGATCAACTACTTCGACATGCTGGCGATCCCGGCCGACGCGCCGCACCCGGACAACGCGCACGCCTACCTCAACTACCTGATGGAACCCGAGGTCATCGCCCAGGTGACGAACAAGACGCGCTTCGCGAACCCCAATGCCGCGGCGCTGCCGTTCGTCGACGACGACATCAAGAATGACCCTGGCATCTATCCCGGCGCGGAAGTCCGGACGCGGCTGCACCCCGACCTTGTCGAGTCGCAGGAGTTCAGCCGCGACCTCAACCGCGCCTGGACGCGTATCCGTAGCGGCCAATAGCGGGTGAACTTCTCAACCCGACTCGGGTTGAAGCTCGCGGCCGCCCTGCTCGCCGCCTGTGGCGGTAACGGAAACGCGAAGGACCAGATTGCGGCGCCTGAAGAACGGGTCCTGCACGTCTACAACTGGATCGACTTCATCGGCAAGGACACGATTGCCGATTTCGAAGCGCAGACCGGCATCAAGGTGGTCTACGACACCTACGATTCGGTCGAGCTGCTGGAGACCAAGCTGCTGACCGGGGGTTCGGGTTACGACGTGGTCTTCCCGCCCTCCACCAACACGGGCCAGCTGGCAAACGCTGGCGCATTGAAGAAGCTCGACAAGTCGAAGCTCCCCAACCTCGCGAACCTCGATCCCGAGTTGATGCGCCAGGTGGCACTCAGCGATCCCGGCAACATGCACGCGATTGCCTACACCTGGGGCACCGTTGGGATCGCATACAACCCCGAGCGCGTGCGTAGGGTGTTGGGCACGGAAACCATCGAAAGTTGGGGCGTCATCCTTGATCCGGAGAATGCCGCAAGGCTCGCCGAGTGCGGGATCACGATGCTCGCGTCGCCGTACGACGTCTTCGAGGCTGTCGAGGTCTACCTGGGGACCGATCCGGGCAATGAAGACCTGCAGGAACTGGCGTCGGCCGAGCAAGCGCTCAAGCGCGTGCGCCGCTACGTGCGCAACTTCGACTCGGGAGAGTATCCCGGCATGCTGGCAACCGGCGAGACCTGCATTGCGCTCGGCTGGAGCGGCGTCAAGCGAATCGCCAGAACCCGGCATGACACGAGCAGCGAGTATGCCGAGGTCGAGTACGTGATTCCGCGCGAAGGAGCGCCTTCCTACTTCGACACGGCGGCGATTCCCGCCGACGCCCCGCACCCCGGTAACGCCCACGCGTTCCTCAACTTCCTGATGCAACCGGAAGTCATTGCCGACGTCACCAACACAGTTGGTTACGCCAACGCCAATCCTGCGTCGGCGCCGTTCGTCGATGCCGAAGTGCGCGACGATCCGTTCGTCAATCCCGGCACGGAGGTCCGGGCGCGGCTGCACCCGTCGCGTATGCACACGCAGGAATACACCCGCGAGCTGAACCGGGCATGGACACGCGTCAGGACAGCACAATGAGCGCGCGCGCGGCATGGGCAGCGCATTGCCTGAGCCTTCTACTCCTCGCGGGCTGCGCAGACGACCGCGACACTGGCGAGCAGCCGGGGACGGGCGCAGGCGAAAATGTCCTCAACGTCTACAACTGGGCCGATTACGTCGGCGCGACGACGATTGCCGACTTCGAAGCGCGTACCGGCATCCAGGTAGCCTATGACACCTACGATTCGAACGAGATCCTGGAAACCAAGCTGCTGACCGGCAATACAGGCTACGACGTCGTCGTGCCATCCGGCAATTTCCTGGAGCGCCAGATAAGGACCGGGGCCTTCCTCAAACTCGACAAGTCGAAGCTGCCGAACCTCACCCACATGGACCCGGAGATCATGCGGTTCGTCGCCGACCATGATCCCGGCAACCAGTACGGCATCGACTACATGTGGGGAACGACCGGCATCGGCTACAACCCGGACATGGTCGAGAAGGCGCTCGGCACGCGCGAGATCACCAGCTGGGCGGCATTGTTCGACCCGGCGATCGCTTCGAAGCTCGCGACCTGCGGCATCTCGATGCTGGATGCCCCGGAAGACGTCCTCGAGTCCGCGCGCATCTACCTCGACATCGACCCGAACAGCGAGCGCGAGGAAGACCTCGCCGCGGCCGAGGCAGTGCTGACTGCCGTGCGACCCCACGTGCGGTATTTCCATTCTTCGCAGCACGTCAATGACCTGGCTTCCGGTGAAATCTGCGTGTCCTTGAGTTGGAGCGGACTCGTGCTGCAGGCCCGGGATCGTGGCGCCGCTGCTTCACCGGCCGTGACGATCAACTACGTGATTCCGCGGGAAGGCGCTTCCCTCTGGTTCGACATGATCGCGATACCTGCAGATGCTCCTCACCCAGATAACGCCTACGCGTTCGTCAACTTCCTCATGGATCCGAAAGTAATCGCCAGCATCAGCAACGAGATCGGGTATGCCAACGGCAATGCCGCAGCGACACCATTGCTCAACGCTGTGCTTACGAACGACCCGGGCGTCTATCCGACCGACGAGATGCGAGCGAAGCTGCACCGGTCCAAGCTGAAGTCCCAGCAGTTCAGCCGCATCCAGAACCGTGCCTGGACCCGGGTCAAGACGGGGCAATAGTCACGGCATTGACAGGCGTTATAACAATAGTTAAACTGACTTCCTGAAATGCGAGGTGGCACCGGCATGACTGCATTGACAGTGCGCAAGATCGGCAACTCGATCGGTTTCACCGTGCCGAAGGCGATCGCCGATCAGCTGCGCGTCAAGCCGGGGGACACCCTGCATGCCGTCGTGGAGCCGGGCGGTTCGCTTCGCGTCACTCCCTTTGACCCCGCATTCGAGGCGACGGTCAAGGCAGTGGAACGCACGAGGTCCAGGTTCCGCAACGCGCTTCGCGAACTCGCAAAGTAGCGCCTGACCGGAAATGGAGCCCCAATGGGTGTCCGAGCAGTCGGCTCGCTACATCCACGCGCAGTTCATGGATGAACATGGCGGCCTCTATGGTCCCGCGCGGGAAGGGGCCCTGGAGGCCGCGCTCGCAAGGCCGCGGCATCTCTACACCCGTTCACGCAAGCGACCATCACTCGAGCGGCTGGCGGCCGCGTACGGCTTCGCCATCGCGAAAGGGCATTGCTTTCCTGACGGCAACAAGCGTCTGACACTTGGCGTCATCGACGTCTTCCTTCAGCTCAACGGACGCGAGCTCACGGCGGACGAAGCCGAAACTGTCGTCACGATCCGATCTGTCGCCGCCGGAGAACTGGACAAGGAAGAACTGTCAGCCTGGATTGCAGCCAACTCAGGACCGTTGCGTGTCTAGCGGGGATGCTTGAGTGATTCGAGAGCTTGCTGCGCCGCTCGGCGCACTTATCCTGGTCGCCTGCGGCGGCCCAGACCACGAGCTTTCCGGAATGGCGTCCGACTCCGAAGAGAAAGTCCTGCACGTATACAACTGGGTCGACTACGTCGGCCCGACGACGATCGCGGATTTCGAGGCACGTACCGGCATCCAGGTCGTCTACGACACCTACGACGCGAACGAGGTGCTCGAAACCAAGATGCTGACTGGCCGTTCCGGCTACGACGTCGTATTCCCGTCGGCGGTCCCGCTCGCACGCCAGGTCGAGGCCGGCGCAATCGGCAGGCTCGACAAGTCGCAACTGCCGAACCTCGTGCACATGGATCCCGTCGCCATGCAGCGCATCGCGCTCAACGACCCCGGCAACGCGCACGCGATCGCCTACATGTGGGGCACGGCAGGCATCGGCTACAACCCCGACAAGATCGAGAAAGTGCTCGGCACTGCCACGATCGACAGTTGGAGCGCCATCTTCGATCCGGCGAACGCCGCGAAGCTCGCACCGTGCGGTATCGCGATGATCGACGTGCCCGAGGACACGTTCATGGTCGCGCGCATCTACCTCGGCCTCGATGCGAACAGCGAGAAGCCGGAGGACCTCGCCGCGGCGGAGGAACTGCTGAAACGCGTGCGGCCGTACATCCGGTACTTCAACACGTCGCAGCTCATGAACGACCTCGCGAGCGGGGAAGTCTGCGTGGGTTTCAGCTGGAACGGCTACGTGACCCAGGCACGCGACCGGGGCGCCGCTGCGGCGAACCCGGTGAAGATCGCCTACGCGATCCCGAAGGAGGGCACGTTCATCTGGTTCGACACCGTCGCGATCCCGGCCGACGCGCCGCATGTCGGCAATGCGCACGCTTTCCTCGACTACCTGATGGAGCCCGAGGTCATCGCGAAGGTCAGCAACCAGATCGGCTACGCAAACGGCAACCGCGACTCCCTGCCGTTCCTCGAAGCCCGGGTCCGGGACGATCCCGCCGTGTACCCGCCCGAGGCGATCGTGCTCAAGTTGCATCCGGACACGCCCGAATCCCAAGGCTGCAAGCGCGAGGCGAGCCGCGCGTGGACGCGCATCAAGACGGGCCAGTAGACTGCCGGGGAGCGGGGGGATCATGGCGAGTCCAAGACCTGATCAAAAGAACGAGCCCTGGAAGGACCCGGGCGCCCAGCCCTATGTCCGTGTCGAGAAGCTGACCAAGCGGTTCGGCGACTTCGTCGCCGTCGACGACGTCACGCTCAACATCTACCGCAACGAGATCTTCTGCCTGCTTGGCGGTTCGGGCTCGGGCAAGACGACACTGCTCCGCATGATGGCGGGCTTCGAGCGACCGAGCGAGGGCCGCATCTGGATCGACGGCACGGACGTGACGGGGACGCCCCCCTACGAGCGGCCGGTCAACATGATGTTCCAGTCATACGCGCTGTTCCCGCACATGAGCGTGCAGAAGAACGTCGCGTTCGGCCTGCGCCAGGACAAGGTGTCGGCCGCCGAGATCGACCAGCGCGTCACGGAGATCCTGAAGCTCGTGCGCATGGAGCAGTTTGCGAAGCGCATGCCGCACCAGCTTTCGGGCGGCCAGCGCCAGCGCGTCGCGCTCGCGCGCGCCCTGGTGAAACGCCCGAAGCTCCTGCTGCTCGACGAGCCGCTCGCCGCGCTCGACAAGAAGCTGCGCGAGCATACGCAGTTCGAGCTGCTGAACATCCAGGAAACGCTCGGCGTCACCTTCGTGGTCGTGACCCACGACCAGGAGGAGGCCATGACGCTCGCCACGCGGATCGGCGTCATGAACCACGGCGAGATCGTGCAGATCGGCACGCCCTCGGACATCTACGAGTACCCGGGCTCGCGCTTCGTGGCGGACTTCATCGGCTCCGTGAACATGTTCGAGGGCCGCCTCGTCGAGGACGAGCCGGATTACGTGCGCGTCGCCTCGGAGGAGCTCGGCGGCACCTTTCACGTCGGCCACGGCGTGAGCGCCGCGCCGGATGCGACCGTCTGGGTCGCGCTGCGGCCAGAGAAGATCGTCCTGTCCCGCGAGCGTCCCGAGGGCGACGGCGACAACCGCGTCGAGGGCGTCGTCGCCGAGGTCGCGTACCGCGGCGACCAGTCCATTTACCTCGTGAAGCTCGCGAGCGGGCGCCAAATTCGCGTGACGCAGCCGAACATGTTGCGCACGGGCTCGGGCGACCGCGTCCGCTGGGACGACAAAGTCTGGCTCTCCTGGGACTCCTCGAGCCCGGTGGTGGTAACCCAGTGAGTCCGTCCCCGGCGTCGCGCGGCAAGCCCTTCCTGCTGGGCGAGTTGTTCGCCTGGATCCGCGCGCACGGGCCCTGGCGCTGGGCTACGGGCGAGCTGCGCTCGCGCGGCTATTCGGGGCGCACGCTGGTGACAGCCGTGCCTTACGTGTGGCTGCTGCTCTTCTTCCTGGTGCCGTTCCTGATCGTGCTCAAGATCTCGGTTTCCGAGATCCGCCTCGCGATGCCTCCCTATGAGCCGCTCGTCACCTGGCTCGCGGACCACGTGATCGGCCTCAGGATCAACCTCGCGAACTACGCATTCCTGCTGAACGACTCATTGTACTGGAAGTCGTTCCTGAACTCGATCACGACCGCCGCGATCTCGACGTTCATCTGCCTGCTGATCGGCTACCCGATGGCCTACGGGATCGCGCGCAGCACGCCCGCCTGGCGCAACCTCCTGCTGCTGCTGGTGATGCTGCCGTTCTGGACCTCGTTCCTGCTGCGCGTCTATGCCTGGATCGGCATCCTCAAGAACAACGGCGTGATCAACAACGTGCTCATGGCGCTCGGCATCATCGACGAGCCGATCGTCATGCTGCAGACCAATTTCGCCATGTACATCGGCATCGTGTACTCGTACCTGCCGTTCATGGTGCTGCCGCTCTACACGTCGATCGAGAAGCTCGACCAGTCGCTGCTCGAGGCGGCCGCGGACCTTGGCTGCCGGCCGGTCAAGGCGTTCTTCCGCATCACCGTGCCGCTCACGAAGTCCGGCATCATCGCCGGCTGCATGCTGGTGTTCATCCCGGCGGTCGGCGAATTCGTGATCCCGGCGCTGCTCGGCGGGCCCGACGCATTGATGATCGGGCGCGTGCTGTGGGAGGAATTCTTCAACAACCGCGACTGGCCGGTGGCGAGCGCGGTCGCGATCGTGATGCTGTTCGTGCTGGTCATCCCGATCATGATCTACCAGCGCTCGCAGGGCCAGCAGCTCGGGGCGCACCGGTGAACCGCCGTTCGCGCTTCGTGACGGCGATGATGGTGGCGGGATTCCTGTTCCTGTACCTGCCGATCGTCCTGATGATCGTCTTCTCGTTCAACGAGTCGCGGCTCGTGACGGTCTGGGGCGGCTTCTCGACCAAGTGGTACGGCGAGCTGTTCCGCAACCAGCAGGTGCTTTCGGCAGCCTGGCTCTCTTTCAAGATCGCGGCCATGAATGCGACCGGCGCGACGGTCCTCGGCACGCTGGCCGGGCTGGCGCTTTCGCGTTTCGGGCGGTTCCGCGGCCGCCCGCTGCTCACCGGGCTCGCCACCGCGCCGCTGGTTATGCCGGAAGTCATCACGGGCCTGTCGCTGCTGCTGCTGTTCGTGGCGATGGAGCAGCTCATCGGCTGGCCGGAAGGGCGCGGCATCACGACCATCACGATCGCGCACATGACGTTCTCGATGGCCTACGTGACGGTCGTCGTGCAGTCCCGGCTCGCGACGCTCGACGAGTCGCTCGAGGAGGCTGCGATGGACCTCGGCGCGCGGCCCGCCAAGGTGTTTTTCCTGATCACGCTGCCGATCATCCTGCCGGCGATCCTCGCCGGCTGGCTGCTGGCCTTCACGCTGTCCTGGGACGACCTGGTGATCACGAGCTTCGTCACCGGCCCGGGCGCGAGCACACTGCCGATCGTGATCTTCTCGAAGGTGCGCCTCGGCGTGAGCCCGGACATCAACGCGCTGGCGACGCTGCTCGTGCTCGCCGTCGCGATCTTCACGACCGTCTTCGGCCTCTACATGATCCGCCAGCAGAAACGGCGGGACCTGGAAGTCCAGCGCGCCGTCGCGGCCAACGAGTGATGCGGGACTCGAAGCTCCCCCGCGTCGGCACCACGATCTTCACGGTGATGTCGCGGCTCGCGGCCGAGACGGGCGCGCTCAACCTCGGCCAGGGCTTTCCGGACTTCCAGCCCCCCGAGCGGCTGCGCGCGCTGGTCGCCGAGCACCTGGCGCGCGGCCACAACCAGTACGCGCCGATGGCGGGGCTGCCGGCGCTTGCGGAAGCGATTGCGGAGGCCGCGGCACGCCGGCACGGCTGGCACATCGACCCCGCAAACGAGGTCACCGTCACCGCGGGCGGCACGGAGGCGCTGTTCGCGGCAATACACGCCGTCGTACGTGCGGGTGACGAGGTGCTCCTGCTCGACCCGAGCTACGACTCTTACGGGCCGGCAACCGAGCTCGCCGGCGCACGCGTCGTGCGCGTACCGCTCTCGGTCGCAGATTTCCGCATCGACTGGGATCGCCTCGCGGCGGCCATCGGGCCGCGCACGCGGATGCTGGTGGTCAACACGCCGCTCAACCCGGCCGGGTCGGTCATGGATGCGACGGACTGGGAGCGGATTGCGGAGCTGCTCGAAGGGCGCGACGCCTTCGTCCTGTCGGACGAGGTCTACGAGGCGCTCGTGTTCGACGGCGAGCGGCATGCCGGCGTGCTCGGCAACGCGCGCCTGCGCGAGCGCGCCTTCGCGGTGTTCTCGTTCGGCAAGACCTACAACGCCACGGGCTGGAAGGTCGGATACTGCATCGCCGCGCCGCCGCTCACGGCGGAATTCCGCAAGGTGCACCAGTTCCTCACGTTTGCCGTCTCGACGCCGGTGCAGCATGCGATTGCGGACTTCATGCGCGAGCAGCCGGAATTCGCGGACCGGCAAGGGCCGTTCTACCAGGCGCGACGCGACCGCTTCGCCGGGCTGCTCGAGGGCTCGCGATTCTCGTTACGGCCCGTCCATGGGACATATTTCATGCTGGCCGACTATTCGGCGGTCTCGAACCTGCCGGACTCGGCCTTCTGCGAGGAGCTGACGCGCCGCCACGGGGTGGCTGCGATTCCGCTGTCGCCGTTTTGCGAGGCAGAGCCCGCAGCGCGGCTCGTCCGGTTCTGCTTCGCGAAGGAAGACGCGACGCTCCTGGAGGCTGCCCGCCGGCTGGCCGCAGCGTAGACTACATTGCCAGGGAGGGGATGCTGATGGTCCGACGGACGTTTGCGTCCGCCGTCGCGATGGCGGCGCTTTGCGCCTGCTCGGGGAGCGAGCCTGGGGAGGGGCCTGCGCTGCTGCCGCCCGTCTCGGGTCTCGATGCGCGGCCGAGCAACCCGGGCTGCATTGCGCCGGAACGGGACCCGGTCGCGGTGCGCGTTGCAACGCCGCGCGCGTTTCCAGGACTGCGCTTCGCCGCGCCGATCGCCCTCCTGCAGGCGCCAGGCGACGGTTCGCGCTGGTTCGTCGTCGAGCAAGCGGGACGCATACGCACGTTCGCGAACGACGAGTCGGCGTCCGCGACGCTCGACTTCGTGGATCTGCGCGCCCGCATGGACAAAGGGGCGGTCCTCGGTTTCGCCTTTCACCCCGATTTCACAGCCAACGGACTTGCCTATGTCAGCTACCGGACCGCGGCAGGCGGTGTGCTGCGTGCCGTGACGGAGGAATTTTCGAGCGCTGACGGCGGCCTGACGCTCGATACCGGCTCCGGACGCATCCTGCTGTCCGTGGTCACCCCCGACTCCGGCCGTATCGGCGGACATCTGGCGTTCGGTCCCGACGGTTTCCTGTACCTCGGTCTGGGCGACGGCGGAGTTAGCGCCGTCGGCCCTGCGGATGCCCGCATGCTGACCGGCAAGATGCTGCGCATCGACGTCGACCGGCGGATCGACGGCACGCCCTACGGCATTCCGCCTGGCAATCCGAATGCCGGCAATACGCCGTGCGGTGCCGGCGGAATCGGCGCCGGCCCCTGCCCGGAGACCTTTGCGTCGGGCCTGCGCAACCCGCGACACTGGAGCTTCGACCGGCAGACGGGTGCGCTCTGGATCGCGGATGAAGGTGTGGGCGCGTTCGAGGCCGTTCATCGCGTCAAGCGCGGCGGCAACTACGCCGCGCGCGAGCCGGTCGCGCGCTACCCGCGAAGGCTTGGCGCGACGACCACGGGCGGCGTCGTGTACCGCGGTTCGCGGGCGTCGACGCTCACGGGCCGCTACATGTTTGCCGACTCCGACAGCGGGCTCATTGCGTCGCTGGCGCCGGGCGAGGCGGGCAGCTACTCGATCGAGCCGATGCCCCCGGCGGACGGCGCTCTCGAAGTCGCCGCCGGTCCATTGCGGCTGTCGGTGTTCGGCGAGGACGCGAAAGGCGAGCTGTTCGCGCTCGACGGTGCGCGCGGCGACATTCGCCGGCTGGTGCTCACGGCCACGGGCGCCAGCGACGGCGTTCCGGAACTCCTGTCGGAAACCGGCTGCCTGAACACCGCCGCAGCGGGCGCGCCGCCGTTGCTGGACCTCATCCCGTACGGATTGAACGCCGCCTTCTGGTCGGATGGCGCTCACAAGGAGCGCTGGCTCGGCCTGCCGGACGGTGAAGTCATCAGCGTGCCTGACAGCGGCGACTGGGAACCTCCGGCTGGCACGGTTCTCGTCAAGCATTTCCGCCTCGGCGCGCGCCTGGCCGAGACGCGGTTGTTCATGCGGCATCCGGACGGGGGCTGGGCGGGCTACACCTACCAGTGGAATGATGCGCAAACGGACGCGACGCGCGTGCACGGCGGCCTGGTCACGAATATCGCGGGGCAGGACTGGATCTTCCCCAGCGAGGGCGAGTGCCTGTTCTGCCACAACGCCGCGGCCGGCTTCAGCCTCGGCCTCGAAACGGCACAGCTCAACGGGCGTTACAACTACCCGCAAACCGGCCGCACGCGCAACCAGATCGTGACGCTCAACTCGATCCACGCGCTGTCGCCGCCGATCGCAGGCGGGGTGCCCGCATACGCGGACCCGTTCGATCCTGCCGTGCCCCTGGAAGCGCGGGCGCGCAGCTACCTGCACACGAACTGTTCGTTGTGCCACCGGCCCGGTGGACCGACGCCGGCGTTCATGGACCTGCGACACGACACGCCGCTCGCGGCGACGGGCGCCTGCGACGTCGCGCCGACGCTCGGCGACCTCGGCATCGCCGACGCGCGCATCATCGCGCCCGGTGAAGCCGGCCGATCGGAACTGCTCTCGCGCCTGTCCCGGCGCGACTTCTACGGCATGCCTCCGGTGGCGAGTCTGCAGCCGGACCTGGAAGGCGTAAACCTCATTCGCGACTGGATCGAGTCCCTGACGCCGGTGAGCTGCCAGTAGGCAGTAACCCGGGACCGGAGTCTCAAGGAAACTCACGGCCCGCCTGGAGGTCCGACGTTACATGTCCCAGCCCGCGAACCGCCGTTGTCGGCTGCTCCTCGGCCCGCTCGCCGCCCTCGGTGCAGCCTGCGGCGGGGGCGGAAATGGCAACACCCCGCCGCCCATCCCGGATCCGACCGGTTGCGCGACCGGGGTCGAGACGCCGCGCGCGTTCCCGAGCCTCGGCTTTGCCTCGCCGGTCGCCATGAAGCAGGCGCCGAGCGACGCTTCGCGATGGTTCGTGGTGGAGCAGGGTGGCCGGATCCGCGCCTTCGAGAACGAACCGGACGCGGACACGGCGGTCGACTTCGTGGACCTGACGAGCCGCGTGCACGAGAGCGGCGAGGCAGGACTGCTCGGCATGGCCTTCCACCCGGATTTCGCGAGCAACGGGCGGGTCTACCTCAATTTCAGCGAACTGGTGGGCGGCGACGTGCGCTCGGTCACGGCGGAGTTCACGAGCATCGACGGCGGCCAGACCTTGGATCCCGGCACCGAGCGCGTATTGCTGGCGGTCGACAAGCGGTTCGAGAACCACAACGGCGGCAACCTCGAGTTTGGGCCGGACGGCTACCTGTATATCGGCCTCGGCGACGGCGGGGGGTCCGCCGACCCGGACGGCAATGCCCAGAATGCGCAGCGCCTGCTCGGCAAGATGCTGCGCATCGACGTCGACGCGAGACCCGGCGGCGCACCCTACGGCGTTCCGTTCGGTGCCGGCGGCAATCCGTTCGCCGCCAATCCGCTTTGCAACGTGAATGGCACCGGCGCCCAGGCGTGCCCGGAAATCTTTGCGCTCGGCCTGCGCAATCCCTGGCGCTGGAGTTTCGACAACCAGACCGGCGAGCTTTGGGCCGGCGACGTGGGCCAGAACGACTGGGAAGAGATCGACGTGATCGGGCTGGGCGGCAATTACGGCTGGGACGTCCGCGAGGGCGCGCATTGCTTCGAGCCCGCGAGCGGCTGTGCGACGGCGGGCCTCATCGACCCGGTCGCCGAGTATGACCACGGGATGGGCTTCTCGGTCACCGGTGGATACGTCTACCGCGGCGGCCAGGCGACGGACCTCGCCGGCCGCTACGTGTTCGGCGATTTCGGCGGCATGATTGCGGCGCTCACCCCGGACGGTGCCGGCGGCTTCGAGATCGAGGAACGGGTGCCGCAGGGATGCGCACCGGAAGGGGCATCGGGAACGCTCAGGATCTCGTCATTCGCCGAAGACATCGATGGCGAGCTCTACCTGCTCGACTACAGCCGCGGCGAGCTCCTTCGGCTCGAATTCACGCAGTAGATCTGGAGGGGTCTGACCCCTCCAGATCAGGCGGCGTCGAGGGCCTGGTTCGGAGCGTCGTGCGCGGCAGGCAGGTGTTGCTCGGGGCTCCTGCGCAGCACGCGGCGGTACACCCCTCGGCCGGAGTTGCGGCGCGTCATGACCAGTTGCCACAGGTGCAGCTTCTCGACGTCGAAGGCGGCCTTGCTGGACATCAGGTAGTAGTTCCACAGCCGGCGAAAACGCTCGTCGAAGGGCTTCCCGGTCGGCAGCGCGCGGATCCGGTCCCAGTTCGCGTTGAACCGGTCGTGCCATGCCTGCAGGGTCGGCACGTAGTAGTGCCCGTAGTTTTCCCAGTCCTCGATCACGAACCGGCCCTCGGCCGCACCGGCGAGCTGGTTCATCGCGGGCACCATGGAATTGCGAAAGATGTACTTCTCGATCCAGGGATCGACGACCGTCGTCTCCTCGCAGTTGCCGATCGTGTGCAGGAGGAACAGGCCGTTCGGCTTCATCACCTCGTGCACGACGTCCATGATCCCGGCGTAGTTCCGGTAGCCGACGTGCTCGATCATGCCGACGATCGAGACCTTGTCGAACGGCGGCAGGCCCGCGTCGGGCAGGTCGCGGTAGTCGAGCTTGTGGATCGTGACCGGCAGGCCCTTCGTGTAATCGACGGCGTAGCGGATCTGTTCTGCGGACAGGCTGATCCCAATGACCTCGCAGCCACGGTTCTGGGCCGCGTACTTCGCGAATCCGCCCCAGCCGCAGCCGACGTCGAGCAGCCGGTCGCCGGCCTTGAGCTCGAGCTTGTCGCACAGCATCTCGAGTTTCAGGACCTCGGCCTGCTCGAGGTCCGTGGTCCCGTCGAAAAAGCAGCAGGTGTACTGGTTCCAGGGCCCGAGGAAAAGCGCGTACATCCGGTGGTCGATGTCGTAATGCTCTTCGGCCACCGCCAGCGAGCGGCGCCGTGTCTGCAGGTTCATGAATCGTGACTGCAGCTCCTTGAGCCACCCAGCGGCCCGCATCAGGGGCCGCTGCTGAATGTCCGAGGTCAGCACCCGGCGGAACATCTCGTCGAGTTGCCCGCAATCCCAGTCACCGTCGATGTAGGCCTCGCCGATTCCGAGCGAGCCACGCAGGGCCCGTCGATACATCCGGTTCCGGTGGACCTGGATGTCCCATGGACGGTCGCCGCCGATTCGGACTCCGGAGCCGGCGAGCAGCGATTCCAGCAGCGGCTTGAAGATGCGGTTGCTCATGTCCAGACGGGCCGCATTTTACGCCGATGCGGGCGTAGAATGTCACCGCCCGGCCGGACCGGGTCTGGTCACCGGACATGAATGGCAAGGACGTCCTGCAATCGCCGCTCGCCTTCCTGGCCCTCGTCGCCATGACGGTGCCCGTCGCCCGTGCGCACAACCTGAACGCCGCCGATGCACGTGAGCTGCGCGCCTATGCGCTCACGGAAGCCGTTTTTGACCGGTACGCGCAGGCGACCCGAAACCTGAACGGCGTGCAGATCCAGGCCTGCGACGACCATACCGAGGTCAAGAGCATCGACGAGGCCGCGGCCAGGCTGGATGCGGTGCCGGAAGCGCGCTCCGCCGTGCGCTCGGCGGGCATGACGAGCCGCGAGTATGTCGTTTTCGCGTTCTCGTTGCTGCAGAGCGGCATCGCGGCCAACGTGCTCGGCGAACCCGGCGGCGAGCTGCCGACCGGCGTGCCGCTCGAGAACCTGGGTTTCTACCTCGAGCACGCAGGCGAGATGCAGCGACTCACGAACGAGGCCGAGGGTCCTGTGTGCCCCGGCTGAACCGCCCAGGATCGCGGCGCCTCAGCCTTTCGCGAGGGGGAGCACCGTCGATTCCTTGATCACCGTGACGACGATCGAGGAGTTCACCGACTGCACGTTCGGGATCTTCGACAGGTGATCGAGGAAGAAGGCCTCGTACTCCTTCATGTCGTGCGTGACGATGCGCAGGTGAAAATCCCACTCGCCGGTCAGCGTGCAGCAGTCGAGCACTTCGGGCCGGTCGCGGATCGCGCGCTCGAACAGCGCCAGCGCGTCGCGTCCCTGGCTGCGCAACTTCACGTGCACGTACACCATCACGTCCAGCCCGAGCGACGTGCGGTCGAGGAGGGCGACGCGGCGGCGGATCACGCGGTCCTTTTCGAGTTGCTGGATGCGCCGCCAGCAGGTCGTGTTCGAAAGGCCGAGCTTGGTGGCAACGTCTCCGGCCGACTGGGCGCCGTCGCGTTGCAGTTCGTCCAGGATGCGCCGGTCCGTCGCGTCGATAGTCATTGAAAGATCTGTCTCATTTTTTCAACAAATAAGGAATGATCATTTCACTATTTTGCAGGACAGTACAAGAAAACCCCGAAATGTGCCTATGCGCGGGTACGATGCACGGCTAGGCCCGCGCCAGCCGCAGCCCGAGGGAGTCGATGGCCAAGAAGTCACGCCTGCACGTGCCGAAGACGCCCACGCGCCCCGGGGATGCGCCCGATTTCAGCTACCTGAAGCTCTCGCCGGCCGGCAAGGTCGCGCGGCCCGACGCTGGCAGCCCGGCGAGCGAGATCCGCTACCTCTGTGAGGGCCTGGTGCGCGTGCTCGACGATGATCACCGCGCGGTCGGCCCCTGGCATCCGCACCTCGATGCCCCGGAACTGCAGGTCGGACTGCGGCACATGCTGCTCACGCGCGTGTTCGATGACCGCATGCAGCGCATCCAGCGCTCCGGGAAGATCTCCTTCTACATGCGCTCCTATGGCGAGGAAGCCGTATCGGTGGCGATGGCGATGGCGCTCAAGCCCTCGGACATGCTGTTCCCCTCGTACCGCAACCAGGGTCTCTACGTCGTGCGCGGCCGGCCGATCCTCGACCTCATGTGCCAGTGCCTCTCGAACACGCGCGACATGTGCAAGGGCCGGCAGTTGCCGGTCATGTATCACTGGCGCGAAGGCAACATCTTCTCGATCTCCGGCAATCTCGCCACGCAGTTCCCGCAGGCGGTCGGCTGGGCGATGGCCGCGGCGATCAAGAACCAGGACGATCTCGCGGTGAGCTGGATCGGCGAGGGCTCGAGCGCGGCCGCCGACTTCCACCACGCGCTCTTGTTCGCCTCGGTCTACAAGGCCCCCGTGATCCTGTGCGTCGTCAACAACCAGTGGGCGATCTCGACTTTCCAGGGGCACGCGGGCGGCGAGCGCGAGACATTCGCGGCACGCGGCCCCGGCTACGGCATCGCCGGCGTGCGCGTGGACGGCAATGATTTCCTCGCCGTGCACGCGGTCACCCAGTGGGCCGCCGAGCGGGCGCGCACGGGACGAGGCCCGACACTCATCGAACACGTGACTTACCGTGCTTCCGCGCATTCGACGAGCGACGACCCGGCTCGCTACCGCCCGAAGGACGACTACCAGGAGTTCCCGCTCGGCGACCCGGTCGAGCGCCTGAAGAACCACCTCATCTCGCTGGGCGAATGGTCCGACGCGCGCCACCAGGCGCTGGCCGCAGAGCTCGAAGATCAGGTCGCTGCTTCGTGGAAGGAAGCCGTCAGCTACGGCACGCTGACCGAGGCGCCCCGGCTCGACCCCGGACTCATGTTCGAGGACGTGTTCGCCGAGATGCCGGAACACCTGCGCCGGCAGGAGGCGGAAATGCGCGCGGAAATGGCCGGGGAATAGCGCCATGGCGCAGATGAACATGATCCAGGCCCTGAATTCGGCCATGGACATCAAGCTCGGCCAGGACCCGTCGGTGGTCGTGCTCGGCGAGGACGTCGGCTATTTCGGCGGCGTTTTCCGCGTCACCGACGGCCTGCAGCGCAAGTACGGCGAGAGCCGGGTGATGGACTCCCCGATCGCGGAAGGGGGCATCATCGCCGCGGCGATCGGCATGGCGGTCAATGGCCTGCGGCCCGTCGCCGAAATCCAGTTCGCCGATTACATCTACCCGGGCTACGACCAGATCGTGAGCGAACTGGCGCGCATCCGTTACCGGAGTGCCGGGGAATTTTCGGCGCCAGTGACCGTGCGTACGCCCTGCGGCGGCGGTATCCGCGGCGGCCAGACGCACTCGCAAAGTCCAGAGGCGCTCTTTGTGCACGTCGCAGGGCTCAAGGTGGTCATGCCCTCGAACCCTTACGATGCGAAGGGGCTCCTGATCGCCGCGATCGAGACGGATGACCCGGTCATCTATTTCGAGCCGAAACGCATCTACAACGGGCCCTTCGACGGCGATGCCCACAAGCCGGCCGTGCCCTGGAGCACGCATCCGAAGGGTGAAGTGCCCGACGGTCATTTCACGGTGCCGATCGGCAAGGCGGAAGTGACGCGCGCGGGCAATGACTTGACCATCGTGACTTACGGGACCATGGTGCACGTCTGCGACGCCGCGGCGAAGGGCCTCGGCCTCGACGCGGAGATCATCGACGTGCGAACCATGGTGCCGCTCGACGTGGACACGATCTGCGCCTCGGTCGCGCGAACCGGGCGCTGCGTGATCGTGCACGAGGCGACGCGCTTTGGCGGCTTCGGTGCCGAGCTGTCAGCGACCATCCAGGAGAACTGCTTCTGGAACCTCCTGGCGCCGATCCTGCGCGTGGCGGGTTACGACACGCCGTATCCGCACGCCTTCGAGTGGGAATACTTCCCTGGCCAGGTGCGCATCTCGAAAGCCCTGAAGGCCGTGATGGAGGCTTCATGAGCCGCTACGTCTTCAAGATGCCGGACCTGGGCGAAGGCACGGTTTCCGCCGAGGTCGTCGAATGGAAGGTCAAGGTCGGCGACACGGTCAAGGAAGACCAGATCATCGCCGAGGTGATGACTGACAAGGCCGCGGTCGAGATACCGGCGCCGGTCGGCGGCCGCGTCGTTTCGATCACCGGCCAGCCGGGCGAGATGGTTGCCGTCGGATCCGAACTCATCGCCTTCGATACCGCGGGCGACGCGCCCGCGACGCCGTCACCGGCCGTCGCCCAGGCGCCGGCTGCAGCGGCCAGAGGGCCGGCAGCCGCTGCGCCCGAGCCCTCGGCGGCGCCTTCGTCGCGCGTCATGGCGTCGCCGGCCATGCGCCGCAAGGCGCACGTGGCGGGCGTCGACCTCGCGAGCGTCCCCGGCAGCGGTCCGGGCGGGCGCATCTCGGCGTCAGACCTCGAGGCCGTCATCTCCGGACGCGGCAACGGCGCCGCGAAGCCGGCGGCGCGCGCGCCGCGGCAGGGCGTCGAGGAGATCAAGATCATCGGCGTGCGGCGCGTGATCGCGGAACGCATGCTCGCCGCGAAGCGCGGCATCCCGCACTTCTCGTACGTCGAGGAAGTCGACGTCACCGAGCTCGAAGGACTCCGCCAGTACCTGAATGCGCGCCAGCCGAAGGGCACGCCCTCGCTGACCTACCTGCCGTTCCTGGTTGCGGCGCTGGTGCGGGTGCTGGAGAAGTTCCCGCAGTGCAACGCGGTCCACGACGCGGAACGCAACCTGGTCCTTCGCCACGCCGCCGTGCACGTCGGCGTCGCGACACAGACGCCGGACGGGCTCAAGGTGCCGGTGGTGAAGAACGCCGAGGCCCGCACGCTTGCGGAACTTGCCGCTGAAATACGGCGCGTCTCCGAGGCGGCGCGCAGCAACAAGGCGGCTCGCGACGAGCTCATGGGCTCGACGATCACCGTCACGAGCCTCGGCAAGCTGGGCGGTATCGCCTCGACGCCGGTCATCAACGCGCCGGAAGTCGCGATCGTCGGCGTCAACAAGGCCGTCGAGCGGCCGGTCGTCCAGGGCGGTACGATCACGATCCGCCGCATCATGAACCTCTCGTCCTCGTTCGATCACCGATTCGTCGACGGCTTCGACGCGGCCGCGATGATCCAGGCGCTCAAGGAAAAGCTCGAGCATCCCGCCACCATTTTCATACAGGACTGACACGATGAATGCACAGGTCATGCCGCAGACGAACGCTCCCGACACGACGGCCCGGCCGGCTTTCGGCACGGTGCTCGCGAGCCAGATGGCGGTCGCGTCCTTCGGCGATGGCCAGTGGTCCGCGCACGAGTTTCGCAAGTACGGGACGCTCGAGCTCTCACCCGCGATCCACGGGCTGCACTACGGCAGCGCCTGCTTCGAGGGCTTCAAGGCCTACCGCTGGGCCGACGGCAGCATCAACGTGTTCCGCATGGACCGTCACCTGGCCCGCATGCAGAAGAGCGCGGAGTGCCTCGAGATGCCGAAGCCGGTTCCGGCGCAGCTCGCGGCCATGGTGACCGGCGTCATCGACCGCGTGCGCGGCGAGGTGCCCGAGGCGCCGGGCGCTCTGTACCTGCGCCCGACGCTGTTCGGCACCGGCGCCTCGATCGGCGGCGCGACGTCCCCGGCAACGGAGGCCATGCTGGTCGTGCTCGCGAGCCCGGTGTGGGACTACTTCGCAGGCGGCGAGAAACCGCTGCGCATCTACGTCGAGGAGAAGCTGACGCGCACCTCGACGCTCATGGGCCAGGTCAAGGCGGCCGGCAACTACGCCGCGGCGCTCGGCCCGACGGTTGCCGCGCGCCGGAACCACCAGGCCGACCAGGTCCTGTTCTGCCCCGGCGGCTCCGTGCAGGAGACCGGCGCCGCGAACTTCCTGCTGATCCGCGAAGGACGGATCCTGACGCGCAGCCTCGACTCGCAGTTCCTGCACGGCATCACGCGCGATTCGCTGCTGACGATCGCGCCGCAGCTCGGCTTCGCGGTGGAGGAGCGCGAATTCACGGTGGAGGAGATGATCGCCTGGGCGAAGGACGGCGAGGCGGCGCTATGCGGCACCGCGGCCGTACTCTCGGGCGTCGGCACGCTGGTGTGCGCGGACGGCCGCGAAACGGCGGTGGGCGGCGGAGACGTCGGCCCTCATACGAAGCGGCTGCGCAAGGCGCTGGTCTCGATGCAGCGCGGCGAAATCCCGACGCCCGCCGGCTGGATCACGCGGGTCTGAGTCGCCAGCAGGCGCGCGACTCCCCACGATGAAGGGCCGCACGCGCGTCAACCATCCCCCGGAAGCGCCGCTGCCGGCGGACAACCGTGCGCTGGTGGCGCCCATCCACCAGTCGGTCAAGTTCGCCTTCGAGAGCCTCGAGGAGACGCTGCGCTTCAACCGCGGTGAGCGCGAGGGCTACTTCTACACGCGCCGGTCCAACCCGACCACGCGCCAGCTCGAGATGCTGCTCGCGGAGCTGCAGCAGCGCGACGACTGCGTCGCGACCGGATCGGGCGCCGCGGCGGTCGCGACCGCGCTGATCTCGCAACTGCGCGCCGGCGACCACGTCCTGTGCTTCGTCGAGACCTACGGCCCGACGCTCGGGCTGATCCGCGGAACGCTCGCCAGGCTGGGGGTCACGCACACGATGCTGTCGGTCGAGGACGACGACGGCATCGAGCGCGCGCTCGCCGAACGCAAGACGAAGCTCGTCTACTTCGAGTCGCCGACCAATCCCATCACCCGCATCGCGGACATCGCGCGCATCACGAAGGCGGCGCACGCCGCGGGCACGCTGACCGTGATGGACAACACCTTTGCGGGCTTCCACAACCACGGCCAGTACGGCGTCGACCTGTTCGTGCACAGCCTGACGAAATACGCCTCCGGACACGGCGACGTCATGGGCGGCGCCGTCATTGCGCGCAAGGAACTCGCGCAGGCGGTGCGCCGCGAGGGCGTGCTGCTCGGCCCGCTGCTCGATCCGCACGCCGCATTCCTGGTCATGCGCGGCATGAAGACCTACTACCTGCGCTACGAGGCGCAGGCGGCCTCGGCGCTCGCCATCGCACGCTTCCTCGCCGGGCACCCCGGTGTCACCCGCGTGCACCATCCGGGCCTTCCGGACCACCCGAGGCACGCGCTCGCGCGCACGCAGATGCGCGAGTTCGGTTCGATCGTCGCGTTCGACCTCGCGCGCGGGGCGGAAGCGGTGAAGCCCTTCATCGACGCGCTCGAGTTCTTCGCGGTGACGCCGAGCCTCGGCTCGGTCGAGTCGCTCGCAATGCCCTCGCAGCTCCTGAAGGTGCGCGGGCTCAACGCCGAGATGCAGGCGGCCTGCGGGATCGGCGAAGGCACGATCCGCCTGTCGATCGGCATCGAAGACACGGACGAGCTGATCGAGGACCTGGACGCGGCGCTCGGCGGCGCGCGGTGATAGAGTTCGACATGGAGGTCCCCATGAAACACGCGCTGATCGTTGCCGTCGTCACACTGTGCTGCCTGCCCGGCGCCGCCGCGCGCGCGCAGACCGCAACCAACCTGGACTGCACGCTGTGCGTGGGAGAGCCGGAAATCGCCGCGCAGGCCGTCACCAGCGGAAAGATCGCGAACGGCACGATCTCCGGCGTCGACATCAAGGCGAGCGCGATCACCTCCGACAAGATCAAGAACGGAACGATCACCAAGGCCGACCTGGTGGCGGCGCTGGCGGACGACATTGACGGCGCCATCGCCGACATCTCGTTCGCGAGGATCACGGCATCCGGGGGCGGCGTCGTGGGCGCGCAGTGCCCCTCCGGCCGCGTCGCCATCGCTGCGAGCTGCGAGTGCACCGACGGCGGCGGTTCGCGCAACTTCGGCGTGCTGTTCGGCTGCACCGTCACCGGGACCGGCGCCGCCGCGGGCTGCTTCGAAGAGGCGCTCACCTACGACCCGCAGCTTCCCGCGCCGCTCGCGAACGTCCGCGCCATATGCATGGGCGCCGAGTCGGTTGACGGCACGCCCTGGTCGAACACGGCGCAGGGCCTTGCAGCGGCGGCTGCTGGCCCCGAGGCGGCGACTGCGCGTGATGTGGAGATTGCGCGCTGGATGAAGGAGCAGCAGGCGGAGTTTGACGAAGTGCTGGCGCGGTTCAGGGGCCAGCGGGAAAAGTTCGGAGCCCGGATCCGCTAGACACTGCTCGCCACCCGCACGCGGTGCGGGTGGTAGGGCAGCACCTCTACGAGGTCGCCCGCCGCGAGCCGTTCCTGAAGCGCGCGCCACCAGCCGGCGTCGAGGATCTCGCCGTGCTTCTCGAGAAAGACCTGTTCGATCCGCCCCTCGAAGCCGAGGAACTGCAGGAAGGTTTCCGGGAACACGTCGCTTTCGCCGACGTAGAACCAGCTTTCGGCGCGCATCTCGTCCTCGTCGGAGGACGCCTGCGGGACGTCGCGGAAGCGGCAGTCGGTGACGCGGCACAGCTCGTCGTAGTCGTAGAAGATCACGCGGTTATGGCGCGTGACGCCGAAATTCTTGAGCAGCAGGTCGCCCGCGAAGATGTTGGTATAGGCGAGGTCGCGGATGCACTGCCCGTAGTCGATCACGGCGAACTCGGCCTGCTCGGGCATTGCGCTCCTGACGTACAGGTTGAGCGGCGTCATCTGCCGCTCGATATACACGTGATTGACGATGACGTCTCCGCCTTCGACCTGCACGTTCTCTGCGCACTCGGTGAGCAGCTCCTCCAGCATGCCAGGCTCGAACCGCGCAGTCGGCAGCCGGATGCGCCTGAACTCCTGGGCGTCGACGAGCCGGCCGGCGCGGTCGTGCCGGAACACCATGTCGTACTTCGCCATGACCTCCTCGCGGCGCAGGTTCTTGACCGCGGGGAAACGGTCGCGGATCACCTTGAAGATGACGTCCGCATTCTCGAGCGAGAACACGGACATGACGAGCCCGCGCTCGCCCGGTGCGCGCACGAACCGGTCGGACGTGCGCTCGAGGTGGCGGAAGATCTCGCGGAACCGTTCGGTCTTGCCCTGCTTGGCGCGGCCGAGCACGGTGAAAAGCTCGGAAACGGGCTTCGCGGGCATGATGCCATGCAGAAACCGCACGGCGTCGCTGACGCGCTCGAGGTCGACATGGAAGTAGGAGCGCGTGAAGCTGAACAGCACCGAGACGTCCGCGACCGACAGCATCACGGCGTCCACCAGCACCCCGAGCGGCGAGTTGCGGAAGGCGATCGCGAGCGGCAGCGTCCAGCCGTCGCCGTGCAGGCACCCGACCACGTAGGCGCGGCTCATCTGGTGGAAGACGGGCCGGATCACCTCGATGTCGCGCAGCGGCCGCCGCTCGCCGAGTCCCGCGAGCTTCAGTTCGACGTCAGTCGTGACGTGCCCGACGCTGCCCTCGAAGTCGCGCCATGGCGTTCGGAAGCGGTAGTCGGAGAGCAGCTCCTCGAACAGCAGCTCGAGCGAGCCGCGGTTGACGTAGCGCTTGGTGACACGCGCGGCATCGGAGCCGCGCAGGGGATCGAGCTCGAGCGCGAAGAACTCGACCCCGGCATTGACGCCGACGGTGTCGAACAGCCGGCGCGTGATGGAGCTGAAGAAAGTCTTGAGGAACTCCGGGTCGGCGAGCGACTCGATGCGCCGCGCGTAGACGTCCTTGATGGCTGACCACAGCGCAGGGTCGTGGGCCGATTCGCCGAGCAGCGCGCGCAGCTCCTCGACCACCTCGCCGACCATCGTGGCGTAGAGCTCGAGGCGCTCGACGACGTCGGCCTGGCTGCTCTTCCAGTCGCGGTTCTCGAATCGCTCGGGCGCGCGCCGGGTGATGGCGCGGAAGCGGGCATTGTAACGGGCGAAGGCCGCGACGATCGCGGCGGCGCAGTCGGCGGCGCGCCGGTCGCTCAAGCCATGTTGCGGATCAAGGCGTCGCCGAACTCGCTGGTCTTCACTTCCTTCGCGCCGTCCATCAGGCGGGCGAAGTCGTAGGTGACGACCTTTTCGGTGATGGTCCTGTCCATCGCCGAGAGCACGAGATCGGCGGCCTCGGTCCAGCCCATGTAGCGCAGCATCATCTCGCCCGACAGGATCACCGAGCTCGGGTTGACCTTGTCGAGGTTTGCGTACTTCGGCGCGGTACCGTGCGTCGCCTCGAACACGGCGTGCCCGGTGACGTAGTTGACGTTGCCGCCCGGCGCGATGCCGATGCCGCCGACCTGGGCGGCGAGGGCGTCGGAGAGGTAGTCGCCGTTCAGGTTCATGGTCGCGATGACGTCGAAGTCCTCGGGGCGCGTCAGCACCTGCTGCAGCGTGATGTCGGCGATCGCGTCCTTGACCAGGACGCGGCCGGAGGCGAGGGCCTTCTTCTGCTCGTCGTTCGCCGCGGCATCGCCCTTGGCGGCGCGCGTGCGTTCCCACTGGTCCCAGGTGTAGGTCTGCGCGCCGAACTCCCTCTCGGCGAGGGCGTAGCCCCAGTTCCGGAAGGCGCCTTCCGTGAACTTCATGATGTTTCCCTTGTGCACGAAGGTCAGGCTCTTGCGCTCGTTGGCGACGGCGTACTCGATCGCGGCGCGCACCAGGCGCTCCGTGCCCTCGCGCGAGACCGGCTTGATGCCGATGCCGCTCGAGTCGGGGAAGCGGATCTTCCCGTAGAACTTCGGGAACTGCTCCTTCATGAGCGCGAGGAACTTCGCGCATTCGGCCGAGCCCGCCTCGAACTCGATGCCGGCGTAGATGTCCTCGGTGTTCTCGCGGAAGATCACCATGTCGACCTTCTCGGGCGAGCGTACGGGCGAGGGCACGCCCTTGAACCAGCGCACCGGCCTGAGGCACACGTACAGGTCGAGCATCTGCCGCAGCGCGACGTTCAGCGAACGGATACCGCCGCCGATCGGCGTCGTGAGCGGGCCCTTGATCGAGACGAGGTACTCGCGGCAGGCGGCGACGGTCTCGTCGGGCAGCCAGGTATTCAGGAGCTTGTTCGCCTTCTCGCCGGCGTAGACTTCTTTCCACTCGATCTGGCGCCTGCCGCCGTACGCCTTCTTCACCGCGCCGTCGAGCACGCGCACGCTCGCGCGCCAGATGTCGGGGCCGGTGCCGTCGCCCTCGATGAAGGGGATCACCGGGTGATCCGGAACCTGCAGCTTGCCGTTTGCAATGCAGATTTTCTCGCCCATCCGCGAATGATATCACCCCGTCGCGTAGAATCTTCGCCATGCCGCTGCCCGCCAAGGACGGATTCCGGATGCCCGCGGAGTGGGAGCCGCACGCGGGCACCTGGATGCTCTGGCCGGAGCGGCCGGACAACTGGCGCGCGAACGCCGAGCCTGCGCAGCGCGCGTATGCGGCCGTCGCCGCGGCGATCGCGAAGTGCGAGCCGGTGACGATGGGCGTCTCGGCCGGCCAGTTCGCGGCCGCCCGCGCGATGCTTCCGGCGGCCGTGCGCGTGGTCGAGATCTCCGCGAACGACGCCTGGATGCGGGACGTCGGACCGACGTTCCTGGTCGACCGCCGGCGGCGCGTGCGCGGCGTCGACTGGATGTTCAACGCCTGGGGCGGCAAGAACGGCGGCGTGTACGCGGACTGGAGTCTCGACGACCAGGTCGCCGCGAAGGTACTCGAGATCGAGTCGACGCCGCGCTACCGGGCGCCATTCGTCCTCGAGGGCGGCGCGATCCACGCGGACGGCCAGGGGACGCTCCTCACGACCGAGGAGTGCCTGCTGAACGCGAACCGGAACCCTTCCTTGCGGCGCGGGCAGATCGAGTCGCTGCTCGAACGCCATCTCGGCGTGCGCGAGATCGTGTGGCTCGGGCGCGGCGTGTTCAACGACGAGACCGACGGGCACGTGGACAACCTGTGCTGCTTCGTCAGGCCGGGCGAGGTCGTGCTCACCTGGTGCGACGACCCGGCGGACCCGCAGTACGACATTTCGCGGGCGGCCTTCGAGGTGCTTGCGAATGCGAAGGATGCGCGCGGCCGCAGGCTGAAGGTCCACAAGCTCCAGCAGCCGGGCCCGCTCTACATGAGCGAGGCGGAGGCCGCGGGCATCGAGCGCTCGGCCGACTGCAAGCTGCGCGCCGCGGGCGAGCGGCTCGCCGGGTCGTACGTCAACTTCTACGTGTCAAACCGGCAGGTCGTCATGCCGCTGCTCGATGCGCGCACCGACCGCGCCGCGAAGGCAATGCTCGCGAGGCTCTTCCCGCGCCGCAAGGTGGTCGGCGTGCCGGCCCGCGAGATACTGCTCGGCGGCGGCGGCATCCATTGCATCACACAGCAGCAGCCAAAGGGGTCACTCCCCGATTAGATCCAACTGCATCCCACGCTGGAGCAATACGCAGGTTCTAATCGGGAAGTGACCCCTCTCAGCTTCTTGCGAGGAGGAACATGCCGGCGATGACGAGCAGGGCGCCAGCGGCGCGCATGGCGTCGAGCGGCCGGCCGGGGAAGCCCATCAAGCCGTAGTGATCGAGCGCGAGGGCTGCGACCATCTGCCCGGCGACGATGAGCGCGAGAAACGTCGCGCCGCCGAGCACAGGCCCGAAAGCCGCCGACGTAGTGATGTAGAAGGCGCCCAGGATTCCCGCGCACCAGGCCCACCAGGGTGCGGCTCCGACCTGCGCGAGCCCCGCAAGCGAGCCGCGCCCGAGTGCGACGGCAATGAACAGGAACACCGTCCCGACCGCGAAGTTGACCAGCGCCGCTGCCAACGGCGAGCCCGCGTGACCCTTCATGGACGCGGCCATGCCGACCTGCATTGCAAGGCTCGCGCCCACGAGCGCGGTGGCCGACATCACGCCGTACTGCATGGGCTCAATCCCTCCGCCATCCGAGCTCGAGAAAGTATGCGCGACCGCGGCCCGGGAAATAGCGGAAGTCGCCGAACGCGAAGTCCGCGCGGTCCGCGTAGGCGTCGTCGAGCAGGTTGGTGACACGAAGCGTCGCGGTCCAGTTCCGGCCCGGCTCGACGGCGAATCGAAGGTTCCCGACGTCGTGGCCGCCGTAGCGCGCCGTGTTCGCGGCGTTCGCCCAGTAGTCGCCGACCCAGAGCCACTCCAGCTCGGCCTCGAGCCAGCTTCCGCCGTAGTGCAGGCGAAGCGCATGGATGTCGCGCGGCGCGGTGTCCATGTCGTTGCCCGAGGTGATCTGCTCTCCCTGTTCCACCAGCGCCGTGAATCGGTATTCGTGCCGGGCGTAGGTACCCGTCGCGGAAACCAGCCACCCCTCGGCGATCGCCCAGTCGGCCTCGTACTCGACGCCCCGGTGCCGCGTGCGCCCGCCGCTCACATTGAACCCGGCCGAATCGCGCAAGATCACCTCGTCCTTGTCCATGGAGAAAAGCGCGAGATCCACGGATGCCGACCCGCCGCGCCAGCGAAGTCCCAGCTCCGCCGCGTCGATCGTCTCCGAGTCGAGGTCGGCGACGGATTGCTGCCGCTGCAGGCGATACAACTCCGTCGCCTCCGGGGCGCGGAAACCGCGCGCGAGCGAGAAGTACGCCGTCGTCGATTCGCTCGCGCTCCAGACGAGCGCCAGCCGCGGCGCGAGGTTGGTGAAGTCGTCGTTCCGGTCCGCCGGGCGCGAATAGAGGCAACCGCCGGGGCAAGGGACGCCGTTCTCGTCGGTATTGCCGTCGATCATGCGGTTGTCGTAATCGTAACGTGCGTGCTCGAGGCGCAACCCCGCCTCGAGCGAGAGCTGCGCGCCGAGCGGCCTGCGCCAGTCCGCGTAACCGGCGAGGACGCCCGAGTCCACGGTGTAGTCGTAGTGCTTCCCCGCCGGCCGGATCTCGTTGGCCGTCGGCGGGCCGTCCGTAGTGGGGCCGGCCTGGAACTGCAGCAGGCTGGCGTTTCCGAATTCCGCGTCGACGCCGGCGACGAACTCGCCGCCCGCCAGCGAGCGTGCGCGCGTCGATAAGAGGAGTGCCGCACTGTCCTGGCCGTTGTCCTCCACCGGCTGGCCGAGCAGGAAATGCTGCAGGAAGTCCAAGCGCGAGCTGCGCAGCATGAACCGCAGGGCGTCGCCCGAGGCGCCGACGTACTGCGCGGCGAGGCGCAGCGAGGTTGCGTCGCGATAGGCCTCGGGAACCGGATTCGAGCGCGCGATCGCGCGGTCGCGATAGGCGTCCTCGCCCTGGATGAATCCCGCGGTTTCCTGGTCGAGGTTCGAGCCGGAGAGCGAGACTTTCAGCGAGCCCTGCTCGAGCGTCGGCATCCAGGCTGCGTACAGCTTCTGTTCCTCGAAACCGGAGGCGTCGCGCCACCCGCCATCGTCAGTCGCCAGCACGGTGAGTCCGAGGCCATGACCGTCGTCGCCGCTCGAGGCAGCAAGCCCGAGGCGGCGCCAGTCGTCGCTGCCGTACTCGGCCGCGGCGCCGAACGCCGGGAGCTCGTCCGGCCGGGGCGGGATCACGTTGATGATGCCGTGCACGGCACTCGAGCCGTATAGCACGCTGCCTGGGCCGCGCAGCACCTCGATCGCTGCGGCCTGCTCGAAGTTCACCTCGAAGAGCTCGTTCACGTTGCAGGTGCCGACAGGCCGGATCGGGATCGAGTCCTCGAGCACCAGCACGGCCCCACAGGCACCGGCACCGGTGAGCACGGGGGAGCGCAGCGCGGTCAGCGATTCCTCGCCGCTGCCGCGCTGGATCATCGCGCCCGCGGCGCGGTTGACGAGTTCGATCGCATGCGTCGCGCCGGTGAGCTCGACGGTGCCCGGCTCGATGCGCGTCGCGCTGCCGGCGTAACGCTCGAGCGCGATTGGGCTGCGCGTCGCGGTCACCACGACCTCCTCGAGCGCGGCGGCCGGCGCATCCGGTGTGAGCAGGAATGCCGCCAGAACGAACAAAGGGCACGCGCGGCCAATGGAAACCATCGGATTCATTATAGATGCCCGCGGACGGCGGCCCCGCGGCCCCGTGCTACCATCGCCTCGACCCGATGAGCCTGCCGATGTTCCGTATCACGGCGCTGCTATCCTGCCTGCTGGCGTTGCTCCCAGCCGGGCGCGCCTGGGCGCAGGAAGCGCCTGCCGAAGCCCAGCATACCCGCGTGGGACTGGTGCTGTCCGGAGGTGGCGCGCGCGGGCTCGCGCACGTCGGCGTCCTGAAGGCGCTCGAGGAGCTGCGCATCCCGGTGGAGGCGATCGCGGGAACCAGCATGGGCGCCGTGGTCGGCGGCCTCTACGCCTCGGGCATGACCGCCGAGGAAATCGAGCACCTGATGCGGGGCCTCGACTGGAACGCGGCATTCCGCGACCGACCGGCGCGCAACACGCTCAATTTCCGGCGCAAGCAGGACGACCGCGAGTTCCTCGTGCGCTTCCCGCTCGGCATCCAGGGCGGCGACATCCGCGTACCGCGCGGGCTGATCCAGGGCCAGCGACTGACGCAGACGCTGCGTGTCCAGACCATGCCGGTCGCCGCGGTGGAGGACTTCGACGAGCTGCCGACGCCATTCCGGGCGGTTGCCGCCGACCTCGAGACCGGCGAGCGCGTCGTGCTCGAGCGCGGCGACCTGACTTCGGCCATGCGCGCGAGCATGTCGGCACCGGGCGTGTTCGCGCCGGTCGAGGTCGACGGCCGGCTGCTGGTGGATGGCGGAATCGTCGAGAACCTGCCGGTGGACGTCGCGAAGTCCATGGGCGTCGACATCGTGATCGCCGTGGACGTCGGCTTCCTGCCGGTCAGCCGCAAGGAGCTGGGCTCGGCGCTCGCGGTCTCGAACCAGGCGATCACGATCATGATGCTGCGCGAAACCGGACGGCAACGCTCGCTGCTGTCTGCCGACGACGTCCTGATCCTGCCCGAACTCGGGGGCCTGCAGTCCACGGACTTCGCCGCCGCCGAGAAGACCATCGACCTCGGTCTCGCCGCCACGCGCGCGAGCGCCGAGCGGCTTGCAAGGCTGTCGCTCGCGGAAGAGCCCTGGCAGGCCTACCTCGCGGCGCGCGCCACCGAGCCCCGGCAGCCGGTCGTGCACTTCGTGCGCACCGACCGGAAGTCAGAGCGCTACAGCGAGCGGATCCAGGCCGAGCTCGGGCCGGTGATGGGCCAGCCGCTCGATCCCGAGGCGCTCGACGCGCGGCTCTCGCATTTCTACGGGAGCGACAACTTCGAGGCGCTAGACTATCGCCTGGTCCGCGAGGGCGTCCTGACCGGCATCGAGGTCAGCGCGCGTCGCAAGAGCTGGGGGCCGAACTTCCTGCGCTTCGGCCTCGAATTGCAGGACGACTTCCAGGGCAACAGCAGCTTCAGCGCCGGCGTGCGCGCGCAGGTGACGGAGGTCAACCGATACGGCGCGGAGTGGCAGACCGACGCCCAGATCGGGGTGAACCCGCTTCTCCGCACCGAGTTCTACCAGCCGATCGGATACGGCTCGAACTGGTTCGTGGTGCCGCGCCTGTCCATCGAGCGACAGAACGTCGACATCTTCGAGAGCGACCGGCGGCTCGCGACCTACCGCGTGCGCGAGAGTGCTGCCGAATTCGGCTTTGGCCGCGAGTTCGGCAGTTGGGGCGAGTTGCACGGCGGCGTCATCTACGGCGACGGCAACCGCAACCTGCTGGTCGGCAACCCGAACGACCCGGGACTGCCGCCGCGAGATCGCTTCGACCGCGGTGAGTTCATGACGCGCTTCTCGGTGGACCTGCTCGACGACGTGTTCTTCCCGCGCGACGGCGAGCTGTTCACGCTGCAGTGGAACGCGCCGCGCGAGCTGCTCGGCGCCGACGCGAACGCGGATCGCCTGACATTCGACTGGACGCACGCGCGCTCCTGGGGACGCAACACGCTGATCGTCTCGGCCGCCGGCGGCACCCAGGTCTCGGGGCCGACGGACCAGGTCCAGGACTTCTACACGCTCGGCGGCCTGTTCGACCTCTCCGGGCTCTCGCCCGACCAGATCAGCGGGCCGCACTTCGGGATCGCAAGGACGATCGCGTACCGACGCATCGGCAGCGGGCAGGATGGACTCTTCGACGTCCCGACCTACCTCGGCTTCTCGCTGGAACTCGGCAACGTGTGGCTGCGGCGCAGCGACGCGAGCGTCGACTCCGCGCTCTTCAATGGCTCCGCCTTCGTGGGATTCGATACGTTCCTGGGGCCGGTTTACGTCGCCGCAGGCTTCGGCGAGGGCGGCAACAAGTCGTTCTACCTGCTGCTCGGCCGCATCCGCTGAGCGGACTCAGCGAGCAGCGCCCTCCGAGACCTTGTCGTAGACGACCGCCGGCTCGTCGCCGCGGCGCGAATAGGCGTGGCGCGATGCCATGTCGGCGAGGGCCTCGTTGCGCTCCTGCTCGGTCGCGAACCAGTGCAGCTTCTGCCAGTCGGCGCCGACCAGGCGCGTGAACGGATCGCGGGCGCGGAGCCGCACGCGGATTCCGAAAGGCCTCGCAGCCGGTGGCGGGGCGTTGAGATTGTGCTCGTTCGAGATCGCCATGGCGACACGATACTAGAGTTGGCGGTCGCCCGCGCCCTCACGGTCGGACCAGCCGATGACTCGCCGCGTAATGAAGGTGTAGGCGCGCTTGCCAGTCGCCATCCATGCGCGCGACACCGCGGAGGGCGTCGCGAGGATTCGCCGCTCGCGGGCAGTCAGCTCGGCCGGGCAATAGCTGCGCTTGTGCTTGAGCAGGTGACGGATGTCCTCGCGCCCGAGCGTGCGGAACAACCGGCCGCGACGGCGGCAGACGAGCGCGAGCTGGAAGTCCACGAGCGCCGGCCCGCCGGCCGGCGTCACGAGCCAGTTCGGCTCCTTGGCGAGGTCGTTGTGCGCGATGCCGCGACGGTGCATGCGCACGAGCAGCGCGCGCGCCGCGCGGAAGTACGCCGGGTCCCGCGGACGCGCGAGCTGCATCGGCCGGCCCTCGATCCACTCGCGGCGGAGCGTTTTCTTGTCGGCGTGCAAGAGCCGCGGCGTTCCCGGCAGCCCGTCGAGGCGGACGAGGGCGCGCGCCTCGCGCCGGCACAGGCTGCGCGCGAGCCAGGCAGCCCACCAGCGAGCGCCCCCCGTGTCGCGCTGCACGCACTCGCGGCCGCCGGACTCGCCGCGCCACACCGTGCCGAACAGGTCGGACTTGAGCTGCTGCATGGCGGCCGCAGGCGGACCGCGAGCGGACTCAGTTCCCGCTGGGTTCCTTGCCCGGCTCGGGATCGGGCAGCGGATAGGTCTTGGCCTCGGCCGGAGCAGCCGCGGGCTGCGCGGGCTCCGCCACTGCTTTTTCGGCGACTGCCCCGTGCGCGCCCGAGGTGATCTTCGCAACCTCGGCGACCAGCTCCGGCGCCGGTGCCGGCGCGGGCGCGCGGTTCGCCAGGATGGCAGCGGCGCTGTCGGTGCCGTGGAAGCGACGGTTCGCTTTCTTGGCAATGAAGATGCCGCCACCCTCGAGCGAGACGCCCGCGAACAGGCCTTGCGACTTCGAGTAGGCGTAAACCTCGGCGTCGAAGGTCACGCTGGTTCCGGCCATGGCCGTGCGGCCGACCGGGCCCGCGGCAACGGAAGCGTCCGCGCCGAGAGTCAGCTTGCCGTCGGTGATGCCTTCGACGCTGTCGCGCGTGGTGAGCACGAGCACGATATCGGAAACCTGGCCGCCGGCCTGGAAGCCCCAGCTCCCGCCGCCGGTCGAGACGAAGACAGGGTTGCTCCAGCTGCGATCTTCGTCGCGCACCAGCATGACGCCGTTGCCGAAGCGGGCGCCGAATATGAGCCCGACCTTCACGTTGGCCGGCAGGATGATGATTCCCTCGGCCTTGGCCAGCAGCAGGTCCGGGACCCGCTGGTCGGGGATGGCCTGCAGCTCGCGCAGCACTGTCAGCGCCTGGGTTAGGGTCGCCGCCTCGCGCGTGTCCACGGTCGCCGCTTCGCGGGTCTCCGCCACGGCCGGGAGTGTGAGCACGCTGGCGGCGGCCAGCGTGACCAGTAGATTCGCAATCCGGTTCATGAGGTCGTTCCTGTGGGTGTATCTGTTGTGCGACAGGTGAATCATCGTCCACACTAAGACGCCATGATGCGCCGATTCCTGCTCGCGGTCACGCTGTTCGCTGCCTGCAATTCCGCTGCGCACGCCGAGTGGCTGGCGCGGGAGGAGGCGATCATGGGCACGCGCATCGCCGTCGACGTCTGGCACGAAGAACCGGCTGCCGCGACGGCAGCGATCGACGCCGTGATCGCCGAGATGCACCGGATCGACGCGCTGATGTCGGTCTACAAGCCGGAAAGCCGCCTGTCCGAGGTCAATCGCGAAGCGGCGACGCGGCCGGTCAAGGTGGAGCCGGAGCTCGCGCGCCTGATCGCCCGCGCGCTCGAGTTCTCCGGGATGTCGGACGGCGCCTTCGACATCACCTACGCGAGCGTCGGCTACCTGTACGACTACCGCGCGCGCATTCACCCGACGGATACCGAGATCCAGGCGGCCCTGCCGGCGATCGACTGGCGGCACGTGGTCGTCGACCTCGACGCTTCGACCGTAAGCTTCACGCAGCCGGGCGTGCGCATCGACCTCGGCGGCATCGCCAAGGGGCACGCAGTCGACTCAGGCATCGCGATCCTCGAGGCCCACGGGATCACGAACGGGACAGTGACCGCGGGGGGCGACAGCCGGGTGCTCGGCGACCGGCGCGGGCGTCCCTGGGTCATCGGCATCCGTCACCCGGACGACCGGAACCAGGTGATCGCGCGCATCCCGCTCGAAGACGCGGCGATCTCCACCTCGGGCGACTACGAGCGCTTCTTCGACGAGGACGGCGTCCGCTATCACCACATCATCGACCCGAAGACGGGCAAGAGCCCGCACGGCGTGCGCAGTGTCACCGTGATCGCCCCTACCTCGACCCTCGCCGAAGGGCTGACCAAGAGCGTCTTCATCATGGGGCCGGAGCGCGGCCTCGCGCTGGTCGAGAAGCAGCCCGACTGCGACGCGGTCGTCGTGACCGCGGAAGGGAAGGTGCTCTATTCGAAGGGGATGACTGCGCCGTGATGAGGAGGGGTCAGACCCCTTGATACTCGCGAGGGGGTTTAACCCCCTCGCGAGTATCAAGGGGTCTGACCCCTCCGATCAGAACCAGCCGGAATAGAAGAGGCGGATGACGTCCGCGTCGAAGGAATAGAGCGGCTCGGTGCCTGGCGCGAAGCCGGTTTGCGAGATGTCGCGGAAATCATCGTACTCGAAGCGGATGCGGTCGTAGCGGAGGTTGAGCGACGCGCGGTTCAGGAACGAGAGCCCCGGCGACCGGAACCCGTAGGCGACGCCGAAGCCGAGCGTGTGGCTCGTCATCGTCGAAAGCTCCTTGTCGCGCGCGAGGAAGTTCTGGAAGTTCGCGCGCGGGAACAGGTCGGCGTAGAACTCGGCCGCATCCTGCGTGTAGAAGCGATAGTGGACGTCGAAGGTCCATTCGTCGCCGAGCGGATGCGTGTACGACACATCGGCCGTGTGCCCCAGGATCTCCCAAGTGTCGGTGTAGAACCGGTACTCGCCCTGGATCGCGGCGCGGTACGGCAGGAAGTAGCGCGCGCGCAGCGAGACGGCATTGCCGGTACGCGTGCGCGGATAGCGCTCCGGCTCGAATGCGAACCCGCGCGGATCGTCGGGATCGAGGTAGCGCACCTGGCGGTAGGGATTGTTCAGGAAACCCTCCTCGGTGATGGCCTCGTAGGCGAGACCGAGGATCATGTTCCTGGTTGCGACCTGCGAGATGTCGACGCCGTAGATGCGCCGGTCGACCTCGTCCGCGAAGGTCGGGTCTCCGCGCCGCGTGACGTCGTCCCAGCCGCGGCTGAAGAACAGCGACACGGTCGTGAGGTCGCCGAACATGTCCTGGCTGATCGAAAGGGTCGCGGTGTCCGCTTCGTAGTCATTCTCGCTCGAGTTGCTGAACGAGGCCGCGTAAGTGACCTTGTTGCGAAGGTATTCGAAGCCGACGCCGTACTGCGTGCGCTCCTCATCGTAGGGGCTGGCAGTGGTGATCACGTCGATCGAGGCCGACGAGACCATGTCCATGTACCAGCTGGCATTGACGGCGTATTTTTCCGCGAACTTCTTGCGCACGAGGACCGACGGACCGTCGATCGTGACGCCGCCGCCGTCGTAGTAGTGGTACAGGAAGTCCGCGCGGTCGTCGGCCAGCACCGCGGCGGCCGCGGGCAGCGGCAGCAGGGCGAGCGCGACGACGGCGGCGCGGATCAGTTGCACCCGCAGCCCCCGCCGGATGAGCCCGCTGCGCCTCGCGAGCCTTCGCGCGACTCGTACACGTGCAACATGTAGGAAGAGGCGACCGGGTCCGAGTCCCAGGCCATGATCGGGTCGGCAATGTTCTCGCGCTCGTAGGGCTTGACCCAGGGCTCGATGCGCGAGCAGCCGCAGGCCACGGCGGCGAGCAGGAGGACTCCCGCGACGCGCGTCGCCTTCACGCCGGCTCCCGGAGCGCCGCGCGGATCTGCTCGATGTACTTCGCCTCGTCGCCCGGCTTGTATGCGCGATGCAGCCAGCGCACCCGCCCCTGGCGGTCGACCAGCACGGTGGTCGGCATCGCGCTCACGCCGTAGCTGCCGCTGACCTTGTTGTCGGGGTCGAACAGTATCGGGAAGCTCGCGGGCGTCGCCGCGAGGAATTTCTCGGCGTCGGACTTCTCGCTCTCGACGTTGATCGCGACCAGCGTGAAGCCCATCGGCTTGTACTTCGCGTAGATCTGGTCGAGTGCCGGGAACTCCTTGCGGCAGGGTCCGCACCAGCTGGCCCAGAAGTTGATCATGACCACCTGGCCCTTGAGGTCGGCGAGCGATACCTGGCCGCCTGCGCGGCTCGCGAGCGTGAACGTCGGCGCAGGCGCGGTGGCGTCGGTCGCAGCGGCCGACCAGGCAAACGCGGCGAGGGTCGCGACCAGCGCGGCTGCGGGCAGGGCGTATTTCGTCTTCACGTGGCCTCCTCAAAAAAACGCAGTGAGACCCAGCGTCGCTTCGTAGTTGTGGGTCGATTTGTTGGCGCCCAGCACATCGACGTCCATGATGAAATCGCGGATCGTGAGGTGCATGGTGAGCCAGTCCCTGATCGTCACCCGGGCCCCGGCACCCAGGGTGATCGTGAAACGGTCGGCACCGGCAAACTGGGTGCTGCCCGCGCCGGCGGTCAGGTAAACGGCGCTGTTGTAGGCGCGCTTACCGCCGAGGAAAACCTCGCCCGGCAGCGCATTCCAGCCGAAACCGAGGCTGTAATAAGTGAATTGCCTCTCAGTGTCGGTCAAAAGCGGGGCGCCTCCGGAAAGCCGTTCGTAGCTGGAGAGGCCGGCGTCGCTCGTGCCGCCGATCGCCTCGGCGAAGAAGTCCTCGCTGAGGTGGTAGGCGAGGCGGGCGCCGTACACCACGTTGACCTCGAAGTCCTCGACCGAGAGCGAACCCACGTAGGGCCCGACTTCCCAGTTTTCGGTGTCGATCTTCGCGGTTTTCACCTCGCGGCGCTCGACCTGCGGGTCGATGACGACCGGCGTGCCGGCGCCATCAGCCGGCGGCGGGGGCTCGGCATCGGCGTCGCCGCGGCGCCAGGGCATGCTCGAGCAGCCGGTCGCCAGCAGGGCGAGGCTCAAAAGAAAAATGCGAATCCGATTTTCCATTCCATTTCTTCCTCGTTCTCGTCGCGGTCCGTGAAGACCACGTACTCCTTGTACTCGCCCCGCACCATGAAGCGGCGCGCAATATATGCGCGCACCCCGATGCCTGCGTAAGCGACCTGGTCCGTCCGTTTCGGCGTGCCGACCAGCGTGCCGGCCGGCTGGATGTTGATGACGCCCGTGCCCATGGACAGGAATGGCTGGATCCGCCACTCCGGCACGGGCACGTGCGTGATGCCGATCGTCGCGTACTGCCCGTCGGAGAAGTTGCCCATGATGTGGCCGAGCGCGAGTTCGGCCGCGAGGTGCTGGTTGAACGCGTACGCCCCATACAGCGTCAGCACGTTGGCGCCGCCGTAGTCGCCGAGCAGGAGGCCCGCCTCGCGGCGGTGCGCGCCGAAGTCCTCGCGCGCCGGGTCGACGATCGCGAGTTTCTCGCCGGCCGGCAGCAGCGTCTCCGCCATCTGGTCGCGGTGCACCCAGCCCTCGCGCCCGTCCGCGTCGAGCACGCGGAACCAGTCGGTGCGGCGCACGTCGA
>Ga0187894_10001069_pt1 | contig 36372 bp, 17 predicted proteins | sample GBC1701081metaG_FD_136650 | JGI IMG/M metagenome (GOLD analysis project Ga0187894, IMG submission 136650) | White microbial mat communities from a lava cave in the Kipuka Kanohina Cave System on the Island of Hawaii, USA - GBC170108-1 metaG ...
GCCACGGAGGAGACCGTGCAGGAGGGACTCACCCTGCTCACCGAGGCCGTCGTCGAGGTCATCGCCAAGGTCGACTTCAGCGACAGGCCCATCTCCGCGTGGGGATTCGGAGAGCAGCACGAGTTTGAGATCAACGTCCTGTGTCAGACGGTCTTCACCAACCCGTCGACCGGGGAGCTGATCGTCGGCGAGATCGGGACTGGATTCCCCGCGGACCCGTTCCGCGTGCTGCGGAACAACCTCCGCATCCTCCGCGCTCTCAAGCCGGCCAAGGCGATCTTCGAGTACAGGCACCTTTTCCTGGACGCCTTCGTCGACCTGTTCTCGGCGGAGCCGTTCTTCGAGTTGGATCCCTGGTACTACGAGGACTTCAGGAAGTTCTGCTGCGGGATGAAGGAGCTGACCGGAGATGCCGGGGTGACTCTCCCGGGCCGGATGCTGTTCTCCGACGTGACCCGCGACTTCCGGTCCGTACCCCCCGGTGCAACGCTCGAGGTGCTCGACGGACCGAACAGCGGCCCCTCCAACGGAGGCACGGACACGGCCACGCTCGGACGCTACCGGGTGACGGGAGTGCTGAGGATGCCGTCGGGGGCAGACCCCACTCCGCGCGCGTACACGACGACTCCGACGGGCCTCTCCGGTCTCGCGACCATCGAGGACGACGGGGTGGTCGAGGACGACTCCCAGGACTTCTCCAACGCCGTCGAGGGCGAAACCATCGCGATATCTGCCGGGCCGAACACGGGCCAGTATCGACTGGAGACGCTCCTGGGCAACACGGGTGGTCCCGTCGGGGAGGTTACGCCGGGATCCGGCGTGACGCGCGTGCGGGTCGCGCCCAGCATCATCCAGATCCTCACGAGGATGCCCCAGGAGGCGACGGGGCAGTCCTACCGTGTCTCTCTGGAGCGTCTGGGCGTGCGCACGCCCTTCACGGTGCTCGGGGAGGACGTCTCTGCGCAGTCCTTCGTCTAGCTCGGTGGCCCCTCTATAGGGGCGGCACCGATAGGACCAGCTCGGCCCGGGAATTGCCATGCCAGCACTCATCCAGAGCCTCGTGAACGGCATCAACCCCGTGGTCGGGGCGAGCCGCAACGACCTCCGTGCCGGCGACGTCGTGACGCTCAACCACGTTGGGCCTCCAGCGACGACCTACGCGTGGTCGATCGCCTTCAAGCCGGAGGACAGGAACCGCAACCCGTCGGCAGCCGCTCTGGCGGGCGGCATCTTCGGTCCTGGACCCGTCACGTTCGTCGTCGACAACGAGGGTCCCTACCTCATCAGGCTCGTGGTCGACGCGGGGCTGCCCACGCAGGACGAGCAGTACGTCCGGCTCCGGTACCTGACGTTCTTCGCGGACCTCAGTCTCGTGGCCGCCGGAGAGCGTCGCGATGGGTCGGGCATCATCCCCGTCGACGTCTCCGCCGAGGGATGGGCCAACGATCAGAACTTCAACATCAACAATCTGCTGTTCCTGATCTCCCACGTAAGTGCGTCGGGCCGGATCATCTACGTCGACGCGAACCGTGGCAAGGACAACCTGCACGCGCAGAACGATCCGGCCGTCGCGGAGGGCTACGCGGACTTCTCCAGCATCGGCGCGGCCATCCTCGCCGCGCAGACGAACGCGGCGTTCAACGGAACGATCCCGCCGTCCGCGACGCAGCCAATGATCATCGCCGTGCGGCCCGGGTTCTACGTGGAGGACGTGCAATTCCAGCCGTACATCCACGTGATCGGGTGGCCCAGCACGGGCGGAGGGACCGGCGAGCACCCTGACTTCGACCGCTCCGTCACGATCCGCTGCGCCAACGCGGGAGCCCCTCCGACCGGGACGCACACGGCGAACCTGCCGAACACCGGCGAGTACTGCATGATCGCCAACGTCGTGCTCGAGAACGTGGGCGCGACCACGAACGCATTGCTCCGCAAGATCGGCAGCGGCGACGTGTACCTCACCAACGTGGAGCTGCTCCAGGCGGGCGGCGGTGCCCCGAACCAGGGGGCCGGTATCTCCGTCGAGAAAGGCCGAGCCTTCCTGCAGGACGTACGAGTCGTGCAGGAGGACGCATTCAGCGGCACGTCGCAGGCGTTCATCGTCCAGTCCTCCGTCGGCAACTCCGCTCGTCTGCTCGCCCGCGACAGCATGTTCATTGGCCCGAGCATCGGCCGAGTGGACCCGAACAAGGTCGGGCTGAACACCGCTTACCTCTCGTACACGAAGCTCCACCAGACGGGGATCGCCGGGTCGTCCTACGCCGTCAGGACGTGGTCAGAGGACTTCGTGATGGATGACTGCGAGGTGACCGTCGAGAGCCCGACGATCACCGACGCCGTCGAGGGCAACCCGGATGCCACGGGTGCCGCGGGCAACCTGATCGTGACGCTGCGCCGCACGCTCCTCGGTGACACAAGCAACGTGCCCACGTCCTTCCTCGGGATCTCGATGGACTCGACCGGCGTGGCCGGAACCGCCGCCCTTCGGCGCGGATCGACGGAGGACGGCGTCATCACCGTGGTGGGCGTCGTCACGCTGACCGCCCTGACGAAGGCGTCATCGATTTTCTACGACAACACCGCCTCCGGTCTCGTCAGCGAGAACGTACAGGACGCCCTCGACGAGATCGCCGGAGGAGGCGGTGGCGGCGCGGCTCCCAGTACGGCGCCCTTTATCACGCACGCCATCGCGGCGGCCCTCACCAACAACCGGGTCCTCGCCGCGGGTGTCGGGACCACCATCACCAACAGCGGCGTCGACGATGGCCCGATCTCGGTCGACCTCACGGCCACGGGCGTGGTTCCCGGGGCGTACACGAGGACGAACCTGACGGTCGACGCCCAGGGGCGTCTCTCCGTGGCCGCGAGCGGCCTCATCCAGTTCAACTACTCGCGCCAGATGCTGGTGCCGACGACGCCGTTCGTCCCTCCGTTCATCGTCAACGAGTTCGACATCAACGACTTCGCTGGCGGATTCGCCTTCCCCGGAGGTGTCGGCCCGCTGCTCGTGTACTTCGACGTCGGAGGCCCGCTGCCGCTGGGGACGTTCCTCGACGTGCTCATGGGATTTCCCGGTGCCCCCGTGTCGATCCTAGCTGCTCCGTTCGATCTCGGGACGCTGCCGCCGCCGCCCGTCCTTTTCCCCGTTCTGCTCGGCCCGGGGCCTTTTTTCTTCCCGCCCGGTACGATCCTCCAGATCATGATCACATGGCCGGCTTTCGCGCTTCCCGGATCGGACGGGCTCGTGGTGTCGCTGACCGGAAACATCTAGGCCCCCCCACTTTGCGCTGTGAGAGATGCCCGACCCAGTTCTCGGTTACGGTCTTGAGCCCTTCGGGTTCGGTCCCTACGGGGGCCTGGGCGGTGTCGTCCTGCCTGCCACGACGCCTCCGCTGGGGGGCTACGGCGGCTACAGCTACGGCTACAGCTCCTACGGCTCCCTCGGCAGCTTCGGCGCTCCCTCGATAGCGATCACCGGGGGCTACGGGGGCTGCGCCTACGGCACCGGACCATACGGGTGCATCGGCGAGCTGGCTCCGCCCGAGGTCATCGCCGCCGTGTCGATCACGGGATTCATCATCGAGGTGTTCTTCTCCAACGAGATGTCGCCGGACGCGGACCTGTTCGATCCGGCCAGCTACACCCTCGTCGACATCACGGGAGCGGCGCCCGCCGTCGTCCTCAGCGTCGAGATCGGCGTGGACGGCGTATGGGGCCCCACGTCGGTGCTGCTCAACCACACGGGCACGACGCTGGGAGGGCTCTACCTCGTCATCGTTGCCGGGCCCAGGGACATTGGAGGCACCGAGATCGCCGCGTACGCTCCGCTCAACCAGGCTCAGGTCCTCTGCAAGGGAGAGCCCCCGCCGTTCACGATCTCCCCCATCTCTGGGACCGAGCTTCTGTACGAGTTTGAGTACGACATGCTGGACGAGGCCGGGTTCTCGCCGGGGATCCTCCAGCTCGACGCGTACGGTTTCCAGACGACGTACCCCCAGAATATCGTCCCCATCGCCGCGACGCACCCATACCTCGGCGATCTCAAGCTGGTGAAGCTCGACGTGATCGGGATGACCTCGGCCGAGTACGTCGGGATCGTCAGCCCTGCGACCGCGTTCGACTACCCCGCGACGTTCCTCCCCACGGATCCGCAGGCCGACTTCGCCGCGCAGGAACTCGGCAGTGGCACGACCGTACTCGGCACCGGAGAGATCCTGCTGTCCAAGTCCATGGGGTTCTCCTACGGGTGGAGGTTCCTCGACACGAGCGGGCGCGTCCTTCCGGCCTCCAGCTACCGAGTGGACGTCACGTTCGACGCCTCCGCGGCCGCACTCATCGATCCCTCCCCGGGGTCGGACCCGGTCGTCCTGATCCTCGTCAGCGACGGTTCCGTGCAGGTGTCTCTGTCCTTCACGCGGGTGGCGGGGATCGACATGCTCGACGTGTCCTCCGGAGCATTCACGGCGTCGTCGAGCATCGCGTGGAGCACGACGGAGACGACCGTCTCGCTCGTGCGCAACCAGAAGGCGGACACTTACACCGTCGTCGTCAACGGAGAGCCCATCGTTGCCGGGCTGACCCCGAGCTTCACGGGCCCTCCGGGCCTGCCCGCTGGCGTGCAGTTCCACCTGGATCCTGCCGGGGCGTACAGCATCTCCGACTTCCCACTGCGCCACGTTCTGTTCACGGCTACGCAGACGGTGTTCTCGGCAGCGTGGAACTTCCTGCACAACCAGCAGGCCCCGTTCGTGGGGAACAACGCTCTCGCGAAGAACTTCCTCCTGACGAGCAAGGGACCACTGGTGAAGGGATGGGGCGATGCCACCCCTGCTACGAAGCAGGACGTCGTGGTCTACGTCAACGGCACGCCCGTCGAGGTCGCCGACGTAAACCCCTACTACGGGAAGATCTTCCTGGTCATCCCGATCCCGCTCATGCCTCCAGGCATCATGGAGGTGACCGTCGACTACATCTGGTTCCCGTCCCCCATCATGGAGATGGCCGGGCTCAACACGCTCGGCCTCATCCTCAACAAGTACGACTGCAAGCCCCACTGTCCGACGGGCGGCAACAGCCCCGGCGTGGGTCTCCCCGGCGGAGGCACGAACGGCGTCGAGTTCTCCCGGTTCCCGATGGGCGTGGTCTTGGGCCCGCGACCAATCCGGCTCCCCCTGCTCCGTAGTCCACGTTTCGTCGCGTTCCAGAAACCATACACGGCTGCTCTCAACAGCCCGACGACGCTGCTCCTCAACCGCAACCCCCACCAAGTGGCCCTCAGTGACGAGGAGGACGATGCCACGGGCAGCGTGGTCTTCTACGAGGGGGACGAAGACCCGACCGCGGCGAGTCCGGCGTGGGTCCTGGTGGGCCAGGAAGAGATCATCGGATTCCTCAACGTGAGCGATCCTAACGCTGACGTCCCCGACGAGATCGATCTCGACTCGACGACGCAGGGGTTCTTCCAGATCTACAAGGCTGTCAGCGGGCCATTCGGATCCGGGAACGTCACGTTCTACACGATGACGATCCCCGCCGACTTCCCTGAGTCCATCGTCCTCGTCGTGAGAATGCAGGTCAGAACATCGTCCACCTCCGACGACGTGGAACTGCCTGCTCCCGACGGCGTGTTCACCGGCGTCGGGTTCGGCTGTCACACGGACAACCACCTCTACTTGGTGGGAATGCTCCTGATCAACGGCGTCCAGCACGTGGGGATGCTCGTCGAGCCTGCCTTCCCCGAGAAGGCCGAGAGCTGGGGGATCGCCTACCGCGTCGACATCGAGATCCAGGACGCGACGACCTTCACCACGTCGAGCCACTCCGTGCCGCGACTGGCACGCGAGCGCGTCATGTCCGACGACGTCGTACGTATCCAGATCATGGACGGCACGCAGGCGGGAGTCTACGAGATCATCGAGATCGTCGATCAGACAGCCGGAACTAGCACGGTCACCGTCGCGTCTGACGCCCCGTTCCCCGCCGACCCTTCCATCTTCGGCAATCGAGACTTCGCCGCCTACCTCGAGGTCCGCTGGGACGGAGACGGCACGCCCGGGCGACCACTCACGTACCGCCTGGTCGTGAAGCATGACGTCAAGACCATTCCGGACGGATACGCCGAGCTGTTTGTCGGGGGAAACCTTGCCGGGAGAGCTCTCGCTCTCGACGGGGCACCTCCGTTCGCCATACCGCCAGACGGGGTGCTCCTCTACCCCACTGGCGAGAGTGGCGAGGTTTTCTGGGGGTCGCTCGACCGGCGCGCCAGCAACCTCAGCGACTGGTACTTCGTGCGCTACGGCGTCACGCCCGGCGCCACGACCTTCAACTTCCGCCAGATCGTCGTCGCGGCCGAGATGAACTCTCTGCCAGAGAACGACCCCAACAACGTCTGGTTCCTGACGCAGGAGTTCGGCACGCGGAAGATCGACTTGACCGGCGACCAGCTCCTGCTGAAGGCGACGTGCTCCAACGAGGAGGAGGGAGTGGAGGGACAGGATCTCTCCATCGGGTACGCGAGGATCGAGCCGTTCCTCACGCGCCGCATGGCCATCGACGTGGACTCCACCTTCCAGGTCGACAGCGGTATCCTCGGCGCTGGCGATCTTCTCTACGTCGTCCGCGACGGCGTTCGCGAGGCCCGGCTGGCCACGATCCTGTTCGAGGACACCGCGACGGACCACAGGCTTCTCTTCCTCCCCAGTGTCTCCCTGTCGGGTCTCCTGCTCCCGGACCAGGAGGGGTGGATCAAGACAGGGAGTCTCTCCACCGAACGCGTGCAGGGACATCGCATGCAGTTCGTCCAGGACCTCGGGCAGACCCTCGTGTACGCCCTCGACCTCGTCCAGGTCGGGGACCCCGTGCCCGGAGACGGTCGGATCGTCGAGGCGCGCGTGCAGGTGGCTCAGGTCTCGACGGGAGATCTCGCGGGGGATACCGGGATCTTCTTCGGTGCAGATGCGGGCCCGACTGGCACAGCCCGCGGTGTCGGAGTGCAGCTCCGAGTGGCCGCGGCCGGTAATCCCGACCAGGTGGTCCTGTTCTCTCTTGAGACAGGTGTCTCGGTGGTCGCGTTCGACGTGTCGTGGAATGACGGTCATATACACGACTACCGGGTGATCGCCGACGCGGACACGAGCACGGTCACGCTCGTCGTCGACGACGTCGTGATCGGGACGACGGACCTGCTTCTTTTCGCGCTGAGTTCCACGGAGACACAGGCGACACTTGGGTTCGCCGGAACAACGACAAGCACGACTCTTGAGGTCGAGGACATGTCGGCGACCGTTCTCCCACTGCCAACGGTCCGGAGGACGCTGGGGGTGTTCCTGGGCGGTGACGCGGACGACATCGACAGCTGGAAGCTGCCGCGTACGGACACGCTCGACGTGCCCAACTCCGACCTGTCCGCCGTGATCGTGGACATGGACTGGCGCGACAGGATCAGGGTCCGCATCCGACGAGATCCCGGATGGGGCGTGACGATCCTCAGACCCGATCTTCCGCCTCCGCCTTACTTCACCGGGGACTTCGCCACGGAGTTCACCGAGCCCAGCGCCGGTTGGATCAACGTGGAGTACCGGGACTTGCCAAGGGTCTCGACCGGTACGTCGCTGGGATACGTGTCCTTCGGCGCTCTCGACCCACGGTCCATCCTGCAGGCACGCATCGACGAGGTCCGCTACCGCATCTACAGGTACGCGACCGAGGACATCATCATGCCGCCGCACATGGTGCTGAACCAGTACAACGTCATCACCAGCGGCGAGTTCAACAACGACGTCACCGTGGAAACCGGAACGGTCATCTCGACCGACTCTCAGACTATCGTGCTCACGTCGCTGAACATCACTATCGACCGCGTCTTCGGATTCACGTTCGTCAACGCGGCGGGAGCTACCGTCTCGTACCAGCCCGGCAGCTTCACGTTCGACAAGGACACGCAGACGATCTTCATCATCTCCCAGCAGACCCTGGGCTGGTACCCGTCTCTGGACGTGCCGGACACCGACGATCCGTTCGTCAACAATCCGAGCCTCGGTACCGATCCCGCCGAGTTCCCACTTCCTCCCGGCGTCAACGACGACTTCCTCGATCCAACGTTCGTGCCGGACGAATTCGGCTACCCTCTGAACACGCGCGTCCCAGTCACCGTGTCCTTCGCTCCCGGCAAGCCGATCACCAAGACCTACGTCTGCTCCCAGCCGCTCCTGGACGGCACCACGCTGCTCAACGAGGGAACTCCTCCCTACGAGACGGCGCAGGTCGGCAAGGACGTCAAGTTCCTGGCCTGGGGATCGCGCATCAACGACCCGAACGACGTCCTCAACACCGACCCGGACTTCATCCTCAACGATCCGTTTCGCTTCATCGACTTCCGCTCCGACCCGAAGGTCCAGTACGAGGAGATCGATTTCTGCGAGGTCTCGGAGGGGCAGCCGTGCCTGCTCTCCCCGTTCTGCGACGACGGCATCCCCGGCGCGGCGGAGGCCGGGCATCCGGGGAACGAGCCCGGGGACATCGGCAACGGTCTCATCGAGATGGCGCTGTCGGGTCTCCTGTTCACGGAGACGCAGCCGATCACTTTCCAGGACGGCCCGAAGGACGGGTTCGGCAACCTCACGAGCAGCGTCTTCCTGAAGGCGAGCGGAGGCGACGCGCCACCGGGAGGAAACCTGGGCGAGGCCATCCTGTTCACGCCGCTGGGACCCGAGACGCCGTCGTTCCAGAGCCCGGACGGTAGCGTGGGGTGGAGCGTCTTCGGCCAGCTCTACGACACGGTCACGAACACCACCACCATCCTCTTCTTCGGCACGGAGTCGCTTGGGCCGTGAGCGGTTTTCGTCCTATCGCGAGAAAGCTACCAGGGAGTCCCCATGCCCATCGTCCGTGAAACCGTGAGTCGGGCCAAGACCGGCTTCAAGCTCGGGATGGGACTCGTTTACGGCGAGCCCGTAGCGACGCGCACGAAGGGCAGGGTGTTCCTTGAGCTGCGCGACGCGAGAACGGGCGAAGTCCAAGAGCAACGCGAGGTCGACAACGTGGTCACGCTCGACGCGAGCCTCCTCGTTGCGAGACTCTGCAAGGACAACCAGGAGCCCAAGCACGGCATCAACATGCTCGCTGTCGGGACAGGAGCGCTCGGGGCGCTCCTGAATCCAGACGCGCCGTCGGCCGAGCAGAGGCGACTGAACAACGAGATCGCGCGCAAGCCGTTCTCGGAGACGACGTTCCGCGACGCCAACGGAGCGGCCGTCGCCATCCCGACGAACGTCGTGGACTTCACCACCATCTACGGAGAATCGGAGGCGGTCGGACCCCTCAACGAGATGGGGCTCCTCTCCACGATCTCGGACAACACGGCAGTCAAGAACGACAACCCGAACTTCGCCGGACAGGGAGGACAGCCGTACGATCCCACGGTCGACGTCACGAACTACGACCTCCTCGTCAACTACCTCACCTTCGCCGTCGTGAGCAAGCCGGCGACGTCGATTTTGACGGTCACGTGGCGAATTTCTTATTGAGCAGGCCATGAAACTCTGCCCTTCATGCCGCGTCGAGAAGGACGCCTCCGAGTTCGGAGTCAACAAGCGTAGACCCGACGGTCTCGCTTGCTATTGCCGTGCGTGCGCGCGCGCGAAGGCCAACGCGTTCGCGAAAACTCCTTCTCAGCAGAGCAAGAGGCTCGCGTACTACGAGACGAATCGGGCTCACCTCCTCGCCGCCGCCAAGAAGAATCGCGCCGTCAATGGCCACAAGCATGAAGCGGCGCGTCAACACTGGGCATCAGAGCATCGCGACGAGATGCTCGCCTACTACTCCGAGAGAGGTACGGCCTCCCGGAAGTTCATCGACGATCTCAAGACGGGTAGGCCGTGCCTCGATTGCGAACGTACCTTCGCCCCCTACGTCATGGAGTGGGACCATGTGCGTGGGGTCAAGCGCCACAACATCGGGATGATGTCGAACCACCGAAGAGAACGCATCCTTGAGGAGATCGCGAAGTGTGATCTCGTGTGTTGCGCCTGTCATCGCATCAGAAGTCACGCTCGACGGTCTGCTTCGAAGAACCCCAAGCTGATCGCCTTCCGGTCTTGGATGGCGGAGCTGAAGGCTGCCCCATGTCTGGACTGTCAACGAACGCTGCCTTCCGTTGCCATGGACTTCGACCATGTGCACGGAGAGAAGCTGGAGGGGATCTCCCAAATGTGGTCGTGGTCTCGCGAGAAGGTGCTGGTCGAGATCGAGAAGTGCGAACTCGTTTGCGCGAACTGTCATCGTGAACGCACGGTTCAGAGACTACGAGCAGCGGCTCTTCTCTCGTTGGAGAGTCAGGCGGCCTGAGTCAATGCCTATCCGCAATCAATACTTCCCGGCGTCCGTCTCCCGCTACCTCGATCCCAATGAGCGGGCGTGGGAACCTGCGATCACTGACATGTGGTCCTGGGGTCGGGAGAAGGTTCTGGCCGAGATCGCCAAGTGCGAGATCTGCGCCAACTGTCATCGCGAGCGCTCGGTTCTCAGCATGCGGAGGGCGGCCTGACTGATGCCGATCCGCAACTACTACTTCCCCGCCTCGGTCTCAAGGTACCTGGACCCGAACGAGAGGTCATGGAACCTCGTCGTGGAGGGCAAGGGGAAGCTCGTCCTCGATGCGGAGCTGATCCTCCACCAGGACATCCAGGAGCTGGACAGGATCCGCCAGCTCGCCCGAGCAGTCCCATCGGGCTGGGTGCGGGGCCAGTCGCGCGGCGACGCGTACGCGGAGTTCTCCTACGACGATCCGTGGTTGCCTGGCCCGGTCCTCAATCCTGATTTCGTCCCGAACGCCTTCCACATGCAGAAGGTGCAGGCACTCGTGGCCGGTCTGCTCCTGGACATCGAGTACACGAACACGGACACGAAGGGGGACAACCTGATCGTCCTGGACGTGCCGAATCCCCCGGCACCACCTCTCGACATCAAGAGGACCGACTTCGTGTTTCTCGAGGTGTGGCTCGCTGTCGTGAGCGAGAGCCCACACGCGACCGGGACGCTCAAGATCAGCGATCCTGTCACCTCGGTCGTGGGCGACACCGTCACCGTCGACGGCAACGTGTTCACGGGCGTCCTCGTGGCCCCGGCGGCCAACCAGTTCCGCATCTTCCCTGGATCGGCGACGATGACCGCGACCAGCATTGCTACGCAGGTCAACGCGTCCGTGCTCACGGTGACGGCGGTGGCGGACGCCAACATCGTCCGCATCCGGGCCAACGCCGGCGGCGTTGTCGGCAACGCCATCACGCTCGGGAGCAGCAATCCAGCCGGCATCCTGGCCTCGGGCGGGTTCCTGACCGGCGGAGCCGACACCCCGAACAAGCCGACGCAGGACTCGATCTACCGACACGGAAACGTGTTGTCGTCTGCCACCGTCGCCCTTCCTGACGACATCGAGGACCCGGACGTCGGAGCCGAGACGACCAAGCGCATCCAGGTCCAGTACCGCATCCGCCACACGGGACAGCCGGAGGGGATCGCCTTCAAGCTCCAGTGCGACGGGTTCTCCAACGCCAGCGTCCTCGCACAGGGGACGCAGCTCGCGCCCGTGGCCATGTACCCGTTCGTGCCAGCGGACCTCAAGTCCGTGGTGGGGAACTCCGATGCCCGGGACGGCGTCGCGGGAACGGGCGTCGGCTACGGTATCCTCGACAACGGGCTGTGGATCGCAGGCAACGGTACCTCGACGAGCGCCACCGACCTCGGGACCCTCGATGGCTACGTCTACGCCGTCCCTCTGGCCTTCGTCTTCCGCCGCAATGACAACACGGCGGGCGCGGGCTTCGATCCCGTCAACAACACGAACGCTGGTCTCGTCTACAACCACGTCGCGCACGTCAATCCGTTCCTCATCAACTCCGCGGTGGCGGTCGGCGAGTCGGACCGGCCAGACGGGTACTTCGCCGACGCCATCGCCGACACCGACGTTCTCGATCTGCGCCGCCACGTGAAGTTCACGGGGCAGGACCTCGCCGCCGAGACGCAGTTCCAGATGCAGGCGCTCCAGGACGGGGAGTTCCGTACCTGGGCCATCGACACCGCGTCGAAGCAGACGCTGGGCACGGGATCCGGTGACGTGTCCACGCGCAACCTCGTCGCCAACGAGGTCGGTCGGTCAGTGGCCAAGGGCGGAGCCGCCCCGGTCTCCGGCACGACAGGTCGCGGCGAGCTCATCCGCAACTTCGATCACTTCGCGCGCCGTTTCGGCGATCAGCCCGTGGTCGAGCGCGTCGTACTGGCGATCCTCCCCACCGACGACTCGGCGACGTTTCCCGGGAAGTACGTCGTGCGCCCGGCCTACGCGGCAGCCTTCCTCGGATGGGCCGAGGGAGACGAGATCAACATCGATCTGCTGGCCCTCAATGCCAGCACGCTGGGAGACTTCGATCCCACGAACGTGACGTCCTACGTGGCCGCGCCTCCGACCGCGACCACCCTCGACTTCGCGCCACCGGGCACGACCGTGACCGACGTCCTGTCGATCTACCACGACGACGGGAACTTCGACTTCGTCGTGGACCAGACGGCCAAGCCCACCACGATCCTCGGGCTCGGGACGTCCCACGTACAGATCACCCTCGACCAGAATCCGACGCAGGTCGACGGAGGACTTCCGGTCGCCGACCACGACATGGTCGGCACGATGGTCTCGGGGGACGTCGGGTCGCAGCGCAGGATCTTCGTCGAGCTGGAGATCACTTACCCGCTCGGCGTCGGCACCACGGACACGCCCGACCACGAGGTGGTGCCCGATCCGAGTCCGTGGCCCTACGGTCCCATGCTGGAGAACTGGATCCCGACGGGACCAGACCAGCGCCCGTTCGATCAGGAAGATCGCATCGCACCCGGGTTCCGGCGCGGCTACCGCGAGGTGATGGTCGAGTACGTGGCCAACGACCCGACGGGCGGGGGAGGAAACGTGGGGATCCCCATCGGCACTCTCACGCCCGAGACGCTTGTGAGCCGCGATCCGCTCAGCATCGTGCTCCTGCGCAGGTTCTGGGGCGACTCGATGACGTCCGTCCTCGTGACCGACCTCAACGACACGAACCCTCGAGATGTGGACGATCCCAACAGTCACTACGGGGCCAGCACCCGTCTCGTGGTGCTCAACAACACGGGCATCCCGCCCGCCGTCCCTCTCTCCGGGGCCGGACAGACGTTGGTCGAGGTCCGCTACTTCGCGCAGGACGCTGTGCCGAACTTCGGGCCAGCGGGCGGGGGGTACCAGCAGACGATCTACTTCCGTACGAACGCTCCGCAGACCGCGGGCGTCAAGGAAGGCACGATCAGCACGACGATCCAGGACTTCCCGTATCCCGGGGCCCTGGGGCCGATGCCGTCGACCCTCGTGGTTGAGCCTCTCTACATCGGCGAGGTCGTGTGGACGGGCCAGCGCGGCGTGGGGAGCGTCGAGCTCGCGTTCCCGTACTTCGTTCCACTCGACCAGCTCCCGGTGAACGATGGGCAGACGGAGATCCCGCCGCCGCCACCGGGGGACCTGTTCCCCGGCGAGCACTACTTCGCGGCCACCGCGAACATCTCCATCGATGATTTCGACGCCGAGGTGGGCACGCTGAGCCTCCACCAGCTCGTCCCCGCCGAGGGCAGCATCCAGTGGACGGTAGGAGGCACTCCGATCACGGACGTCCCCTTCAAGGACGCCGAGTTCAGGGCCCTCTACCCGATCATCAACAGGTCTGGTCACCGACCGACGGCCATGGCGCAGGGGATGAGCAACGTCGTGCGCCACAAGGTGTTCGTCCCCGTACTGGCGAGGTCGATGCAGGACAGCCTGCTGTTCCGCAAGGACGAGATCCTCCTGCTCGTGATTACCCGATGGGCTCGCCTGGACGCGTTCAACACGGTCGAGTTCGCCGATGCCGGCAGCACGACCGGCGTAGGGGTCTATCGCAGCAAGAACCTTCTCATGACGGCGGGGAACCAGGAGTAGCGACGTGCCTCGCATCGTAGACCCCTCGACGATCAAGAAGGGTTCTGGGATGGCCAACCAGAACTCCGTGGACGCGAACGCGTTCATGGACGAGGTGATCGAGGGACAGAATCACGGGCTTGAGGCGCACCTCAACGACCCGCAGGGAGCCCACCTGGCCTCGGCGATCTCGACGACGGGATCCGGTGGCCTCTACTTCGGCGACGACGTCCAGGAGAACCTGGACGAGCTGTCGGCCCTCGTTCCCCCGCGTCCGGCGACGCTGGGCAACTTCAAGACGATCTTGACATTCCCTCTGTCAGGCATCCCTGACTGGGGGGTCTTCAAGCTCCGCGATGCAGGGTTCGTCGAGCGGGGACAGGTCACGCCTCCTGATCCGACTCAGCCGACGAACGACTTCTTCGTGTATCGCGAGTGGTGGTGGCCGCCTTTCGAGGCGCAGAACGTGTTCTCGACGCTGCTCTCAGACAATCCCCCTGGCAACGTCTTCCAGCCGCCAGGCAACGACCCGGTCACCGACCCGACCTTCAATGTGGCCGACGTGGTCTACAGCGGAGGTGGAGACGGGACGACGCACCAGGCCGGCTTCACTCGGGTGACGCCCGTCATCGAGACGGCGCGGTCGATGGTCATCCCTCCCGGAGATCCGGCTGTCGTCGTGTCTGGCGCGGTGTTCCCCGCCGACAGAGGCGTCGTCGCGCTCTTCCGCTGGCCAGCTGGCGGTGACGTCGTCGCCTTCCTGGCACAGCCGCTCGAGACCAGGGTCGTCGCGGCCATTCTCTGCGGACAGGGGATCGGCGGCGACTGTGACGGCGCTCCTGGAGGGATCTTCGACGAGGGAGACCCGGACGTGTTCGCGTTCCCGGGCAGAGCCACCGGACAGTTCGATCTCGTCGAGATCCACGCCGGGGTGAACTCTCAGACGGGCGACCCTATCCCTCCTGGCCCCAGTCCGTCGGCGGGTCAAGTCCGGCTCGGCACGGATCCGGCCGCTGGTCCCGTCATCGTGGGCGGCATCCCGATCCTTGGCGGCACGTCCATCGCCACGGGTGGGGGCAACGACAACAACTTCTTCCGCTACAGGCTGCCCTACCTCGACGACTACTCCTCTGCGACCGGCATCGAGTTCACCCCCGCCGTCGAGAGACCCCGCTACTTCACGAAGCCGGCCATCTCCCTGAATCCCGGAGTCGACCTCCCGCAGGCTGGAGACTACGGCGACTTCACGGACGACTACTGGACGTTCCAGCTCGCCCGCTTCCGGCACAGGTTTGAGTTCGCGATCACTCCCGAGGGCGGCTCCTACATCCTGCTGCACTTCCGACGGGAGGCCGACTTCGAGGCGTTCGCGCGCGACGGGATCATGCCGGACGACCCGTTCTTCGGGTACCCGCTGTGGAGCGCCGGGATGGTCGACTACACCAACCCCGAGAGCACGGACAACCTGATCGACACGACCGATCCCCTCGGGCCTCTGACCTCGACTGCGTACCACGTTCACAGGACGGCGCTCTTCGGCGAACCCGTCGACGCCCTGGTCAACCTCGCCTCGACCTTCGACTACGACCGCGAGGTCGACGAGGTGGTGTTCGTGAGCGGCGTCCAGTACTTCCTGCCGAACGGGAGTGGCGTGGGAACGAGCTGGCAGATCTCCGACATCTCGCTGAGCGTGGGGAACCTGTGGAACAACACGTACCTGCTCGGGAACGACGGGATCTCGACGGAGGTCACTCCCGGCCTCTGGCATCGGCCCCCCGTCGTCCTCTACCTCGGAGCTGGCACGTCCGACTCCAACGTCATCAACGGGCTGGGACCGGGCTACACGGGGACGGCCTTCTACCAGCGCGTGGACTTCGGCTACGAGGACCTCGACTCGGTCAGCGGGCCGTGGGATCTCGCCGCGGGACCGCAGCCCGCCGACACGGCGGACGTCGTCCTCACGGGCGCCGACACTTCCATCAGGTTCGCCGGCGACGACCTCCGATGCCACTTCAGCTTCGACGCCAGGATCAGGGCGTTCGCGAGGAATCCGCTCAGCGGCCAGACGCCGGACACGGCTCTCACGACCTTCCTGTTCCCCAACCCGGGTCTCGACCAGATCCTGCTACACACGACGTCTCACTCGCCGTCGTTCGACAGCGGCGGCGACTATGGCAACTTCAAGACGACCGACCCTGGCGACTTCCCGCCGCGCGCCAACCTTGAAAACGCTCGCAAGGATGTCCAGGAGATCTTCCTCGACGAGGTCTACAGGATCGCTGCCAGCAAGCTCGACGACATCGACCCGACCTGGAACGGAGCCGTGGGAAATCTCGTCGGACCTGGCCTGCCGTTCGGCGCCCTGCAGATTCCTCTCCCCGTCAGGTTCGCGTCTGAGCCTCTGATCGGCTTCGGCGATGCCAGCTATCTTCGCCAGGACTTCCACCTGCTCGACCTGGCTTCCGCAGCCGACGTCATCACCGAGGCCCAGGTGTCCGGTCTCCCGGACCGCAGTCCCCCGGCCGCGGACGGGGTGGAGAATCCCTTCCCGTTCAGCGGGATGCTGATCTACCCGCAGATCGACTACACGACGGGGTTCAGGCCGTCCGTCGCCGATGGCGACACCACGAACGCGCAGTTCGACTACTCCGCTATCGTCGACCCCGAGCGCGTCTACCTGCGAGTGCTCGACGCCGCCTATGCCAACGACGCGTCGCCCGAGCCGGGCGTTGTCGGTCAGCCCTTCCTCCGCCTCAAGATCGACGGCCTCCAAGCGGCCAGCTTCGCGTACTTTCCCCCGGGACCGGGATCCACGTCCATCGCCATCGAGATCAAGATCCCCGGGTTCACCACGTGGATGGACCTCGGCCGCTTGGACGGGGCGGGCCCGTCCAAGCAGGACGCGCTGGTGGACGGAGCCGGGTGCCAAGTTCCAGGGCCCGACACATTCGACGGCCGCGATCCCGTCACCGGCACGGTGTTCTGCCAAGTCCGAGCGAACGTCGGGCCGGCCACGAACGTGTTCGCCAACCCGGGTCCCGTCGCGGCGGGCGTCGCCCCGGTGCTGGTGCGAGTGCGCATCAAGTCTCCGACGGGCGTCGCCCTCAACTTCACGCAGGGAGGGCCGGGTGCCGCGAGCAACGTGCCGCGAGCTCTGACGGGTATCACTGTCCTGCGGCACAGCAACGGATCGGGCCCACCGCCCTTCGGTCCACCGCCGTTCCCCTGAGATCCAGCGATGGCAGAGTTCACCGACAAGGACAAGGAGACGCTTGAGCGCCTGCGCAAGGCGTTTGAGAGCAAGGCCGCGACGACCGAGGCTCGTCAGCCGTGGCAGGAGCACCTCTCCCGCGAGACGTCGGTACCCACGAGGTCGTCCTACGCGGCCGAGATCGTGCAGGGTCTCGCTGGGTCCTGGGCCAGCTCGTACAGATACGGGTTCGCCACCACGTTCGTCCCCGACTCAAGCGACGTGGGCTCTCTGACGTTCGAGGTTCCCCCGCCCGTCAGGGGCCGGACGACCAAACTGGGTCTGCGCGGGGTCCCGGACATCGACTTCGTGCCGTACAACTGGCGCACCAACAGGTTCGGCCAGAAGGGTCCCAGCCTCGTCGGCCATCCGATCAGCTTCCAGGTCATCGGTCCCACGCTCAAGAGCCCGTTCTGCGACTGGACATGGCAAGTCGATCCGGGCGCGGGCGCGAACGGTGGAGATCTCCTCACGATGGACGTTCGACCCGACGGCGGTGCTGCGGTTGCCGTGAACCTCGCCGAGGGATACAACATCCCGAATTTCACGATGGGAGGCCTGTCCGAGCCGCTCGGCGGTCTCTACGTCGTGATCACCGACGACGGAGCGAATCCGGGATCGATCCCGGCGGGGGCCTCTCCGGCCGGGGCTCTCCCCGACAGGCTCGACACGGCTCGCTACGAGATCTTCCGTGTCGCCTCGGTCGACGACGACACCCTTGAGCTGCACCCGAACAAGCCGCTGTCCGGGCACTTCACGACCGGCCTGCCGCTGCCGAAGCACGTCCGGGCCATCACGATCCTCCAGCCGTACGTGACGCGCCTCGCGGCGGTGCCGGGCAGTGGGGAGGGCGTGGGACGAGAGCGCAGCTTCGTCGTCGTCGGCCCCGAGCAGGCAGCCTCGTCCGACCTGTACCCGCCGTACGACGGTGGCACGCCGGCGGACGGAAGCTGGCTTCAGGGAGGATTCGCCGGAGTTCCCACGGCCGGCGCGGCGGCGCAGTACGGCGGCAGGAATGTTCTGCCGGATCCGCGCCCCGTTCGGGAGGGCGTGGCCGTGATCGAGAAGGAGGCCGCTGCCACGGGGGCACTCGCTGGACAGATGATTCTCCAGAACGTCCAGAACGCGTCGTTGTCTGACCTGGGGAAGGTCCTGAGAGTCTACCAGATCGACTCGGACGACCGCGTCGGTCTGACCTTCGGCACGAGGATCCAGGCCCTGGGGTGGTTCGAGGTGCTCAGCACCGGCCTGATCATCCTGGGCGACCGCTACGTCCTCGCGCGCGTGGCCGAGGTCGATCCGCGGGACGGGGACGCGTTCTTCGGTCCTGGTCCGTTTCTCATCAGCGGCGCTGATCCCAACCACTTCGCCTACTTCACTGTTCACGACCCGGTCAGCTTCGTCTGGCGCGGTTCCTTCGACATCGACAGGGTGGAGGCCCTCCGACTCAGGAACCTGATCGACCCGGTCCTCGTCGAGCGCGCTGCGAAGGAGCTCAGCGATGCGGTGACGTGGCCACTGCCGGGAGGCTCCAGCCCCGCGCGTGCTGACCGTGCCATCTTCGACACGGCGAGCCAGGTGCCGGTGGGTGGCGGGCTTCCGAGCGCCGCCGATCCGGGAAGCCTGCTCGACCTCGGCTTTCGCATGGTTCTCTTCCCAGCTCGCGAGGGCGCGGGAGGAACTCCTGAGCCGGACTTCTCGCAGCCGATAGTCTCAAGAGACATTATCATCGACCCCGCCGTGACGGAGGCACAGTCCGTCGACATCGACTACTCGGCGGGCATCGTGACGCTCAGCCACGCACCTCCCTCTGCCCCCGGAGGGCAGATCGTCCCCAACGGCATCATCGGTGGTCCGGGAACTGACAACACCCGCAACGAGGTCGTCCTGTTCGCCGCCTGCGTGCCGTTCAGCATGGAGCCCTCGCAGACGGGGCCCGGGATGAGGGTGACGGGAGGCAGAGACGGGACTACGGACGCGCACAGCGAGCGCATCGGTGCTAATGTCGACACCCTCAACACCGGATTCATCGTCACGCCGCCCTTCATCGGCGCGACGGGGATCGTGCTCGACAGGTTCTGGCGCGGGCCCCCCACCGGCGTGATCGAGATCCTCGACGGTCGGCTCGGGCCGGAGGGTACGCCGGAGACGCGGAGCTACGGCCTCTGGGGATACACGGAGGTCGGAGGGACGCTGACGACGAGCACGCTCGGGCTGGTCTCCAGCCATCCCGACGCTGTCGATCCTGGCGGCGCTTTTGCCCTGTGCGTGATCCTGCGGCGCGACGTGGTCTTCGGCCAGATGTCCGACGGCAATGCCGAGGACACCGACGACGCCAGGATCGACACGCTCTACGGGTCGAGCCAGCGCGGGACGTCTCTCCGCTTCCCCGGAGCCAGGGTCACGCAGCAGCTCGACGGTTCCGTGGCCGTCGTGCCCGGCCTCGACGCCACCGGGTGGCTGTGGCACCAGTGGGGATCCCTGATGCCGTCCACGATCCCGGAGGGCGCCTCGGATGAGCGACTGTCGGAGAACGGGATTCTCGAGGAGGTCGTCTACGAGGACGACGCGAATCCGACAGGAGGACCGTCGTCTGGTAACATCGACGTTGATCCGTTTGAGGGCCTCAATCTCGCCTTCAAGGTGAGCAACGCGGGTGGCGTCACTCGCTTCGCCGGCTTTGTCCTCCACCGCCGTACGAGTCCTTCGCAGGGGCGCCTGACGACGGCGCAGGCATACCGGGTTGTCTTCAAGTTCGGATATCAGGTCGATGTCGGAGGGGCGCACGCCCTCAGGTACTTTATCGGTCTCGGTCCTGAGCAGGATCCAGGTGGTGGCGTTAGCGAGCTGAACCAGGCATTGCTCGATCCTCCTGATCCCGCACGGAACTACCTCGGTATCCGCATAACAGGGACGGTTCCCGGTGGCGTGGTGATCAGCTTCATCTCGCAGGTCGGCGGCGGCGCCTCGGTGACGGTGCCTGCTCTTGACCCGGCTCCCAACACCGCGGCGCCCATGTACCTCGCGATAGAGACGTCGCGGGTGACGCCCACCGTTCGCATGGCGCTGTACGACGACCAGCTCAACCTGCTCGCGGACACGTCTTTCAGCGCTCCCGTTGTTCCCACGGACGGCCTCGGGGTCACCGTAGGCACCCTTGCCGACGGGGCCTTCGCCCCTCCCGTGGACGAGTTCACCGTGCTCCTCTACGGCGTGTCCGTGATGAACCGCGTGGATCTTCGGGGCCCTCCGTCCATCCCCTAACGCCCTTATAGGCCCGCTCTCCGTGAACACGCCGTGCGCGTCGTCGCCACACTCGCGGACAACCGCATCGTCCAGGTGGAGAAGAACCCACCGAACGGCACCCCCGTATCGCGAAACGGGATGTACTTGGTCCCCATCGCGGAGGGCGTCAAGGTCGCCGTCGAGCCCGACAGCTTCATCCTCCCGTCCTTCAATCCGAACTCGGTGGTCGCGAGGAACTTCGCTGGGCTCCTCGCACAGTTTCCACAGTACGAGAACGTCCTCTACAACCCGCTGATCGAGGACACGGACATGGACGACCTCGATCCGACGGCCGTCCTCAACGAGGGCGCGCCGGTGACGGCATCGCACGTGTCGCGCCTCCAGATGGGGCGCGGAACGGCCGGCCCGCTCCCGTCTGGGAACGCGGCTTGCTCAGTGGCGATGCTGGAGAGCAACGACACCGCCGGGCTCGGACTCGAGCGTCCTGGCGTGATCGTCACCGACACCATCGACGTCGGCGCGCTCACGGCGGGGGTCGGGGCCTCTGAGTTCGCCGTGTACTGGTACTTGTATCGCTTCTCCACGACCATCGACGTGCGCTCGAGCTTCGGGTTCTTCGCCAGCCAGAACCTCGCCGCCATCCGGCAGGTGCTGGAGATCGACCAGGAGCCTGGCGACTTCCAGGCGTTCCTCTCCATCAATGACGGCGCGAACTTCTTCCCGGTACAGCGCCTCATCCCCATCGCCTTCTGCACCCCGGGCCTGCTGATCAGGTTGGCCTTCAAGAACCTGAACCCCAACGCCAAGTACTACCTGGCTCATTACGCGGTACTTTTCTGATGTCAACGCGCAAGCACATGAGGATGGCCTCGTGCACGATCTGCGAAGAGCGGTTCACGACGCGCAAGCACAGCACGGCGACGACGTGCTCGCGGCGGTGCTCTGGGCTTCTTCAACGCAGGAACGCCGAGAGGCCGTTGCGCCTTGACGCCTTCGACAAGTGGACGCCGGACATGGCTTACGCACTCGGACTTGTCTTCAGCGACGGGAACATCACCAAGCCCAAGAGGGGTTCCTGGCGCATTCAGTTCGTCAGCACGGACGAGGCGCAGGCTAGGTGGTTCCACGCCTTCGTCGGTAACCCGAACAAGGTCATTGCGAAGGGCCCAAAGCAGCGCGAGGTGTGCGGGGTCAAGCTGAAGAAAGAGCCCAAGATCCAGTATGTCTCCGTCACGGCGAGTGACACGCTCGTCGCTCGTCTTACGCAATTGGGCATCCAACCTCGCAAGTCAAAGTCGGGGACACGGATGGCAGAGGTTCCCACGGAGATGATTTCCAGCTTCCTCCGTGGGGTGTCCGATGGAGATGGTTCGATCTCGTTCACCACGAACCGCAAGATGCCCGGCGGTGCCTCCCTCCGCGCGAGCATCACGTGCAGCCCACGTCGAGACAGGCTTTTTCTTTCCCGGACTCTGTGGGCCATCGGTGTTCCGCACGTTGTCACTTTGAAGGACATTCGTATGGAAGGCTCTCAGGCAGAGAGGTTCTGTAAGGCCATCTACGCGGAAGCGATGCCTCGCCTTGCGCGCAAACATCACGTATGGCTCAACTGGTGCTCGATGCGTGTCGAGACCGGAGGGTTGATCACTGAGCGTGATCCGCATGAGCCGCTGCGCGGGCTTCGATCCCAACCGTGGCACCAGTGGTTTGGCGAGCTGACGGACCGGGATATCAGCGAGCTGGCTGGCATCGGAGTCTCAAACGTGGCGCGATCACGGAAACTGGCCGGATTCAAGGCTGTCGCACCTACACGGAAGCTGTCTCCACGGCCGTGGCATGCATTGGTCGGCACAATGCCGGATTCCCACGTCGCTACGAAGTTCAATCTCTCGCCCGTGACGGTGCTGCACCATCGACGCAAACTCGCTATCCCGAGGTATGCCGAGACCCGGATCCCGGCTTGGCATGCCCTCGTTGGAAAGATGCCTGACTCCGCTCTCGCCAGGCAAATCGGGATCGACCGGAGCACCGTCTCCAACCACCGTCGCCGGTACAATCTTCCGGCGGCAAGGAGCCTTTGAGCTATGTCCGAGGATTTCGGCAACGGAGTCAGTCGCACCTTGTCTGCCTTCGCACGGCAGTTTCAAGCTGTGGTTTTCCAAGAGGGGCGTCCACCGCTCGACAGCGAAATCAACCTTCTCCAACAAGACCAAGTCGAGCAGCTTCGTCAGCTCGTGCTCGCCGAGGCACACAGTGGGTTCTTCCTGGATCCCACGCGAGCCCTGGCCGACTACGTCACGAACAAGCTCGACTCCAACAGGTTCCTCTTCGGCCAACAGAAGAACGACGCGAACGGGGCCCCGGAGGAGATTGCCCCGGTCCTCTACGCCAACGTCAACGGATGGATCATCCCGGTCACGGGGACGTTCCTGACCGTCGAGAACTCGACCTCCAACGAGGTCCGGCTTTTCCCGCCCCCCGAGAGCGATTCCCGAATCGACTTCGTGTTCCTCGAGGCGTGGATGGTGAGCGTCGCGCCGAACCCGAGCTCGGCGAACAAGCCCGCGGCGAACGAGGTCTGGAAGTACGGCAACGTCGAGTTCGGCGCCACCAACCTGCCGGACGACATCACGGACCCTACCATCGGCTTCGAGACCACGGAGCGCGTCCAGCTCCAGTACCGCATCCGGGTCGTGGGCGAGGGCTCCGGTGCCGGCACGAGTCCGGACCTGAGCGTCTACCCGGATGGTCTCGGCGATCCCAACGTGTTCGCGCAGGGACCGAACAGCACCGTCACCACGTTCACCTTCGAGAACATGCGCAAGGCGCTGGGCGACCCGTCGCTCTGGCGCGCAGGAGACGGAGATCCGCAGAACGATCTCGGGACCACGGACGGCTACGTCTACGCCGTCCCGATCTGTGCCGTGTTCCGGCGCAACAGCCAGCCGTTCGTCGCGGCCAACCTCGCTGGCGCGCCGAACCAGAACGGCGCGTTCGACCGCAACCCGTCGGCTCTCACCCTGCCGGATCCTCGCGACGGAGCCAAGCGTCTCGTCCAGATGTCCCTCGTGAATCCGCTGCCGCCGCAGCAGAGCACGATTGACACCGTGGTCCAGGTCGACAACCTCGTCGGGTCGGGCTGGGACGACCCGAGCATGGACCTGACCAAGGCGTTCATGGTCATCGACGACGAGGTGATCGGCATCTCCGCCGTCGACACCATCTCCAGCCCGCCGACGGTGACGGTCCCGGCCAACGGCCGCGGACGATGGGGCTCGGACATCGTGACCCACGCGGGTCGCAACGCGAACAACGACTTCGGCAGCGGCGCGCCGATCAACTTCTTCAACACCCGTCCCGACGGTCGGTACGCGGACGAGGTCGCCGAGGAGGACATCCTCGACTTGCGACGGGGCGTGAACCTCGGCGACTGGGACTACGGACGCATCCTCCTGCACAACATCTCGGCCCTGATGCGCAACAGGCTCCGCTCGACGTGGAAGCAGGCCGGAGCTCCCGGAGGCGACACCGAGGGCGTGTCGGTCACAGAGGTCGACTACCTTCTTCAGGACGGGGGGACGGCCGTCCCGCTCGGTACCGAGGCGCTGGATGGGCCGGACGGCATCAGGCAGATCTGGTCCGACGCGGCGACGATCCAGGGAGACGTGACTCTCCTCCTCAATCCCGACGCGACGATGAACGCGGGGTTCATCCAGACGCTCGACGACCTCGTCGAGTGGGACGTGGGCGCGGACTTCAAGCCCGCCGCGTTCATGAACAACCAGAACAACACGACGCCCGGCTTCACCAACGGCACGACCATCTTCATCTACATCGGCGGCGACGACGGTACGAACGGTGCGCGCAAGACGTTCCGGGACGGTGGCACGAAGGCCGTACGGTTCGTGTCTCCGCAGGAGTACTGGAAGCAGCAATTCCCCGACTCGTCCACGGGCATGCAGTATCCCGTCTCGGTCCTGTGGAACAGCAGCGACCAGGCTAACGCCGGCGCGGCCGGCCCCGGAGGCGGCCTGCAGTCCCTGTCCAACGCGGGATCCGGCGAGCCGGGCACGGAGCACCCCGGGCCGATGTATCCGCTGCAGTTCCTCGACTTCGAGAGACCGTTCCTGGTCTGTGGCGGGGTTCTCAACAGCGCGTCCGTCGTCACCGGCATCGACGGGGCGACGCAGATCATCGGCAACGGCCTCAACCCCGGCATCCCTCTCGGGCAGGGCGAGATCGTTCTCCCCGGTATCGACTTCGACGTCCCGGGAGACTGGTGGAGCAAGGACGCCAACGGGAACTTCCAGAACGACCCGTCGCTGCTCAACTTTCCCGTCCTCCGCGGCGAGCGAACCCTGTGGAGCATGCTCACCAACGGGGGCAAGGACATCACGGGCAACTCGTCCGAGGTCTACCTGATCCTGTTCGGAGACGACTCGAAGACGCCGAACAACGGCGCCTTCAAGGTGATCGGAGCCGGCACGTCGGTATCGGGGATCACCACGAACCCGGCCTCGGCGTCCAATCGCGTCCGCGTCCTCTTCCTGACCCAGGGTGTCACCGACTTCGACAACACGACGACGAAGACCGTCACCGCCGAGCTGCGGTCCCAGACCACGAACTCGGAAGACAACGGCGGCTCGGCCATCGGGCCCGCGACGCTCACGATCACGTTCACGGACCTGACGGCGCAGCAGGGCGGGGCGGCCAACCCGTGGAACATCGTCAACGTCAACCCCAGCATGGCGGCCAACGGCAAGACGCTCCAGACGCCGTTCGACTTCAAGGCCGTCCTCAACCTCACGCTGCTGTATCACCCGGGACGCGGGGCGAACGCGCGTGTGCCGGATCTCCTGAATCGCATCGCCATCCAGAGCCCGAACAGCAGAATTCTTCGCCAGAGTCGCGCAGTCCTCGATCCGAACTTCCCGAACCAGACGGGGGCACCGGGAAACCCGGTCGAGGTCAACTACGACCCGACTCACATCCAGACGTGGAACCGTCTCCCGAGCCTCGGTCTGTGGCAGCCGGATGCCCCGAACTACGGCGGCAACGTGGTCCTGTCCTCGGAGATCGACCGCGAGAACGAGAGCTTCTTCGACGCGGGCTCCAAGACGCTCCTGTTCCGGCCGTTCCAGCGCCAGAACATGACGACGAAGGGGATCACGATCATCCCGCCCGTGACCGCGACGTTGCTCGGCGCCGACAACCCGCCGGACTTCCCGAATGCCTCGACGCAGTACCCGAATCCCCCGCTCATCCCGAACGGGTGGAACGGCCCCAAGGACGACGCGCAGATCTTCACCACCGGGCTGAAGATGGGCTACCCGGTGCCGTCGCAGTACATGCCTCGCTTCGGGCGACAGGACATCCCCTACTACCAGGACAACGGTCCGGCCTTCGGAGCGGGCATCTTCCTGGAGGGCATCAACCACCTGTTCTGCGACACGACGGATCTCACCAACCCGGTGTTCGACATCATCGGCGGCGAGGACAACATGACCGGCGGCGTTCAGGTGACGCCCATGTATCTCCAGACGGGACCCACCTCGGGGCTCAAGTACGGCCAGTTCGCCAACATCATTGGCACGCTGAAGAACGCGTACCAGGGACGCCTGACGACGGAGATCGGGACGGGGTGCGCGGAGGCGGCCGAGATCACTGCGAAGCTGAACGCCACCATCAGTTCCGACTTCGGTGCGGGTCTCACGGGCATCCAGCTCCCGCCGTACCTGGGGATTGCCCGGCTCTACGGCGTCTACGACCGTCGGGACTTCGTCGCGAAGGGCGGTGCCACCTTCCAGGCCGACAGGGTCACGCCGGAGGCGAACCGCGCCGTCAACCTCATGCGACGGGACGCCACCAAGCAGACGCTGTTCATCTGCGAGGACGGGGCGTTCGACCTCACCGGCGAGAGGGGCGACCACACGTACATCGTCCCGTTCAATCTCCTCGACATCACGAAGTCGCCGAACTTCGTCGCCGGCGAGACCGAGGAGGATCTCGAGTACGTCCTGGAGTTCACGTGCTTCGGGTTCGCGCGCGACTGGATCGACGAGAACAACTACGTGATGGCCAGGCGCCACAACGGCCCGGGCACGCTCAGGACCGACGGCAGCAATCCCGAGCTGCAGGGGTTCTTCATGTGCATCCCGTCGGCGGCTCCCGACTCGAGTCGCCTCTACGTCGCGCAGGAGCGCACGGTGTACCAGGGAGACCCGTACATGACGCGGGCCGGCGAGGTGCGGACCGTGACCGACTACGAGGACCGCTACGGTCAGGTCGCGCAGTCGAGTGCCTACCAGCTCAACTTCCCGATCCAGCAGTTCGACGCCGACGGGAACCAGATTCCGCAGCGGCCCAACGCTCGCGGCTTCCAGGTGCTCGCGGCCCTCGACTTCTACACGACCATGGGCACGGGCAACCTCGGGGGCAAGCTCTTCCCGGGGACTGTGACCGACGTCGGGTATGTCCAGAACACTCCGACCGCATCCACGAGGATTCCGCCGCAGGTCACGACGCAGCCTTGGCGCGTCCTTACGCGGGCGTTCACGGAGGGCCAAGCCAAGACCAACACGGACCGGGCCGAGGCCGTCCTCGAGATCGTCGGGAACAACGCGACGTTCAACTTCCTCGTCTCGACGTTCACCGTCATCAAGCCGACCGGAGAGCAGATCTCGTTCGTGGCGATCAACGGCCCCACGGCGAACCCGGCAGAGTTCGACGCCAGCTCCCCCGATCCGGCAGTCATCGCCCGCGAGCTGTTCGACAAGATCAACGCCCGCACGGAGATCCAGAGCACGGTCGTCGCTTTCAACGACATCGACACGCCGCAGATCGAGATCGTCGCGTTCGCCGTCGGGTCGGCGGGCAACGCGGTCACCGTTCAGGTCAACGACCTCGACAACTTCCTGCTGAAGGTCCCGACGACGGGAGAGCAGGGGCTGAGCGCGAGACTGACCACCACGCCGTTGCTCGGCGGCCAGGACCTCGTCCTCAACGCGGGCAGCGGAACCACGCAGCTCGTGCTCACCGGGATGACGGAGAGAATGCCCCTTGGCATCCTGATGCAGGACTCCGACTTCATCGGCGAGAACCCGCTCAACGATGCTGCGTCGGCGGTCCAGACGATATTCGGCGGTATCCGGCCCGTCCAGATCCTGCTCCCGCTCACGAGGTCCGCTGGCGAGGAGTTCACGAGGTTCGCCGGAGCCCCGGGCGAGCTCGTGGCCGAGTCCGACGGCGCCATCCTCCAGTACACGGCCTTCTCGGACACCAACCCCGGCGGGACCAAGCGCTATCGCCTGTACCGCGGCGGCGGGTCGTCGTTCGTCCTCGGCGGTCGGAATCCGGGAGGCCCGCTCGACTGGTTCTCGGACGCGATGCCTCCGTCCCTCACCCCCGTGCTCAAGGGAGGGCTGCTCGCGTGCAAGGCCATCCTCGTCCGCAACTTCGTGGAGGAGGCGTTCTCGACCGACGACACGACCACCGACGGCGACGAGATCCAGATGATCGTCGTCACGAACGGAGTCCTCGGTGACGGCTCTACGCAGGCCGAGGGGATCACCCTCTCGGGGATCATCGGTCCCACGGGCTTCGGCGAGGGCACGGCCGCCGCGGACCGCTACAGGCTCAACGGCAAGCCGATGTTCGTCGGTCGGACGAGGACGACGCCGGACCCCGAGACCATCCCGATGGCCCCCTTCCCCGGCCGTGACCAGGTCGACATCTCGTGAAGCACCTGTCGCAGCAGATGTTGTCGATGGGACTCCGACGCCCTCACCTGGAGCGCTACCGGAAGTCCATTCGGGACCAGCTGTCGCGGTCCGGCCTGAATCCCGAGGATCGTGCAAGGCTTCGGCGCGACTTGGCAGATGCCGGGAGACCGAAGACGTACGGCACGACCGAACCTCCTCCGTGGGCGATAGATCCCGGACCGATGCCGGAGAAGCCCATCGATCTCGGCAACGCCACCGCCGACGACCTGCACGCGCTGTCTCATCGCCGCCTTCGACTTCTCGCCGAGCAGCGAGGAATCACCGTCTCTCCAGGGGACACGAAAGCACAGGTCGTCCAGAAGATCCTGGCACCGAAAGGAGAACCGTCATGAGGAATCCGTTCCTGATTCTCGTGGTCTTCGTGGCCACGTTCATGCTGAGCAGTTCCGGGATCGCCGCTCCTCCCGAGGAGAAGGCGGCGGAGGAAGCCAAGGCTTCCGAGGAGGCCCCCGACACGGTGGCGGAGGAAGCCAAGGCTTCCGAGGAGAAGGCAGTCGAGGAAGCCAAAGCTCCTCCTGACAAGCCCGCAGTGCTCAAGGACGACGACGCGGCCGTCGCAGCGGTGAAGACCATGATCGACGCCGCCCGCAACGGTCACTGGAGCATGGTGGCCGCTCTCGCGATCATGCTCGTCGTGTTCGTCGTGGGTCGCCTGGGCCTGGTCAAGAAGCTCGGCAAGAACGTGGTACCCTGGATCGCCGCCGGGACCGGCGTCCTCGGCTACATCGCTGCCGCCCTCATGGTCGAGGGCACTCCCGTGCTCGACGCGGTCACGGGCGGATTCGTGATCGGCGCTGCCGCCGTGGGGCTCTGGGAGATGCTCTTCAAGCACCTCCTGAAGGCCAACGGCACGTCCGAGCCGCAGATGAAGCCCTAGGGCTAGCGCGCGGTTGGCGCAGTGTAAGCTGCGGGTCGGGCCCGTACAGAGGGCGAGATGATCGCGCAAGTCCTGACTCTCCTCCTCGCGGCCTCAGCCCCGGATTCGGCGTCTCCCGCCGGAGACGAGGTACAGTCGCGCGAGGTGCAGGCGTCCGTCACCGTTCGTCACTCGTCCGATCATCTTCCGTCGAAAGAGGGACGCGCCTTGCTCGCGGAGCTGCTGACGGAGAACTTCGGCATCGCCACGCGGTTCCTCGCCGTCGATGGTTCCGGAGTCCTGACCGTGTCGGTCGATGCCGGAGAGGTAGACCCGGCTCAGGTGCTCGACTTCGTCTTCTGGTTCGACGGCCTAGACGACTGCGGCGCGTGATGCCCGGGTATCCTGGACGGGAATAACCGTCAGGGCGTGGCCATCCGAAGGACCAGAAGACCGCGACGGTCAGTCGCCGTCGACGGCCTGCCGACAGTCCGTCGGGCCTTGGCCGCCGGCGTAGGCGATCTGGCGCGTGCCGTCGCGGTCACGTACGGCCCTCGCGGAGGCACGGTCATGCTCGACAGGGCCGCGGGAATCCTGTCCACGCGTGACGGCGCGACCGTGGCGTGGGAGATCGAGCCCTCCGCACCCGTCGCCCGGCTGGGAACCAGAATCGTACAGGAGGCATGTTCAAGGGTGTCGCGCGAGGTCGGCGACGGGACAACCACGACAGCGATCCTGGCGCACGCGATGCTCCGAGAGGGCCGCAAGTGGCTTGCAGCTGGGATCAGTTCGTCCTCTCTCGCGGCGGAGATGCGGACGATTGGAGATCGAGTCGTCGACCGCCTCGACGAGCTGTGTGTGCCCGTCGAAGACGCCGACGTCCTGTCGGAGATCGCCGCGGTGGCCAGCGGCGGAGACGTCGGCGTGGCGAGGGCCATCGTCGACGCGCTCGACCTCGTCGGGACGGCGGGGATGATCGTCGTCGAGGAGGGCAAGGGCAGAGCGGTCGAGATCGTCCGCAAGACAGGGATGGAGATTGAAGGGGGTCTGGCGAGCTCGGACCTCGCGGGCCCGGAGGGAGCCCGTCGTCTCGACCTGCCACTCGTCGCGCTGGTAGACGCTGTCCTGGATTCTCTTGAAGATGTGAGGACCCTGCTGGAGGAGGCGACTCAGTTCCCGCATCCGCTCGTGATCGTCGCGCGCGGATGCCATGGCAAAGCCCTCCAGACCCTGCTTGCCAACGACAGGAAGCTCAAGACCGGCGGACGTCCATTCGAGGTCATCGCCGTCACCGTCGCGGGGCACCAAGACCGTGTCCGAGCGCTGCTTGAGGACCTGGCCGCCCTCACCGGAGCGACCCTCGTCGATCCGGCCGTCGTCTCGCTTGATAAATTCCGATCTGAGGTGTTCGGCTCGGCGCAGGAGGTGTCCGCGACGCATCGCTCCTCCTCCACGTTCGTGGCCTTCGACGACGCCGGACCGAGGATCGAGGGTCGCGTCGCCCGTCTCCGTCGCGAGGTCGAGGAATCCAGCGGCCACGATGCCGAGATGCTCAGGACGAGGATCGCCAAGCTGACCGACGGGTTCTGCGTCATGCGAGTGGGAGGAGCCTCCCAGGCCGAGATGCGAGAGAGGCGCGGCAAGGTCGAGGATGCTCTCGGCGCGGTCAGGGCCGCCGTCGAGTACGGGATCGTCCCCGGCGCAGGCAACGCGTACCTGGCGCTGGCCACGCGCCTGGAAAAGACCGAGCCCCCGGGAGCCGGGCGCAGCGTCCTCTGCGAGGCGTTCAGGGAGCCCGTGAGAGTGCTGGCGAGGAACGCGGGTGCCGAGCCCGAAGTCGTCCTTCGGCGTGTCCTGGAGGCTTCTGGGCAGACGGGTGCTGTGGGATGGGAGGCCGGGTGGGACGCCACCACGGATCGTGTGCGCGACCTGCGACAAGTGCCGGCCCTCTGCGACCCGTACGCGGTCGCGAAGGCCGCGATACTGGCCTCGATCTCGGCCACCTCCACCATGCTCACGGCCGAGATCTCGATCACGAAGACGCGGAGGAGCAGATGACGAGCCTAGTCCAGTACCGCAGCGGAACCTTCACGCCCGACACGGCAGACGCTCTCCGCAAGCTCGAGCAGCGAGTGCTCGCCACGAAGGCACGACTGCACGTCTCGGGTCGCCAGGCATCGGAGATGAGCTGGAGTAGCGTCCGCGCAGATCCCGGACCGACGGACCTCCCGCCCGAGTGGTCTGCGGTGCCCACGGGTCGCGAGGTGTACCTCCGCGTCGACCTCGACGACGACGGGCCCTCCGCATCTCGGCGAGAACGCGAGATCGCCGTGCTGTGGGGGGCCGCGATACCCCTCGGATTCGTCCCCTTCGCGCGATACCCTCTGCCCGGGCCGCACGACGACGTCTTCCACGTGTTCGGCGAGTGGGCGGTCCTCATGGACAACCTGCTCGGTGCCGGGCGCGGGGAGGCAGGATGGCCGGGATTCTGTGCGGCCGCGCAGATCGACGTCGGTACGTGGGAGGGAGCGCGCGCGACGGAGAGGATGGTCCAGGCACGTCTCCATCTCCTGGGCTACAACGTGGGCGCCGTCGACGGCATCGTCGGGAACAAGACGCAGGGGGCACTGCGAGCCGCCGGCATGCACTCGATGCCGATGTCCGACGTGGCGCGCAAGATCGCGACGATGGTGCCCCGACGCCCCGCGACCCTCGATCCTCCCGTCCGCGGCACGGTCACCGTCGACGGCGTTGACTTCTCTATCCACCCCTATGGTCAGGTGCGCGCCGCGAGAACCGTGAGGGGAGCGGAGATCAGCGTCTCCGGGGCGGGGCGCGTGGTCATCGACTTCATGGAGCCCCAGCGTTGATCGAGACTCACGAGAGGGTTGCCTGGGCATGGCTCGACAAGCTCGTCGGCAAGACGGAGCCGCGCGGCGCTGATGTCCCTGCCCGCGAGATGCCCCGAGCGGAACGAGAGAAGCTCGTCGAGCAGGCGTACGAGACAACGCGAGACGATCTCGTGGCAGCCATCGGCGCCGCGGTCCCGGATCTGGCGCGAGGAGAGGGACGGATCTCGAAGAAGTACGGACTTGATCCGCTGTTCGTGAACTGGTTCATCGTCAACGGCAGGGGCTGGCCGTCTCTCGCCCCGAAGACTCGCGATGCCCTGCGAGCGCTGCAGAGCGTGCACCTGTGGTTCGGTGCCGTGCCGGACGAGTGGAGCAGGATGGTGATCCCGGACGTCGGGCAGGAGGATGCCCGGGATGCCGCGCTGCGCGAGATCGGAGAGTGGTTCCTCGCGAGCGTGGTGAAGGACCTGCGGCGCAGATACCTGGAGGCTGTGTGGAGGAAGGCGAGGGAACTCGTCGCGGTCTTTCGCGGCGGAGGACCCGCGGAGCCGGACGCCGGGGTTCTCCTGCTGCGCGACTTCAAGCGCAGGCTCGTGGGCGACCGGTTCCAGGAGAAGCCGGCCGTGGGCCGCATCGTCGACCTGTTCTAGCGGGGTATATGGTGGGCGATGGACGCTCGCCTGAAGGCCGCGCACGAGAAGCTCAGGGAGATCAGGACGCGCACGGACCTCGCGCTGCGTCCTACCAACCTTCTGAAGCCGACGTTCACGGACTTCGACGGTTCCGAGAAGCCGCTGAGGATCCGCTACTACCAGGTGCAGGCCGTCCTGCACCTCGTGATGATGAACAGGTTTCTTCTCGGTGACGACACCGGCACGGGGAAATCGCTCGTCAGCATCGTGTCGCTGTGCTTCGTCTGGGCGAGGGAGCCGGACACGAAGGTCATCATCCTCACGAACAAGAGCGTGGTTGGCCAGTGGGCCCTGGAATTTGAGAAGTTCTGCACGCCTGGATCGATCACCGTCATCCCGTGCATCGGCACACCTGCCGCTCGCCAGAAGCGCTACAAGGAGTTTGAGCACTCGTCTGGTCCCACCGTGATGGTGCTCGGGTACGCGACCGCTCGCAAGGACATCAAGTTCATCCAGTCCTGGACGAAATATGTCCTCGTTGCCGACGAATGTTTCACCTACCACACGCCGGTTGTGCTCGCGGACGGCACCACGGAGTTGATCGGCAAGATCGTGTCCCAGAAATTGGACGTCGATGTACTCTCCTGGAACGCCGACACCAGAAGGGTGGAGCCGCGCAAAATCACGAACTGGTTTCGTAACCCCATGCCGGGCGTGCACGGTCGTTCTTCTTCTAGGTGCACGAGAAATTTGCGCAAGGTCGAGTTGTACTGGTCTGGGAACGTCTACTGCACGCCGGATCACGAGTTCTACGTCTCGGACGGCGACGGTGTGAAGAAGAAATCACTGAGCGAGATCACGCCGCAAGACCAAGTCCAGCACCTCGTGCTGTCCGCACCCACCGGGGACCAGATGCAGATCATCTTGGGGTCCCTCCTGGGCGATGCGAGCGTGTCACAGCCGCGAAGGATGTGGGGGGTCGCCTTCGGACACTCGGAAGAGCAGAAACCTTTTTTGGACTTCAAGCGAGATGCTCTGGAGCCCCTCGGCGTCAGCGAATTTTCCTTCTACCCGGAGAACGGGTACAGCCAGAAGCCATACTGGAAATTTCGTCTGGACGGCAACGCATACATCACCCATATGCTTCGTGACGTCTGCGACATGCTTGAGCCGGTCCATGGCCGGAAACGGCAGAAGCGAAGGAGACGCATCACGTACGAATGGCTCGACAGGATCGAGCCCCTCGGCCTCGCCGTCTGGTATGGGGACGACGGGAGCTTACACCGAGTCGTCCATGAGACAGGCACCGTGACCGAGACGATCTCGATCTCGACGCACAGCTTCAGCCGAGAGGAGGTTGGTGTGCTGGCCGGGTGGCTTCGGTACCGTTGGGGGGTCACCGCGCGTCCGGCAACGGAACGCAAGCGTCGGGGTGAGAGGATCAAGGCATATCCCGTTCTGAGGTTGGGAGTGGAGGCGACTCGCGCCTTCTTCAAGATCCTCCCTGGCGCGTTGCCGGGCGTCGAGTGGAAGTTCCCCGACGGTATGAGGAAAATCGACCTTCAACATCTACACCTGAAACCGGAACCGTGTCTGGTCCCGGATCGCATCCTCAAACGTGCTTGGTACCGGCCCTCCCACGAGGGCGAGAAGTACGTCTACGACATCGAAGTCGAGGGCAACCACAACTACTTTGCCAACGGAACGCTCGTGTCGAATTGCACAGCCTTCAAGAACCCGAGCACGCAGACCTACCAAGTGGTGCGCCACCTTAGTGCTGCTGATCGAGCGTCGCGTTTCTGGGCTCTGACTGCAACCTTGATCAAGAACAATCTTATCGAGGGGTACGGCATCTACTCGCTCCTCGTTCCTGGGCTGTTCCCTACCTCGAAGAACCGCTTCATGACCGAGTACTGCCTGACGCGACTCCAGCAGATCGCGAACTCCAGACGGCAGATCCCCGTCATCATCGGGTACCGTGCGGACCAGATCGCCAAGTTCCGCGAGAATATCGATCCGTACTTCCTGGCTCGAGCCAAGTTCGACGTGGCGAAGGAACTGCCCGTCCTGACTATCCGCGAACACAAGTGCGGCATGACGAGGGAGCAGGACACCAAGTACCGAGAGGCGCTGGCTGGCCTCTTCGAGAAGGACAAGACCGACGAAGAGGTCGAGACCACGAAGTTGACGGCCCTGATCTACTGCCAGCAAATCGCCGATCACCCGGAGCTTGTCGAGTGCGATGGGGGCTCCGAGAAGATGGATGACCTGTTCGATATGCTCACGGAGGGCGACCTCGCGGGCGAGAAGGTCATCGTGTTCTCGCGCTTCCGCAAGATGATCGACGTGTTAGAGCGAGAGGCGAAGAAGCACAAGATCAAGTCCGTGCGCGTGACGGGCAAGGAGGACGAGGACCAACGGAAGGATGCGATGCGCGAGTTCCAGAATCCCACGTCCGACGTGCAGGTCTGCTGGATCACTGAGGCCGCGAAGGAGGGCATCAACCTCCAGGCGGCGAATGCCTTAATCTTCTACGACAGCCCGTGGTCTGCTGGCGATTATTTGCAGTGCCTGGGTCGCATGATCCGCATCGGATCGACCCACGACCGCTGCTACGCGATCCACATGGTGGCACGGGGAACCATCGACGTGCATGTCATGGCCGTTCTCAGGAAGAAGATGAAGCTCATCGAGGAGGTCATGGGCAGGCGCATCAAGGGCGACGACGAGAACATCCTGGTGTCGGACGAGGACGGCATCGACGACATCTTCAGCGCCGTGGCTGCCGATGCCAGGAGGCAGCGTGGCTGATCTCGTCGTCGTCTGCCGCCCGACAGGGGACCACCCGCCCGAGGCACACTTGTTCTACGGCCACGATTGTCGCGAGATCTTGAGAAACCTGCCGTCCTCCTCGGCTCACTGCGTCGTGACCTCGCCACCATACTGGGGTCTCCGTGCCTACGATGCCGAACCGAGCGTTTGGGGAGGAGAGGCTGCGTGTCCGCACCAGTGGGAGGAAACGCCGGTCGTCCGCAAGGGGAGCACTAACGGTCGCGAGGACCTGGGTTCCACGCTGGTGTCGGCGGGCGCGGAGAAGACTCTCGGACCCGGCAGCGACAACGACCACGGCGAGACAGAGCAGTACAGGGTTGATCGTTCCGAGACGTGTTCCCTGTGCGGAGCATGGAGAGGGCATCTCGGACTCGAGCCTACTCCGTGGGAGTACGTCGAACACCTCGTGGAGGTATTCCGCGAGGTGTGGAGAGTCCTCAGAGATGACGGGACCCTGTGGCTCAACCTGGGAGACAGCTACACGGCCAATCGTACGAAGCAGGTGTCGCCCACGAAGTGGAAGAACCTCCAGCAGGGACAGGGGATGCGCGTGCCCGACGGTCTTCGACCGAAGAACCTCGTCGGGATTCCGTGGAGGGTTGCTTTCGCTCTGCAGGACGACGGCTGGAACTTGCGGAGCGACATCGTGTGGTGCAAATCGAACGCCATGCCCGAGGCGGTGACGGACAGAGTCACGCGCGCGCACGAGTACCTCTTCCTGCTGACGAAGGAGACCCACGACTACTACTACGACCACGTGGCGATCTTGGAACCCTGGGCCGATGAGAGGATGGGTGCGGCCGGAGGCAGCAACTGGGAGACGCCGGAACGACTCTCCATCGGAGGCAAGCGCAGACCACAGGAAGCCCCCGACCAGCCCGGCCGCAACCGCAGGTCATGGTGGGTCATCAACACCAAGCCGTACCCGGGAGCGCACTTCGCCACGTTCCCCCC
>Ga0187894_10001070_pt1 | contig 36326 bp, 34 predicted proteins | sample GBC1701081metaG_FD_136650 | JGI IMG/M metagenome (GOLD analysis project Ga0187894, IMG submission 136650) | White microbial mat communities from a lava cave in the Kipuka Kanohina Cave System on the Island of Hawaii, USA - GBC170108-1 metaG ...
GGCGACGGTGCTGCCCGTCATCGTGTGGACGCCGGCCCTGGTCCGCCTCTTCGGGGTGACGCCCGCGGTGGTCGACCTCGGCGTCGCCTTCACCCGTCTCGTCATGCTCTCGATCCCGGGCGGCGCGGTGCTGTTCGTCGTCGGCGCCGCGCTGCGGGCCGCCGGCGACACGCGCACGCCGCTTGCCATCGGTCTCATCGTGAACGTCGTCAACGTGATCGCGAACTGGGCGCTCATCTTCGGGCACCTGGGGTTCCCGGCGCTCGGCGTACGCGGCTCGGCGCTGGCCAGCACGACGGCGTTCACGGTCGGCGCCGGGATCGGCCTCGCGCTCGTCGGCGGCGGCTACCTGCGCCTGCGGCTCGAGCGCGGGGACCTTCGCCTCCACCGCGCCACGATCGGACGCCTGGCGCGCATCGGCGCGCCCGCGGGCCTCGAGCAGCTCGCGATGCAGATCGGCTTCCTCGTCTACCTCGTCTTCGCGTCCGTGTACGGCACGGCCGCGGTCGCGGCCTACTTCATCGGGGTGCGCATCCTCGCGCTGTCGTTCCTGCCGGGCATCGGCTTCTCGATCGCCGCCGCCGCGCTCGTCGGCCAGAACCTCGGCGCCGGCGACCCGGCACGTGCCAAGGAGGCTGCGTGGGCGGCGACCCGGATGTGCGTCGTCCTGATGTCCGGGGCCGGCCTCGTCCTGTTCGTCTTCGCGACCGCGATCGCGCGCGTGTTCGTGGACGACCCGCTCGTGATCGAGGACACGCGCTGGTTCATCTACATGCTCGGCGCCTGCCAGCCCTTGATGGCGGTCGACTACTCGCTCGGCGGCGCCCTGCGCGGCGCGGGGGACACCCGGTACCCGCTCGCGACCCTGTTCGCCGGCCTCTACGGATTCCGGCTGGCCTTCGCGTGGGTCGTGACGCACGCGCTTCACCTCTCCACCCCGTGGCTCTGGGCGGTGCTCATCGGGGACTATGCGGTCCGCGCGGGTCTCAAGGTGTGGCGGATGAGCGGCGAGGCCTGGCAGCGCATCCGCGTCTGAGACCTTCGTCCACTAGCGTCCCGGATCGGGCTGTGTCAGCGTCCTCGGCCGATGGACGCGACCGGTCCCAATGCCGAGCAGATCACGTACTGGAACGACCAGTCGGGTCCGAAGTGGGTCGCCCGGCAGGACCAGCTCGACCGCCAGCTCGCGCAATTCGGGGAGGCCGTCATGGACGCGCTGGGGGTCGCGCCGGGGCAGCGGGCGCTCGACGTCGGATGCGGCTGCGGCGACACGACCATCGCGCTCGCGAAGCGCGTGGGACCCTCGGGCCGGGCGCGCGGCGTCGACATCTCCCAACCGATGCTGGCCCGCGCCCGGGAGCGCGCGGCGGAGGCCGGGCTCGCGAATGTCCGGTTCGACGCGGCCGACGCCCAGACCCATGCCTTCGAGCCGCGGAGCACGGACGTCGTGTTCTCGCGTTTCGGCGTCATGTTCTTCGCCGACCCGACCGCGGCCTTCACCAACCTCCGCGGCGCGCTCGCCGACGGCGGGCGGGTCGGGTTCGTGTGCTGGCAGCCCCTCCCGGAGAACTCCTGGATGCGGGTGCCGATCATGGCCGCGGCGCAGCACCTGACGCTGCCGCCGCCGCCCGCACCCGGCACACCGGGGCCTTTTTCGTTCGCGGATCGCGATCGTGTCGGCGGCATCCTTGCCGGCGCGAAGCTCCGCGACGTCGCGTTCACCTCGTTCACACCGAGCCTCGAGGTGGGAGGCGGCGGCGGCGGTCTCGACGACGCGGTCGAGTTCATCCTGCAGCTGGGTCCCATGGCCGCGGTGCTCCGCGAAGCCCCGGCGAGCGCACTGCCCAAGGTCACGGAGGCCGTGCGGGAGGCGCTCGCTCCCTACACCACGCCGCGCGGGGTCGTCATGTCATCGGCGGCCTGGATCGTGACCGCGAGGGCCTGAGGAATCATGCGCGCCGCCGTGCTCGGATTCCTCGCGTTTGTCCTCGCCGTGACGGCGCAGCCGGCGGGCGCATTCGTGCTGGTCAAGATCCGCGAGGTGTTCCCGGGCTCCACGGCACACCCGACCTCGCTCTACGTGATGCTGCAGCTGATCGGCGACGACCAGGGCGACGTCACGAGCCATCCCATCTCGTTCTACGACGCAACCGGGACGCCGCTGCCGGGGTTCACCTTCCCCTCCGACGTCACGAACGACGTGAACCAGGCGACCATCCTCGTCGGCACGACCGACGTCGCGAGCGCGTTCGGCGTGACGCCCGACTTCCCCACCACGCCGACATTCGTCGCGGGCGGTGGCAAGGTCTGCTTCGACATCATCGACTGCGTCTCGTGGGGCAACTACACGGGTGATACGGCGGGCGTCTGCTCGAACGGACAACCACTCGTGTGCACGCCGGCCGCCGCGTCCGGAATCCCGGACGGCAAGGCGATCCGCCGGCGGATCGATCGCGGCAACACCGGTCTCCTCGATTTCGCCGACGACACCGGCGTCGGTGCGGACGACTTCGAGGTGGTCGATCCGAATCCCATCCCGAACTCGATCGTGCCGACCACCACGACCACGACGACGCCGGGGAGCGGCCCGACGACGACCACGACGACGCTGCTACCCTGTGCCCTCCCGGGGGTCGATGGCGCCCGCTGCGTGCTCGCCCAGCTCCCGCCGGCGTCGTGCGCGGGCGTGAAGTTCCCGAAGAAGATCCCTCGCCTCGTGGCCGCCGGCGACGACATCCTCGCACGTGCGCAGTCGACGACCGTCGATCGGCAGGCGGCGCGGCTGCTGAAGAAAGCGGCGGCAAAGCTCGGCAAAGCGAGCAGACTCGTGACCAAGGCCGCCAATACGGGGAAGCTGCCCCCGATCTGCGCGACCGATCTCGGGGACCTCGTCGACGCGGCGCGGGATCGCCTGGCGACGATCCTCCCGACGTCCTGAACGTCCTGAATCTTGGACAGTGTTCCGACCGATTGGACGGCCGGACGACATTCGGGCGCAAGCAGGTGGGGCGTTTGCGGCACGCGTGTTGCTGGATGGGACGGTCATGGCACTCTCCCGCCTCGACCTCGACCACCAGCTCGACTGCCTGCGGGGCCTGCACGCGGATCTCGAAGAGCACTTCTGGTCCCGCATCGCCGACGGCGCGGCCGTCGAAAACCACCGCTACGCGCTCGGCGTTGCGATCGGACAGCTCTCGCAGCGTATCGCGTGCATCGAAGAGATCGCCCGCCACTACGGCTCTCAGACGCTGCGGCCGGACGGGCTCGCGGTGGACGAGGCGCGCGCCCTCGAGCGGGCGCTCGAGGTTCTCGACGGCGAGTTCGTGATCGAAGACGATCTCGCCGCGGCCACCATGTGGAGCCGGGTCCGCCGCATCCTCTCGGCCGTCGACGACCTGCTCGTCGCTGCGGCACGTGCGATACCCGCGCTCGACGCGGACGAGACGCGACCTGCGGGTCGCGCGGGCGTCGTCGTCGCGCTCGCGCGCTCGAAGTAGCCGGCCGTACCGCCGAGAACACCGCGCCGGGGTGGACAGCCCCGAACGCCGAGAGTACCGTGTAAGCATGGCCTCCTGGTCGGAGCAGACACAGGCTCCTGCGCCGGCGTTGGCTGGTGACCGGGGCCGAGGTACGGCAACTGGCGGTCGCACCTCGGTGGCGGGGATCTGGACCTGCCTTGGGTTTCTCGCCGAGAGGAAGGAGGTGATCCAGTGACGTTATCCCCTACGGTGATCTGTGAGGTGGTGGCCTCCTAGGTCGGACCCAGATCAACACGTCGCTGGGTCACCCTACGGGGACCCAGGCACCACCGAACCCCGATAGCCCCCGCAGCACCGGCGGGCGGCGGCTCCGAAGCTGCCGAAACAGGCTATCGGGGTTCCTTTTTCATCGCCCGATCGAGCAGCTTCCGCGCCGCGGCCCCCTCGGGCGTCTCCTCGACCGCCGGGACCGAGCGCAGCCACGCCACGTAGCCAGGGGGCAAGCCGTGAACCTCGGCCCCCTCGATGAGAATCGACATGTACCGTCGCGACGGCCGGAGCGCCGGATCGCGACGGTCCGACGTCAGCGTGAACGCTTCGAGGATCGCCGGCGGCTCCGCGAGCGTCGCCAGCCGCACCGCCACCCGGCGATAGTTGTCGATCAGCACCCCTTCCGTCAGGTCGATGTGCTCGAGGTCGCGCGCCGTCACCTCGTACGCGACGCCCAGGACCTCGGCTCCCGGTTCCTCGACGAGGTTCGCCATGGCTTCGCCGATGGGGAGGATCGGCGGCTTGTCGAAGACGAGCCGCCAGCCCGCGAGGCGGGCCGCGACCGCGCGCAGCGGGACGATGCCGCGCCGGCCCGCGAACGTCGCGGGCTGCATGTTCGACCCGTACGCGAAGTACCAGACGGGCCCGCTCATGCGCAGGAGAGGCGGATCGCGAGCGAGTGCGACGTGTCGGCGACGAGCCCGATCCAGCAGTCGGCCCAGCCGTAGCGCTCGGCGAGCAGGCGCCGGATGCGCTCGTGTCCGTCGGGATTCGGCTGGACGTCGGCGGTGCAGCGCCGGCGCGTCCCGTACCGTTCCAGCACGAGCGTCGGCGTCCGCCGCACGTCCTCCAGGAACGGGCGCTTCGGGCCCGCGGCCTCGACCCACAGCGCACCGGCGTCGTCGGCGATCCAGGTGCGTGTGCGCCGGGGCGCGCCGTGCGCGTCGGCGGTCTCGAGGACGACCACTTCGCGCCCCTCGAGGGCGACGAGCGTCGTGGCCGCCAACGCGACGACGATGGCGACGGCCGCCACGAGCGCGCGACGCATCAGTGGGCGCGATGCGCGTCGTACGCCATCCGCATCTCGTGCATGCCGGCGAAGAGCGCGTTCACGTCGAGCGGCGCATCGTAGGCTTCGCCGCGGAACTCGCGGTAGGCGCGCTCGACCTGGAACACGATGCGCTCGGGCTCCGTCCACCTGGCGTAAGGTCCGAGGTCGATGTCCTTCGACGCCTCGATGACCGTTCGTCCGGCGTCGAAGCCGCGACGCGCCTCGCGCCGGACGTACTCGAGGTACGCCTTCATCTCGCGAGGCCCCTCGACGCCGCACAGCGGCCCGTGGCCCGGAACGACGACGGCCGGATCGAGCGCCACGATCTCGTCGAGCGCGCGCGCCCATCCCTCGAACGTGCCGTCCCAACCGATCGGCGTGCAGAGCCGGAAGAGCACGTCGCCCGTGAACACGACGCGCTCGGCCGGCAGGTGGACGATGACGTCGCCGGCGGTGTGCGCCGGCCCGACGTAGCGGAGCTCGATCCGGACGCCGTCGAGGTCGAGGTCCATGCGGTCGTCCATGAGCGTGGTCGGCGGCGTCAGCTCGACGCCGGTGAAGTCCCAGTCGGCGAGCTTCGCGGCGAGGGCGCGCAGCACAGGATTCTCGCTCCCGCCCTGGCTGCGCAGCATCTGCATCATCTCGGGCCGCTCGCGGCCGAAGTTCGCGGCGCACCGGCGGTGGCCGATGATCTCGGCGCCCGGGAAGAGCTGGTTTCCCCACGCGTGGTCGCCGTTGTGGTGTGTGTTCACGACCCGTCGCGCGGGTTCGCGCCAGACGCGGCCGTAGTGCGCGAGAAGCTCGCGGGTATGCGGCAGGTCCCAGAAGGTGTCGACGACGAGCCCGCCGCCGCGATCGACGAGCCCCGAGTTGCTGGTGCCGAGCCCGCGCTCCTCCTGCAGACAGGTGTAGACGCCGCGGGCGATCTCTCGCAGCTCCATGGCCATGCAGACGGCCTAACACCACCGTCGCAGCCGAGGCAACGCGGCCCTTCAGTTGGGGCGCCCGTCTGCGCTACACCTCTGCCGTGACCCAGGAACGCCTGACGCTCGTGTCGACGACGTTCATCGTGCTCTCCGGCCTTTCCCTGTTGGTCGGGTGGTACTTCATCCGCGCCCGTCGCAGCATGGAGCGTCACCGCGCGGCGATGCTGGCCGCGACGACCTTCGCCGGGCTCTTCCTGGTCGCCTACGTGACCCGCTGGAGCCTCTACGGCTCCAAGCCGTTCGCGGGCACGGGATGGTGGCGCACCTTCTACCTCGCGAACCTCGCCCCGCACATCGTGCTCGCGATCGCAGTGGGACCGCTCGCGATGCGCCTCATCTACCTCGCCGCGGCCCGCAGGGACTTCGTGGCGCACCGCCGCCTGGCGCGCGTGACGCTCCCGATCTGGCTCTACGTGGCGGCGAGCGGCTGGCTCATCTACTACCTGCTCTACCGGATGTCGTTTTCGTAAGGGAGGTCCCATGGCGACCGGAGCCGTTTCGATGCCCGCCGCAATGCTCGTCGTGCGCGACCCCGCACGCGGCACCGTGGTCGGCGAGCTGCCGATCGACGACGCCGCGGCGGTGGGCGCCGCGGTCGCTCGCGCCCGCGCGGCACAGCCCGCCTGGGCGGCGATGCCCGCGCGCGAGCGCGCCGCGCTCGTGAAACGCGCGCGTCGCGAGGTCGTGAAGGTGCGGGCGGAGATTCTCGACCTGCTCGAGCGCGAGACGGGCAAGGCGCGCTTCGACGTCGCCGGCGAGCTGATGGGCGTCTGCATGGACATCGGGTACCTCGCCAAGCGCGCGCCCAAGTGGCTCCGGACCGAGCGCGTGAGCACGCGCCCTCTCTTCGGGAAGCGTGGCTACGTCGTCTACAAGCCGCACGGCATCGTCGGCATCATCAGCCCGTGGAACGCGCCGTTGAACCTGGCCCTCGGCGACGCGGTGCCCGCGCTCCTCACCGGCAACGCGGTCGTGGTGAAACCCTCCGAGCTGACGCCGCTCGCGACCCGGCGTGCCGTGGAAGCCATGAACCGGGTGCTGCCGCCGAACGTCCTGCAGGTCCTGATCGGCGCGGGCGAGACGGGTGTCGCGCTGGTCGACCAGGTCGACATGATTTGCGTCACGGGATCGCCCGAGACCGGCCGCCGCGTGATGGAGCGGGCCAGCCGCCGTCTGACGCCCGTGCTGTTGGAGCTCGGCGGCAAGGATCCCATGATCGTGCTCCGCGACGCCGACCTCGACCGTGCTGCCAAGGCCGCCACGTGGGGCGGCTGCATGATGACCGGACAGGTCTGCATGTCGGTCGAGCGCGTCTACGTCGAGGCGCCGGTAGCGCAGGCGTTCACCGACAAGCTCGTCGCCGAGATGCGCGCGGTCCGCACCGGCGCGAACGGCGCGGACGCCGAGATCGACTACGGGCCGTTCACGAGCCCGAAGCAGATCGAGATCGTCGAGCGCCACCTCGCCGACGCGGTCGCCAAGGGCGCGAAGGTGCTCTGCGGCGGTCAGCGCGTCGAGAGCGCGCATGGGCTCTTCTTCGAGCCCACCGTGGTCGCGAACGTCGACCACTCGATGGCCCTCCTCACCGAAGAGACCTTCGGTCCGGTGGTGCCCGTCATGCCGGTGCGCGACGCCGACGAGGCGCTGCGGCTCGCCAACGACACGTCGTACGGTCTCAACGCGAGCGTGTGGACGCACGACCTCGAGCGCGGCATGGCGCTCGCGGGCCGCATCGAGAGCGGCAATGTGTGCGTCAACGACTGCGTGATCTCGGCCGGGGTCGCCGGGCTGCCCTTCGGCGGCGTCAAGCAGAGCGGCATCGGCACGCGGCACGGCGGCGCCGAGGGGCTGCGCCAGTTCTGCGTGCGGCAGGCGATGCTGGTCGAGCCGCGGCGCCGCAAGACCGAGCAGCAGTGGTTCCCCTACTCGAGCAGGCGTGCCAAGCAGATCGAGCAGCTGATGGGGCTGATGTTCGGCTGGCGCTGAACGGGCGCCGCTTCAGGCGGCGTCCGACACCTTGCGACCGGCCGCCTGAGCCGCGGCCTCTTCGACCACCGGCGACGTGGGGCTCTCCGCCGGCGGGCTGTAGGGCAGCTGAACGGTAAAGACCGTCCCCTTGCCCACCTTCGACTCGACGCGGAGATCGCCGCCGAGCAGCGACACGTAGCGCCGCACGATGGCGAGGCCCAGGCCGAAGCCGGCATCGCGCCGGGTGCCGCCGCCGTCCACCTGACAGAACGGCTCGAAGATCCGAGAGAGCTGCGCCTCGGGAATGCCAGGCCCGGTATCGGTGACGCTCATCTCGACCTGGCGCTCGCGTGCGAGGTCGCGGACCGCGATCGTGACGGCGCCGTTGACCGTGAACTTGATCGCGTTGCCGATCAGGTTCTCGAGCACGATCAGGAGCTTCTCCGAGTCGCTCTCGATGACCGGAAGATCCTGCGGGAGGTCCCAGTGGAGCTTCACGCCGGCGCGCAGCGGCATGCGCTCGCGCTCGCCCAGGTCGTGCATGAAGCGATCGAGCGGCAGCGGATCGATGCTGACGGGCACCTTCCCGGCCTCGAGCTTGCCGAGGTCGAGCAGGCCGTTCACGAGCCGCAGCAGGTCCTCGGCCACCTCGCGGATGCGTTTGGTGAGCGCGAGGCTCCCCGGAGCCAGGTCGTGCTCCGGCGCGATCAGCATCTCGCTGTAACCGAGGATCACGTTGAGGGGCGTGCGCAGCTCGTGCGACATGCTCGCGACCAGCTCGGACTTGAGCGCGTTCGCGGTGGCGGCCGCCTCGTAGAGCTTGCGCAGCTGCGCGGTCCGCTCGGCCACGCGCTCCTCGAGCTCGTGCGCCTTGGCGAAGCCGCGATCGGCACGCCCGCGCTCGTGGCGCATCTGCGTGATGACGTGCCCGTAGAAGAGCGCGACGGCGAAGAAGAACACGATGCGGAGGAGATGGGGACCCATCCAGAAGTTCGGGCCCGCCATGAGGTAGACGTTGGCGGCGCTGACGACGGTCGTGCCGAGCACGACCATGGTGAGGCTCTCGCCGATGGCCGACAGGAAGAGCACGAAGAAGTAGAGCAGGAAGAACTCCTGCCCCGTGACGCCGGCGGCGTGGAGGCTCCACGAAACCCACAGGGTGTCGGCCACCAGGACGGGGGCCTCGACGTACCAGGAGAACAGCTTCTCCGGCGGCAGATGGCCCAGGGCCACGTTGCTCGCGAGCGCCGCGACGATCATGAGGGCGGTCGCGGGCGCCACCGACGGCGTCGTGCGGTACGACAGCACCAGGTAGGACGCGCTGATGATGAAGACGTACCGGAGAAGGAGGAAGAGGCCCTTCGGTCCCCCGCCGACGTGACGGAAGGACGCCTCGTCGGCGCTGTATTTCACGGGACCGGATGGCAGCAAATCACGCGCCAATTGCGTTGTGATTTGCCTACCGGAGGATCGGCGGCGCGGGCCCGGCACAAACCCGGCGCCCCGTCACGCCGTCGTCGCTCCGGAAAAGGACGTGGCGGTCAGCAACGTACGGCGGGGTGTCAGAGTTCCGAACACCGGCACGGGGGGCTTGCCGGAAAGGGCTAGCGCCCAGCGCGCCTTCGTGGAGGCGCGCCCAACCGGGTACAAGAGCGCGATGGCCGCCGCCTGGGATCTGTCCCCGCTCTACGCCGCACCTGACGACGCCCGGATCGACGCCGATCTCGCGGCCGCCGCACGCGAGGGGGAGGCCTTCGCCGCGCATCATCGCGGACGCGTCGCGACCCTCGGCGCACCGGCGCTCGCCGAGGCGATCGTCGCCTACGAGAACGTCCTCGAGCGTGGGCGGCGTCCCGGCTTCTACGCCCATCTCCTCTTCGCGGCCGACACCCGGAGCGAGATCGCGCGCCGGCTCGTCGACCGCACCCGCGAGTCCCACGTAGCCCTCGCCAACACGCTCACCTTTTTCGAGCTCGAGCTGAAGGCCATCCCCGACGGCGCATTCGCGACCCTCGCCGGCGATCCGGCGCTCGCCGGTCGCCGTCACTGGCTCGAGGTCGTCCGCCGCCGCCGCCCGTACACGCTCTCCGAACCCGAGGAGCGGATCGTCAACCAGAAGAACCTGACCGGGCGTGGCGCGCTCGTCCAGCTCTTCGACGAGCTCGCGGGATCGCTCCGCTTCCACGTCGACGACCGCGAGCTGTCCGGGGAAGAGGTCCTCTCGCTCCTCTACGAGCCCGATCGCGCGCGCCGCGAGCGCGCGTACACGGTCTTCCTCGAGACCCACGCGACGTTCGGCGTCGTGTGGGCGAACGTCTTCAATGCGCTCGTGAACGACCACCGCATCGAGTGCGACCTGCGCCACGTGCCGGATCCCGTGCTCCCGACCCACCTCGACAACGAGGTGCGCCCCGAGACCGTCGACGCGATGATGGCGGCGACCGAGCGACACTACGATCTCGCGCGGGAGTACTTCCGGCTGAAGGCGCGCCTGCTGGGCCTCGATCGGCTGAAGAACACCGACCTCTACGCGCCGCTCGGCGACGACGCGGCGCGCGTGCCGTTCGACGAGGCCCGCTCGCTCGTGCTGGACGGCTTCGGGGCGTTCTCGCCGATCTTCGCCGACCTGGCGCGCGCCTTCTTCGAGCGCGGCTGGATCGACGCCGAGGTGCGGCCCGGGAAGCGGCTCGGGGCCTTCTGTGCGGCCTTGAGCCCGCGCACGAACCCGTGGGTATTGCTCTCGTACACCGAGACGCCGCGCGACGTGGCGACCCTGGCGCACGAGCTGGGACACGGGATCCACGATCGCCTGGCGTCGCGCCAGCGCTTGCTCGACTTCTCGCCGCCGCTGACGCTCGCCGAGACGGCGTCCGTCTTCGCCGAGATGACCCTCACACGCGTCCTCCTCGACCGCGAGCCGCGCCGCGAGGTCCGCCGTGCACTCCTGTGCGCGAAGATCGAGGACACGATCGCAACGGTCTTCCGCCAGAACGTCCTCACGCGCTTCGAGATGGCGGCGCACGCCCGCCGGCGCGACGCGCCGCTCACCGCAGACGAGCTGGGCGAGCTGTGGTGGGCGGAGAACGCGAAGCTCTACGGCGACGCGGTCGAGATGATTCCGGCCTACCGGTGGGGCTGGGCCTACATCCCGCACTTCATCCACAGCCGCTTCTACTGCTACGCGTACGTCTTCGGAGAGCTGCTGGTCCTCGCCCTCTACCAGCGCTACCGCGAGGAGGGATCGGCCTTCGTCCCGCGCTACCTCGAGCTCCTCGCCGGCGGCGGCAGCGTCGCGCCAGGCGCCGCCCTCGCGCGCATGGGCTTCGACATCGACGACGCGGCGTTCTGGGAACGCGGCTTCGCCGTCGTCCAAGACCTCCTCGCCGAGCTCCGGGCGACGCTCGCCTGACCCTCGACCCTCGCGCGCGCCGCGGGCAGGCGGTAGAACGCCCGTGTGATCGGAGGCCTCAGGAACCCGCTCCGCCTTCGGCACGGCGATCTCGCCGTCCTCTACGACCACGTGGCCGGTCCGCTCACGGCGATCGCGGTCGCGATTCGTGCCGGCTCGCGCGTCGACGGACGGCACCTCGGCCTCGCCCACATGACCGAGCACATGCTCTTCCAGGGTACGCACGCGCTCGACCAGGTGACGCTCAACCGCCGCGCCGGTGAGCTCGGCGGGGAGCACGACGCCGACACCGGCCACGAGGACATGATGGTGCACTTCGAGGTCTTCAACGAAGACGTCGAGGAGGCGCTGGGGCTCCTCGCCGAGCAGCTCTTCCGGTCGACGGTGCCCACCGACCGCTTCGGGAAGGAGCGCCGCGTCGTCATCGACGAGATCCGCGGGCGGCAGGAGGATCCCGCCAACCATCTCCACGAGCGCGCCTGGGAGCGCTTCTTCACCGAGCCGCTGGCGCATCCGATCGCGGGAACGGTGGGCAGCCTGCGCGCCATGACGCCCGCGGCGGTGCGCCGCTTCATCGCGCGCTACTTCGTGCCGGCGAACATGGTGCTCGGCGTCGTGGGCGGCATCTCGCGCCCCGGCCTGCGTCACGCCGTCGGGCGGACCTTCCCGTCGCGCGGTGCCGCCGCGCCGGCGGTCCCGCGCCGGCCGCGCCGCCGCGCCACCGGATTCGCGCGTCTGCGCCGGCGTGATCTCACGCAGACCTACCTCGTGCGTCTCGCCGCCGCGCCGACCGGGGCGCGCGATCTCCTCGCTCTCTCGCTCGCGATCGAGGTCGTCGGCGCGGATCCGGACGCGCGTCTCTTCCAGGAGGTGCGCGAGCGGCTCGGGCTCGGCTACGACGTCGGCGCGTCGCTCGAGCACGGGCGTGACTGGGCCGTCGCGGTCATCTCCGCCAGCGCCGCCCGCGAGCACGAGACGCGCCTCCAGGACACGGTCGAGCGCACCTGTCGCCACGCCGCCGAGGGCTTCACCGCCGAGGAGCTCGATCGCGCGCGCAAGAAGGTCCGCTACCGCTTCGCGCGGCTCGCCGACTCGCGCATGGAGCGCGCCGTCGCCCACGCCTCGCGCGCCGCGAGCAACCACCCATCCTTGACCACGACCGCGCGCCTCATCGATCGGATCGGCCTCGCTGACGTGGACGCGGCTTGGCGGCGCTTGCTCGCCGCGCCCACCCTGACGGCGGTGCTCTCGAGCTGATGTGGGCCACGGCGGCGCTGCTCGTCGCGACGACCGCGCTCGGCGCCGGCGCGACCGAGACGCCGCCCCCGCTCGGTCCGTGCGGCCCGATTGCGCGCCTCCACGAGCACGTCGACGTGGCGACGCACGAGCTCCGCAAGCTCGCCCGCACGCCGATCGGCCGGATCGGCGTCGTCGCGCTGCACGGCAGCGCCGTGGTGCCCATCCCCTTCCAGGTGGACGAGCGCGAGGGCCGCAAGATCGCGATGCCGGACGGCGACGAGCCGACCGGCGACAGCAAGCCCGGCGTGCTCGATCCGGACGACCTCGTCGTCTTCCTGCCGTGCGACGCCGGCTTGCGCGTCGACCCCCAGTGGCTCGGCGCCGCCCTGCCCGGTCTCGAGACGTGGCGCGAGATCCGGCTCGTCGATCCGATCGACGGCACGCACGGCTTCGTCTACGTCGTGGTCGCGGAGCATCCGCCGACAAGCAATCGCAGCTACGTCGCCTACGACGCGCAGAACGACGTCGTATCGACCGCCTCCTATCGCATGGGGATGGTGCAGGCGCTCCCCAGCTACTTCGCGGTCGCCCTCGGACATCCGCTCGGGCCGAACCTCCTGGACGGCCTCCGCCTGCGCGCCGAGGGTACGCTGCTGGGAAACCTCGCGACCGTCCACCTCACCGAGCGCGACGCGCGTCACACCTTGATCGCGTGGCGCGCAGGTCCCGTCCGCGTGGTGCGGCGCTCGCGCCACGACGTCGATCTCCTCGGGATCGGCATCCACATCTCCGCCGGCGTCGCGAACACCGCCTTCTACCCGCTCCACGTCTTCGGGCCCGGGTCGATGAAGCTCCCGATCTCGCCCGGCCTCCTCTTCCGAAGCATCACGGCGATGGGCGGCGTCGACCTGCGCGACCTCCGCGGCTGGCGCTTCGTCGCGCCCGGTACGCCGCCCGGCGGGCTCGTGATCGACGGTGCCATGGACGAGGTCGAGCGCACGTTCACGGCCGACGGGACCTGGTTCGTCCTCGTCCACGAGCGCGAGGCGATCCTGGTCACTATCACGCTCTCCGAGAACCTCGCGCGCGCGATCCCGTTCGGCATCGTCTACGACGACGACGCCTCGCACGCGTCGCCGCCCGAGCTCGATCCCGGCCACGTACCACTGGTCGGCTTTCGCGGCCGCGGGCTCGAGCGTCTGGCGGCCGACCGCTACCACTTCGACCTGCGCGTCTTCCTCCTGCCCGACTATCGCGCGGGCGACGAGCGGCGGGTGCTCGCGCAGCAGGCGACGCCACTCGTGGTCGAGGTCAGCGGTCCAGCATCGCCCGGAGGCGCGCCAGGAGCGCCTCGGTAGCGTTGCGAATCGGCTGGCGATCGCCCGACGAGAGGTTCGCGATGGCGCCGGCCTCGGCGTTGATGCGCATGCGCTGCCCCGTGTGGAAGACGAAGGGGGCATCGACCTCGAACGGCGGCAGCCGCGCGGCCAGGCAGTGCTCGTCGAATCCGTCGGCGAAGCTGCTCGCGACCACCGCGATGAATCCAGCCGCGCCCAGCGCGCGGGCCGCCGCGGCGCCGCCCTCGCCGTGTCCGAGCCGCTGCCCCGCCACCAGCACCGTCCCGGCCTCGAGACGCGCGACGAGGCCGCTGTCGAGATCGGCGAAGAGGCCGTGCGCGGCCTGTGCCGGCGGCAGGGACAGCGCCCGGGCCGGCAGGATGTCCGACGCGCCCAGGTTGTCGGCGAACGCGATCGCGTGCCCGAACAGCACGGGAACGCGCGCGCCGGGATCTAGCGAACGGCCACCAGGCCCGGAAACGTCCATCGGGGTCCTGGCCGGACCGTCACGAGACGACTCGGATGGCGCAGGACGACGCGCGCCTCGTCGACGGTGATCGCGCGCCCGAAGATGCAGTAGAGTCCCCGCTCGTCGCGCTGATCGTTCGCCCAACGGGTCAGCTCTTCCGCGGACGGCGCATGCCCGAGCGCCACGGCACACTGCCGCACGACGAATCCGAGCATGATGCGAAGCGGCTCGCCCTCGGGCATCCTCGTTCTCGTGTCCCACGGGCTCGGCCGCGACGTCAAGCGCCATATGCGCTTGACACACCGCGGGTAGGGCCGTCATTGAAAGCGCGTGACGTCCGACGCGACCGAGCCGGCGGCGTCCGACGCGGCTCGCATCGCGACCGGACGCACGTTCGACAGCTTCGATCTTCCCGAGCCGGTGCGCGCGGGTATCCGCGCCGCCGGGTTCGTCCACTGCACGCCGATCCAGGAGAAGACGCTTCCGCTGTCGCTGGCGGGCAAGGACGTCGCCGGCCAGGCACAGACGGGAACCGGCAAGACGGCGGCCTTCCTGGTCACGATGTTCACGCGCCTGCTGGAGCGCACGCGCCCCGGTCGTCCCGCCGCACCCCGCGCGCTCATCATCGCCCCCACGCGCGAGCTGGTCGTTCAGATCGCGAGCGACGCGCGCCTGCTCGGTCAGGCGACGCCGTTCATGATCCACGCCGTCTTCGGTGGCGTCGACTACAAGAAGCAGCGCGAGAACGTGCAGGCGGGCGTCGACGTCCTCATCGGGACGCCGGGACGGCTCATCGACTACCACAAGCAGCGCGTCTACGACCTGCGCAGCGTCGAGATCCTCGTCATCGACGAGGCGGACCGCATGTTCGACATGGGGTTCATCAAGGACCTGCGCTACATCCTGCGGCAGCTCCCGCCCTTCGAGCGGCGCCAATCGATGCTCTTTTCGGCGACGCTCAGCTTCGACGTCATGGAGCTGGCCTACGTCTTCATGAACGACGCCGTGAAGGTGTCGGTGACGCCCGAGCAGGTGACGGCCGAGAACGTGGAGCACCTCGTCTACCACGTGGGGTTGCACGAAAAGATGCCCGCGCTGATCGGACTCCTGCGCCGCATGCCGGGCGCGCGGGTGCTCGTGTTCACGAACATGCGCCGGTCGGCCGATCGCATCGAGCGGTACCTCGAAGCCAACGGCTTCAACGCCGCCGCCATCACCGGCGACGTCGACCAGCGCCGGCGCCTTCGCATCCTGCAGGACTTCAAGGACGGCACGCTGCCTATCCTGGTCGCGACCGACGTCGCGTCGCGCGGCCTCCACATCGACGGCGTCACGCACGTCTTCAACTTCGACCTGCCGCTCGATCCCGAGGACTACGTCCACCGCATCGGCCGTACGGCGCGTGCGGGCGCCTCGGGACACGCCATCAGCCTCGCCTGCGAGGACTACGTCGAGGGGCTCGAAGCCATCGAGAAGTACATCGGCTTCAAGCTCCCGCATGACTTCCCGGACGAGACGCTGCTCGAACGGCACGTCGTGCATCCGCCACGCCGGCCGCGCGAGGATCGGCGCGACCGTCACGAGCGGCACGATCGTCGCGGGCCCGGCGAGCATCATCGCGGGCGCGGGCCGGCCGTTCACGACGCGAAGCCGGCGCACGCGAGCCCCGGGCCCACCGCAAGCGGCGACGGCCAGAAGCGCAAGCGCCGCCGCCGTCGTCGCAAGCGTCCCGACGGCGCGCCGGCTCCCGCGGGCGGCTGACGAGCCGCCTTGCGCCCGCGGCTCCTCGTCCTGCTGTCGGCGCTGCTGTTCTCGACCGCGGGCGCCGCGATCAAGGCCTGTGGCCTCACGGCGTGGCAGGTGATCGCCGCTCGGTGCGCGCTGGGCGTCCTCGTACTGCTCGCGCTCCTGCCGGAGACGCGCGCCCGCTGGCGTGCGTCGACGCTCGCGATCGGAGCCGTGTACGCGCTCCAGATGATCCTCTTCGTCTCGGCGACCAAGCTGACGTCGGCGGCGAACGCCATCTTCCTGCAGTCGACGGCGCCGCTCTACCTGCTCGTGCTGGGGCCGTGGGTCCTGCACGAGCCGGTGCGCCGGCGCGATGTGCTCGTCATGGCGGCGCTCGGGATCGGCCTCGCGACGATCCTCGTCGGCGAGGTGCCGCAGACCGAGATCGCGGCGAATCCCGGCCTCGGGAACGCCTTCGCCGCCACGACCGGGCTCCTGTGGGCGCTCACGGTGACGGGCATCCGCTGGACGGCGCGCAGCACGGCCGGCGCCGGGACGGCGCTGGTCGCAGGCAACGTGATCGCCTGCCTCGCGTGCCTGCCGCTCGCGCTCCCGATCCGCGGGGCGACACCGGCGGACTGGGACATGGTCGTCTTCCTCGGGGTCGTGCAGGTGGGGCTCGCCTACGTGTGCCTCTGCGTCGGCATGCGCGACGTGCCGGCGCTCGAGACGTCGCTGCTGATGCTGATCGAGCCGGTCCTGAACCCGGTGTGGACCTGGCTCGTGCACGGCGAGCGTGTCGGCGGCGCGTCGCTCGCGGGCGGCGCGATCGTGCTGGCGGCGACGGCGGCGCGCGCGGTCGCCGACGCGCGCCGTGCGCCGGTGGCACCACCGCATCGGGCCGAAGTGGACCGTTGATGGATTTCGCCCGGCACGCGACGGTGGGGGGTCATGAACAATGCGTCACCCGCCGTACCGCAGGAGCGATCGCTCCGGATGGACGGCACCACCCTCGCGTTCGTCGAGCGAGGGAATCGCGAGGCCGAGCCCATCGTCCTCCTGCATGGATACCTCGGCAGCCACCTGAGCTGGCGGCATCACATCGATGCGCTCGCAGAGACCCATCGCGTGCTCGCGCTCGACTGGTTCGGCTGGGGACGGTCGTGCACCAGCCTGACGATGCGGTACGACTACGACACCGAGGTCGACCGCCTGCGGCGCGTGCTCGACGCGCTCGGGGTCGGCTCGTGCAATCTCTTCGCCCACGACTACGGCGGCTTTCTCGCCCTCGGGCTCTGCGAGCGGCATCCGACCCGGGTTCGGAGGCTCGCGCTCCTGAACAGCCGGGCCCATCGGACGTTCACGCCGGCCTGGGCCACGATCTTCGGCCTGGTCGGCGCCGGCGCGCGCCTGCCAATCGTCCGCCAGATCGTCGCGCGGCTGCCGATCGGCGCGATCCATCGACGTGGTGTCCGGCGGGAATTCGCGCGGGGCATCTTCACCGAGGAGGCGTTCGCCTACGCCGCGGGCTGGATGTCGAAGCCCGGCGGCGGACGCTTCTACGTCGACTTCTTCCGCGACTACCGGGTTCGGCCGCGCGCCGATCTCGCGCGCGGCCTGCCGGCGGTGTCGTGCCCCACGGCGGTCATCTGGAGCCGCCGCAATCCCTACCTGCCGGTCGAGATCGGCACCGAGCTCGCCGCCACCATCCCGAACGCGAAGCTCACCCTGCTCGAGGCCAGGCACTTCATCATGGAAGAGTGTCCGCGCGAGGTGGCGGAGGCGCTGGCGGAATTGCTCCGCACGCCGGCGCACGACGCGCACGCGCTCGTCCACGTGGACGGCTCCCCAGGCAAGGTCCGCCTCACGCGCTGAGGTCGTCGAGAGCGATCGCGAGGCGCCGGATCCCGTCGCGGATTGCAGCGTCGGTGAGCGACGCGTAGCCGAGGAGCACCCCGGCCCGGTCGGGCGGCTTCGCGCAGTGGGGGGTGATCGGGAACACGCCCACGCCGGCGGCCTCGGCGCGGCGAACGAGCGCCGGGAGCTTCTTCGCCGGCAGACGCCGCACCCAGAGCAGAACGTGGATGCCCGCGTTGACGCCGGCCACCTCGACGCGATCGCCGAGGTGCTTGGCGATCGCATCCAGCAGCACGGCGCGCCGCGCGGCGTTGCGCGCCCGCGAGCGGCGCACGTGGCGCTCGAAGTGCCCGGCCCGAATGAAGTCCGCGAGGGCGAGCTGCTCGAGCGACGCGCCGCCCGTGTCGGCGAGCGCCTTGGCGGCGACGAAGGGCCCGACGAGGGCCTCTGGCACGACCACGTACCCCAGGCGCAGCGCCGGGAACATCAGCTTCGAGAACGTCCCCGTGTAGATCACCCGCCCGGTCCGATCGAGCCCCTGGAGCGACTCGAGCGGACGGCCCACGTAGCGATACTCGCCGTCGTAGTCGTCCTCGAGCACGTGCGCGTCCTCGCGCGCCGCCCAGGCGAGCAGGTCCAGGCGGCGCGACAGCGGCATGATCGCCCCCGTTGGAAACTGGTGTGACGGCGTCACGTACGCGAGACGGATGCCCCGCCGCCGGCGGCCGAGCGCGGCGACGTCGAGCCCGTCACCGTCGACGGGCGCGGTCACGATGCGCGCGCCCGCGGCGAGAAAGACGCTGCGCGCCCCGGCGTAGTGCATCTCCTCCAGCAGCACGCGATCGCCGCGATCGAGCAGCACGCGCGCCGTGAGGTCGAGCGCCTGCTGCGAGCCGTTCACGATGACGACCCGCGCGGCGTCGCACACGACGGCGCGCGCGCGGTGGAGATAGTCGGCGATGGCTTCGCGCAGCGAGGGCGCGCCCTCGGGCGGGCCGTAGTCGAGGTCACGAGCGGACGCCCGGCGCGCCCGCCGCGCCAGATGCTGGCGCCACGTCGCGTGTGGAAAATCCCGGAAGGCAGGACGGCCGTAGCGGAAATCGCAGGCCAGACGTGCCGTGCGCGCGGCCCACGAGACGCGCCAATCCCGGATCGTCTCGCCGAAGCGGGAAAGACGCGGCCGCACCGCGGGCCGTGTGAGGCCCGCGTCGGGTCGCCGCAGGACCGAGGTCGCCTCGTCTGGGAGGTGGGCCGTGACGTACGTGCCCGATCCGCGCCGCACGGAGGCGTAGCCCTCGCCGATCAGCTGCTCGAAGGCGAGCGTCACGGTGTTGCGCGACAGACCGTTGTCGACGGCGAGTACGCGCGTCGACGGAAGGCGCGTGCCGGGGTGCAGCCGGCCGCCGAGGACCTGCGCGCGCAGGGCGCGGTAGAGCTGGAGGTGCAGGAGCCCCGAACCGTCGAGCTTCAGCAACATGCCGGCCTCGGCGTGGCACCGTGAGCGGTGCCGAAAGCGGACCGTTGAGAGGGCCTCCCTCCCATGGCACCCGCCTGCCCATGCTGCAACTCTTCCACAGCACGAAGCCCCACCCCTTCCTCGGCGCCGGGCGCGAGGTGCGCATCTTCCTGCACGAGAAGGGCGTGGACGTCCCGCTGGTCGAGCTCGACATCGCGAGCGGCAAGAGCCGCCGCGCGGAGTTCCTGAGGAAGAACCCGAGCGGGCAGCTCCCCGCGCTCGAGCTGGAAGACGGGCGCGTCATCGCCGAGAGCGTCGCCATCTGCGAGCTGTTCGAGGATCGCCACCCGGCGCCGGCCCTCATCGGGCGCACGCCCGAGGAGAAGGCGGAGACCCGCATGTGGCAGCGGCGCGTCGAGTTCGGGATCACGGAGAACATCGTCAACGGATGGCGCTTCGGCGAGGGACGCGAGTGGTGGAAATCGCGCGGCCGCGTGCTGTCCGAGGCGTCCGACGGCTTGAAGGCGATCGCGCGTGACAAGCTCGCCTGGCTCGACGGTCTCATGGCCGGACGTCGTTTCATCGTCGGCGATCGCTTCACGCTCGCCGACATCCTGCTCGTGGTCGGGCTCGACTTCGGCGCGTTCGTCGGCCAGGGGCTCCCGCCCGAGCTCTCGAACCTCGCCGCCTGGAAGACGCGCGTCGACGCGCGCGCGAGTGTCGTCGCGAGCGGCCAGCCCTAGACGCAAACGGCCGGCGACGCGCGTGGCGCCGCCGGCCGTGTCGCGGATTCGCGGGCGCGACTACTTCTTCGCGTTCACGACCTGCAGCTCGGTGAAGGCCTCGTAGCCCCAGTGGCCGTTCTCGTAGCCGAGGCCGCTCCACTTGGAGCCGCCGAAGGGCGTGAATGGCGTGATGTCCATGTGGTGGTTCACCCACCCGGTGCCGCACTCGAGCTCCTGGACCAGCTCCATTCCCTTCTCGCGGTTGCCGGTCCAGATCGAGCCGCCCAGGCCGTAGTGCGTGGCGTTCGCCTGCGCGATGGCGTCGTCGACCTTCGAGTACTTGATGACCGGCAGCGCGGTGCCGAACTGCTCCTCGTCGACCAGCCGCACGCCCGGACCGACGTTCGTCACGATGGTGGGCGGATAGAAGTAGCCCGCGCCCTCGAGCCGCACGCCGCCGGCCTCGATCCTGGCGCCGTGCTTCTTCGCGTCCTCGACGAGACCCATCACGCGATCGAGCTGCATCTTGTTGTTGATCGGTCCGAGCTGCGTGTCGGCGTCCGTGCCGGGACCGACCTTCGCCTTCTTGGCGAGCTCGGTGAGGCCCTTCACGATCGGCTCGTAGACCTTCTCGTGGACGTAGAGGCGCTTTACGGCCGTGCACACCTGGCCCGAGTTCTGGAACGCGCCCCAGAACAAGCCCTCGGAGACCGCCTGCGGGTCGACGTCGTCGAGCACGATCGCCGGGTCGTTGCCGCCGAGCTCGAGCGTGACGCGCTTCAGGTCCTCGACGGCGTAGCCCATGATCTTCTTGCCGGTGGCGACGCTGCCAGTGAACGAGATCTTGCGGACGTCGGGATGGGTCGCGAGCTTCGCGCCGAGCTCGTTGCCACCCGAGAGCACGTTCAGCACGCCCGCCGGCACGACCGACTTCAAAATGTCGGCCACCATGAGCGAGGTGAGCGGCGTGTACGGCGACGGCTTCGCGACGACCGTGTTGCCCGCGAGCCACGCCGGCGCGAGCTTCCACGCGAGCAGGATCACCGGGAAGTTCCACGGCGTGATCGCCGCGACGACGCCGAGGGGCTTCCGCACCACCTTGATCGTCTTCTCTCCGTCGTCCTGCAGCGTCTCGGGCTCGGTCGCGAGGTTCGCGAAGTAGCTGAACCACATCGACGCGCCGAACACCTCGGCCATGGCGGCGGTCATCGGCTTGCCCTGCTCTTGCGAGAGCACGGCGGCGATGTCCTGCACGTGGCCCTGGATGGCGGAGGCGCACTCGTTCAGCTTCTGGCGGCGCAGCGCTTCGTCCTTGCGCCACGTCTTGAAGGCGCGCCCCGCGGCGGCGACCGCCTCGTCGACGTTCGCGCCCGTGCCGCGCGGACACTGCGCGAAGGGCTCGCCCTTGGCGGGGTTGATGACGTCGTCCCATTGACCGGTCGTCACGGACCGGCCGTCGATGACCATCGAGTATTCCATCGGGATCTCCTCTACGGGGTGAAGCTGCGGGCCTGGGTCGTAACCCAGGCGTGGGAGCGTGGCAACAACGGCAGGAGTCGTGGGGTGCAGACGCGCTGCGTTGGCCGTGACCCGTCAGGCGCTCGCCGCGAGCTCCTCTGGCCCGATGTCGTAGACGATGGTCCCGCCGAACGCTCCGGCCGGATCGGTGCGCACGTAGCGTGCCCCGAGGCGCTTCGGAATCGCGACGCCGTCCCACAGGTAGCGGCGCACCTCCGCACCCGTCCAGTGCGCGTGCAGCACGCCGACGTCGGCGCGCTCGAAGGGACGCAAGCGCAGGCGCGCGGTCTCGAGCACCGGTCCCGTCACCGCCCGATCCCGCGCGCATGGTCGCGCATCATGCAGCGGTCCATCACGACGAGGAGACCGGCGTCGCGCGCCTTCGCGGCCGCGGCCTCGTGTACGACGCCGTCCTGCATCCACACCGCCCGGGCGCCGATGCGAAGCGCGGCGTCGACGACCGGCGGAACCAGCTCCGAGCGCCGGAAGACGTCCACCACCTCGATCGGTCCGGGCGCCTCGTCGAGCGACGGCCAGCACGGACCGCCCAGCACGTGGGCCACGTTCGGATTGACGGCAATCACCGTGTAGCCGGCGCCTTGCAGATACGCGGCGACGCGGTGCGAGTCGCGGTCCGGGCGATCCGAGATGCCGACCACGGCGATCCGGCGATAGTCGCGGAGGATGCGCGCGGCGACGTCGTCCATGCTTCAGCGTACGCTGCGCGGCGGGAAGCGGACAAGACGCGTACTCGACGGCCAGCGGGCGCGCGTGCGCTCGAAGCCGCCGACGATCTTCTCCGCCATCGCGGTGCGGAGCGCCCACTCGTCCGGCGTCTCCTGTCGCCGCCGCCACGCCGGGAGGCCGGCGCGCCGCACGGCGCGCCGAAAGCGATCCGGCGTCTCCCAGTCGAGCCCGTGGCACTCGACGTAGGCCAGCTGCGGTGCCGCGGCGGCGACGAGCGCGGCCCATTCGCCGTAGATCTCCTCGCCGCGCGCGCGCGATCGGCGCACGAGCTCGCGCGCCGCGCCGGCGGGAAGCACGAACGACGGCACGAGCACGTCGAGCCGCCCCGCGACGCCGAGCTCGTCGGCGATGAGCCGGCCGGCGACCAGCTCGGTCGCCCACAGCGGCCGATGGTGCGAGGCGTGCGCCGTCGCCGTCCGGCCGACCAGCAGCGGACCCTGCCGCCGCGAGAGACGGAGCACGGCGGCGAGCTCGCGCGGCGCGACACGGAGCCAATGCACCGCGCGATCGAAGTCGACGTAGTGGACGGCCGGTGCGGCGGTCGCGAGCGCACCCCGGATCGCCATCCGGTAGAGCGGCCCGCGGGTGTTCGCGGGTGGCGTGCCGGCGTGAACGCCCGCCGCCGCGAGCTGCCGGACGATCCGCTTCGACGTCGGCGGGCTGGTCGTGACGGCGACGCCGGCATAGAGCGCCCGAAGTCGCGGCAGCGCCCGCTCGATGTCCTCGCGCAGCGCCGCCGTCGGGTCGTGCAGCGTCGCTGCGAGAGCGATCGGGAACGGCTTCACGCGCGTATGACGCCCGACGCGACCAGGTCCGCGATGCGCGCCTCGCCGTACCCGATCTCGCCCAGGATCTCCCGCGAGTGCGCGCCGTGCCCCGGACCGGGGCGCCGGTACGTGATGGGCGTCCGCTCGAAGTGGACGAGCGGCCCGCCGATGGTGACCGGACCCAGCGCTGGATCGTCCAGGATGACGAAGGCGCCGTTCGCACGCAGATGCTCGTCGGCCAGCATCTCGGGGAACGAGAGAGAGGGCGCCGCCGGAACGCCGCCGGCCGCGAGGCGCGCCAAGGCGTCGGCGCGCGAGATCGCGCCGAGCCAGCTCGCGATGCGCTCGCCCTGGCTCCCTTCGGGAGGCGTCGCGAGCGCCACGGCGACGCCCGCGAGGGACCCGAGCGCCCTCGCCTGCTCTTCGCTCGTCGCGGCGATGCAGAGCCACCCATCGGCCGACGGATAGAGGCGCCGCGCGGCGGCGGGCCCGAGGAAGTCGCGGCCGCCGACCGGTCCACCGGTCATGTGCGCTGCCTGGTCGACGAGCGCCGTCCGCATGAGGCTCACGTCGACGCGCTGGCCGCAGCGGCTCCGCTCGCGCGCGACGAGCGCGGCCACGACCGCGAAGGCGCCGAGCGTCCCCGCCGAGTAGTCGTTGTAGGCAATCGTGTGGAACACCGGATCGTCGGAGCCGCCCTGCGCGGTCATGAAGCCCGAGCGCGCCTGGAAGACGGGATCGAAGCCGGGCAGCGTGGCGAGCGCCCCCTCCGCACCGGTGACCGAGACGAGCACGAGCGCCGGGTTCACCGCTTCGAGTCGGTCGCGCCCGAGGCCGAGCCGATCCATGACGCCGCCGCGGAAGTTCTCGACCACGACGTCGGCGCTGCGCGCGAGATCGAGCAGCGCGTCGCGTCCCTCGGGTCGCTTCAGGTCGAGCACGAGCGAGCGCTTGCCACGGTTCCAGCCGTGGAAGCCGTACGCCGTCATCCGGAAGGGATCACCGTCCAGCGACTCGATCTTCACGACGTCGGCGCCGAAGTCGGCGAGCAGCATCGGGCAGACGGGTCCGGCGATGAAGCTGGTGAGGTCGAGGACGCGAATGCCTTCGAGGCACGACGCCGCCGACGATCCGGATCGAAGGGTCGCCGGCATTGCGTCGACGATGTGAGCCGCCGGCGGCGGCTCGAACGGGTCTCCGGCGAGGCCGGCAGCACGTACCTCGGGGTCGCGCAGGTACTGCTCGCGCGACTGGACCTCGCCGCACGGGATGTCGGCCGCACGCAGCGCGTTCACCCACGCCGCGGTCGTCCGCTGCTTGAACACGGGCTCGAGTTCGCCACGGACGAAGGCACGCAGCTCCGGCGCGCCGAACGTGATCGGGTTGCCCTGCAGTCGCTCGTCGACGAGGAGGTCGGTGCGACCCAGGAAGTCGAGCAGCTTCACCCAGAACGCCTGCGTGAGCGCGCCGAGGAAGATCCATCCGTCGGCGGTCGGGTAGAGGCTGTAGCTCGGATAGACGCCGCGCGGATCGCCGCCGACGAGGAGCGCGCTCTGGTGCGACGGACCGGTCACGTAGGTGCCGCCGTTCAAGGCGAGCGAACCTTGCAGCCCGCTCACGTCGAGGCGCTGACCGGGTGCGCCGCGCAGGCGGGCGAAGTGCGCCGCCGCGACGCCGAGCCCCGCGAGCATCCCGGTCATGTAGGAGACGACGGGCGTCGCGAGCCACACCGGCTGGCCCGACCACGACCACTGCAGCGTGTGCACGCCGGTCGCCGCCTGCACGAGCGCTTCGTCGGGCGGAAGCGCCCGGCGCGGTCCCGTTCGCCCCCAGGCGCTCACGCTGCACGCGATCGGCGCGCCGTCGGCGTGGGCGCTTTCGTCGGCGATCACGGCCTCGGTCGCGCCAGCCGTCACGACGCGCTTGCGTCGATCGAGGATCGGGAATGGGCTCGCGTCCGCGCGCGAGACGTCGGCCCCCAGGCCGGCGAGGAGATGGCCCGCGTAGGTCGCGGCGAGACCTCGCGTCCGCTCTTCCACTCGCAGCCCGGCCAGTGCGCCCGGCATCGTCGTCACGCCCGCAGGAGATCGCTGTACGACGCCCGCAGGCACGCGGCTTCGGAGAGCCCGAAGGCCACGAGCAGCCGATCGACCGCCGCACGGCAGCGGGCCTCGTCGTGCGTCGCATCGACGACGGCCTCGAGCTCGAGGAACGTCCCGAGCCCCTCGACCATGTCCAAGTGGATGCGGACGTTGTCCACGAGCCACAGCTCGCGCCGCTTGCGAACCGTCACGAGCGGCCGCGTCTTCGGCACGAGGCACGCCTCCGCCTCGGCGTCGCGCACGGGAGAGACCTCGTACGCGCTGACGCGCACGGCGGCGCTTTCGCTGCGATCGTAACGGATCAGCTCCGCGCCGCGCCCGGTCGTGCGGAGCTTCAGGCGGCGACCACCGTCGAGCTCATAGTAGCGGTCGACCTGGTCGTCCGCCCAGGTGAAGCGCGCACCCACGCGCTCGGCGATCGCGCGCGCAGCGCCGAGATCGGCGAGGCGCGCCTTGATCTCGACGTTGCGCGGCATGGAGACGCCTCAGCTCACGCGCGCGATCACGGAGCGGCCGAACCACGCCAGGCGGTCGAGATACTGCGGCCAGCTGTCGGCACCGATCCCGACGTGGAATGCGGTCGCACCGGCCTCGCGCCAGCGGTTGATGTCGGCGAGCACCTTGTCGACAGTGACGCCCCCCGGCGCCGCGAGCGGTGCCACGAGCTGGAACGCGTCCGATCGGCCGGCGTCGTGGCGCAGATGGCGTGCGTACGCAGCCTTGGCCGCGAAGTCCTCGGCCGTGAGCTCCCACGGAATCCACCCGTCGGCCAGACGCGCGGCGCGCTTCACGGCCGCGTTCGAATTGCCGCCCACCCAGAACGGCGGGCGCGGCTTCTGGACCGGGCGCGGCCACACCATCATGTCGCGAAACGAGATGAACTCGCCGTCGAAGTGCGCGACGTCGTGCTCCCAGGCCGCCGCGAGCGCGCGCAGGTACTCGTCGGTCACCTTGCCGCGGTTGTCGTAGTCGGCGCGCAGGGTCGCGAACTCGGGCTTCAGGTGACCGCTGCCGACGCCGACGATCACGCGGCCTGCGGACAGGTAGTCGAGCGTGCCGTACTGCTTCGCGATCACCAGCGGGTGGCGATACGGCAGCACGAGCACGTGCGGCATCAAACGGATGCGCGTCGTGACGCCGGCGACGAACGCGAGCGTGCTGCCCGCGTCGTACCAGGTCGGGCCCATCGCTTGGGCGCGCGAGACGGGGACGGCGGGGTGGTCGCTGCACGACACCCAGGCAAAGCCGGCGGCTTCGGCGGCGCGTGCGGCGTCGAGGATCTTCGCGCCGTCGACCTCCTGCTCCCAGGGGCGGACGCGCGACGGAATCTGCTGGATCGCCGGGAGCCCGGTGCCGAACTCCGGAACGGAAGACATCGGGCCGAGCTAACGAGTGCGCGGCCGGGGGTCAAGCGCGACGGACGTGCGGGATCGGCGCCGCACGTCCGTCGCGGCGGCTCACGCGGTGGGGCGCTCGCCGGCGAGCGCCTGCTCGACCTGCTGCACGGCCGGACCCATGTTGCGGCGCTGCGGGAGCTGCGTGATGTCGACGCCGAGCCGGGCCATGAGCACCGGATACGATTCGAGCGGCTCGATCTCGCGCCCGGCGTCGAGGGGCGGGATCTTCGCCATCGCCTTGGCGATGTAGGGCGCCAGCGCTTCGTTCTTGCGGTGCAGATTCGCCTCGTGCCGCTCCTTGAACGCGGGCTGCACGCGCGACGCGAAGAGCTCGAGCGACGAGCAGATGTCCTCGTGCCGGTTGTTGCCGCCCTGCTGGATGAAGATCACCTGGTCGACGCCGACCTTCTCGAACGTCTCGAGGTTCGCCCGCACCTCGTCGGGATTGCCGATGCCGCCGGTCGGCACGGTCGGGAACGGGGGCGCGCTCTTGAAGAGGTCCCAGACGTTCGTGCGGCCCGGAACGTGTGTGCCGGTGATGTAGTAGTGCGCGAGGGCGAAGCCGAAGAACTTGAAGCCCTCGAGGCCCAGCGCCACGGCTGTCTCGCTGTCCTCGTGGCACATGAACCCCGTCACCATCGCGATGTTCGGGTTCACCGCGCGGCCGAGCGGGGTGCACTCGCGCTTGAAGGTCTCATAGTACTCGTCGACCCAGTACTTGGCCTCGGCCGGATCGATGAACGCGAAGGTGAGCGCGCCAATGCCGAGGCGCGCCGCGAGCTTGATCGTGTCGCGGTTCGAGCACGCGACCCAGAGCGGTGGATGCGGCGTCTGGACGGGCTTCGGCACGACGTTCCGGCAGGGCATCGAGAAGTACTTTCCGTCGTAGCCGGGGTACGGGCTCATCGACATCATCTTGGCCGTCTCGCGCACGGCCTCCTCCCACATGTCGCGCTTCTCCATGTAGGGGACGCCGAAGCCCTCCAGCTCGATGCGCGAGCTCGACTCGCCCGTGCCCCACTCGACGCGGCCGTTCGACACCAGGTCGAGCGTCGCGATGCGTTCGGCGACACGCGCCGGATGGTTGTAGCCAGGCGGTTGGAGCGTGATGCCGTGGCCCAGGCGGATCCGCTTCGTGCGCTGGCTGCATGCGGCCAGGAACACCTCGGGCGCCGAGGAATGCGAGTATTCCTCGAGGAAGTGGTGCTCGACCTCCCAGGCGTAGTCGATGCCGAGGCGATCGGCGAGCTCCACCTGGTCGAGCGCCTCCTGGAAGAGTCGCTGCTCGGTGGCCTTCGCCCAAGGTCGCGGGAGCTGGTGCTCGTAGAAGATGCCGAATTGCATCGTGACCTCCGTGGGTGTGGATCAGCCGCCGCCGCCGAGCACGCGCTCGATGGCCTGCGCCGCCTGCGCGCGGCGCGTCTGCTGGAAGATGGCGAACTGGGCGCGCGCCTGCTCGAGCGCCTGGGTGACGAAGCCGCCGAGCTCGCCTTTGCACTGGCGATCGAGCTCGTGCTCGACGTAGGAGAGGTGGAACTTCTCCTCGTCCATGACGCTCTTGAGCGCGTCGATGTCCTCGCGCCGGTCGAGGCACAAGAGGTGCGCCTCGAACTGGTTGTAGGCGAGCCGCTCGATCGCGTTGATTCCGGCGAACACGAGGATCCGCCGCATCTCGGGCGGCAGCGTCTCGACCAGCTTGCGCTGCTGCTGGAACTCCTCCGGGCTGTTCGCGAAGTAGCCTTCGACCTCGGTCGGCAGCGGCGGCGGCTCGACGCCGATGCGCTGCATCCAGTCCGTGAAGAGCTTCGAGTGCCGGTCCTCGTCGCGATAGTGGATCTCCATCGCAGCGTGCAGCTTGCCCTCGGGCTGCATCTCGCCCAGGAGGCGGCGGAGCGCGACGACGCCAGCGTACTCGCCGATGCGGTAGTTGCCGAGGATCACCGCGTGGGCCTGTGGATGGCGCACGACCTCGCGGAACGCCGCCAGGTCCACGGGCATCTGGTTCGTCTGGTCCATGTCAGCCGTCCTTTCGTCGGCGCACCGGGTGGGTGCGGTCGTTGAGCGCGCGCAGCTCGCGGTGCAGCGCTTCGATGTCGATCGCATCGGGCTCGAGGAGCCACTGCAGGAAGATGCCGTCGAAGGTCGCGACCGTGATGATGGCGACGCGCCGGCGCTGCGCGGCGTCGGGCACGATCTCGCGCAGACCCGCCTCGAACATGTCGCGGATCGACCGGTAGAGCTGCTGGAGGCGCGTGCGCAGCTCCGGGCGCCCCTCGACGCACTCGAAGAGAAGCCAGAGGACGAGGCGGCGCAGCTCGGGCCGCTCGCGTAGCGTCTCGGCGAAGAAGCGCCAGGTCGCGTCCTCGCGCGCATCGAGCGTCGGCAACGCCAGGATCTCGCGCGCCGGCCCGTGCGCCACCTCCTCGAGCACGCGCTCGGCCACGCGCAGGAGCAGCTCCTCTTTCGAACCGAAATGCCAGAGGATCGAGCTCTTCGCGACGCCGACCTCCTCGGCGAGGAGATCGAGGGACATGCCGTGGATGCCACGCGCGGCGACGAGCCGCAGCGTCGCCTGGAGAATCGCCTCCTCGGTGCGCACGCCGCGCTCCTGGCGACCGCGCTCGCGCCGGCGTGCAAGCGGGCGGGCGGCGGTGGAGCGGACGGCGGCTCGACGAGGCATAATTAACCTGACCAGTCAGTACAATTACGTTCCGTCTCTGTCAAGGAAGAAGGGAGCCCCGCGGCGCGCGGCCGCGGGGCTCCCGGCGATCTCAGTTGATGTAGCCCTGGCAGCTCGAGCCCGGGCCGCAATCGGTGTCGCTGGCGCACGACTGGCCCCACGTGGCGCCGCCGCTGCAGATGCCGTCGCAGCCGTTGCCGGGAACGCTCGGGTCGCAGTACCAGTTGCCGAGCAGGATGAACATTTCGTCCTGGGTCGTGACGCCGCCCGCGAGCGGGCACGCGTCGCAGATGCCGTCGTTGGCACCCGGGCTCGAATCGCACTTGCGGTCGTCGGCCTGGAACCCGGGGGCGTCGCCCTCACACGGCTGGCCGCGCTTCGCTTCGTTGACGCAGGCGATGCCGAGGTCGCGGGCGAAGCCGCCGTTGCCCGGAACCAGGCACGGACCGCCCGGCGCGAGCACGCCGAACGTCGGCGGGACCGGCGACACGGAGTTCCGCTTCACGTCGTTCGGGTCGGTGTGGCCGTTGTCGTACATCGAGCAGAACTTGAACGTCCGGGTCGTCGGATCGGGGTCGTCGAGCTCGAGCGGCGGGTTGAACTGCAGCTGCGTCGGATCGTTGTACTGCGTGGTCACGAAGATGGGCGTCGTCGTCTCCGCCTTGCACAGGCCGGGGTTCGCCTTCGTGCTGCGGCAGTGCGGCTGCATGCCGGGGCCCCAGATGCGGAAGAGCCGCCCGCGCGAGTGCGTGTGCGACGAGAACTCGAAGAGGCGCGTGCCGACGGGCAACGTGATCGAGCGACAGTACTCGCGTTCCTCGAACGGCGGCACGTCCTGCACGAAGATGTCGGTCGAGTCGAAGATGCCACGGATGTAGTGCACGCGGTCCTCGGACGGCGCGAAGTACACGTTGAGCCACTGCTGGTTGTAGGTGGGCTCGTCGGTCGTGTTGAAGGCGTGCGAGTTCCACACCCAGATCGCCTCGGCGGGGTAGATGCCGAACACGCCTTCGGGGAACGTCGTGCGCGAGAAGGGCTGCTGCGAGCCGCCGACCGCCGGCGAGTTCGAGCCGCCATTGCCGTTGATCGCACCGGCGATCTCCGTGAAGTCGGGCGGGCCGAAGGTGAGGCACGCGAGCGACGACTTGTAGACGCCGAGGCACTTCACGCCGGCGCCGCATACGTCGGCGATGCGTGGGTCGCACGCGGCGCCGTCGTTGGTGCCGCCGCAGCGGAAGTTGAACCCGTCGACGCAGGATCCGCTGCCCGCACACACGTCGCCGTCGGGCGCCGCGACGCCGGGATTCGCCGGATTGCACGGCTTGTCACGGTCGGGGCCGGAATCGCAGTAGTGATCGAGCCCGGGGGCGTCGATGCCGAACGCGCCCCGATAGATGTGGATGATGGAGTGGTGCGAGTTCGGCTCCTGCGTGAGCTCGCTCTTGTTGTAGAAGTAGCAGGTCTTGGTGGGACCGCCCCAGAAGTCGGGGCACGGCGTCTTGAACTCGTCCGGGATCTGATCGGCGACGTTGTAGTAGGTCGCGTAGCAGCCCTCGTCCTCGCCGTGCGGCTTGATGGTCCACGGATGGGCGTAGTACTGCACACCCTCTCCAGCGACCGGCGGCGAAGGCGGATCCAGGTGCGGCGGCTTCGGCGGCGGCAGGCACGAGTTGAGGAGCGCCTCGGTGCCCGCGACCACGCCGTCTTTCTGGGCGCTGTACTGGATCCACAGCCGCAACGCCTCGAGCTCGTCATCGCTGATGGCGGGGAGACCGGACGGCATCGGCGTGCCGGGAACGGGAGCCAAGCCCTTCGTCTTCGCGGCGAGCTTCCGGAACAGGAAGCTGAAATTCGTCGGCGATCCCGGCTCGACGCGATCCATCTGCCCGAGCTCGGAGTACACGTTGACGAGGTTCTCGTACGCGACGTCGGGGCTGAGGTTCAGGCCACCGGAGTTCTTGGCGCCCTCGGCGCTGCCGTGACAGGTGACGTTGGTGCACCCGTGGCGCTCGAAGATCGCGGTCTGGATGGCGTTCCACGTGCTGTCGAACTTCTCGCACGGACAGGAGGCGAGCGCCTTGTCGGAGGCGCCGGAGACGCGCTGCTTCTTCGTCTTGACGCTGGAGAACTGCGCGCACAGCTTCGCGTCCGAGATCGCCAGCGTGACCGTCACGACGGTCTGCGGCATCGCCACCTGATAGGCCCACCCGGCGTTGCCGCCGGCGATCTTCAAGCGGCCCCCGCTGCCCTTGCCCTTGCGAAGGAGGATCGAGCGGATACCGCCCGCGGACTGGGTCTTGTCCTCGTAGCGAAGGCCCTTGCCCTTCGGCAGCGTGCGCCAGTTGGGGCCGAGGCGGACGAGGCCGCTGTCGCCCTCGCCGGGACCGCCGTAGATGCGCAGCGTCGAGCCATCGAAGTTCGGGTCCATGCTGCCGAGGTCGCCCGAATACCTGGCCTGGAAGGTGACCTTTCGGGTGGCGGGGTTCTTCCCGTCCTTCAGCGAGATCTTGCTCGACGCGAGCGGGAAATCGGCGGCGAGCGCGGAGGCGCACAGCCCACCCAGGAGGGCGAGAGTGAACAGGAATCGGGTCAGCGGGCGCATTCGAGCATCCTCCTAAACAGAGTCCGTTACCGCAAGGGGTACATATCGCTCAAGGTCGCGTCGCGTTAATCGGGCTCTATGGCCCTGGCGGACGCCTGATCGGCCGTCGAAGCGTGCTCAGATACCGCGCGCGAGACGGGCGAGGAAGGCTCGAGTGCGCTGAACGGTCTCCGGATCGTCCTGAACGGTGAACGGGACGGCGAGGAGATCCGTTGCGCCCGCCACGCCGAGACGCTCGATCGCTGCTCCCACCTGGCTCTCGTCGCCGACGATCGCGACGTCGGACGGACCCTCGAGGCCCTCCCGATCCAGCATCGCGCGGTACGACGGGAGCATGCCATAGACCTGGAACGTCTTCGCCGCCGCCGCGCGCGCCGCGTCGATCGATTTCGTCACCGCGATCGGCAGACCCACGATGACGCGCGGCTCCGGCCGGTTCGCTGCCGCGGCCGCCTCGCGGATACGCGGCGCCGTGTGCTCGGCGATCGTCTTGGGGCCGGTCATCCACGTGATCGTTCCGTCGGCTTCCCGTCCTGCGAGCGCCAGCATCTTGGGTGCGAGTGCCGCGACCAGGATCGGGCATGGCTTCGACCCCGGAACCGACATGGTGGCGTTGACGCGGTACTCCGGCCCATTGTGACTCACCTGCCCGGTGCGTACGAGCGGACACAGCACCTGGAGATACTCGCGCATGTGCGAGTACGGCTTGGCGAACGAGAGGCCGAGCATCCCTTCGATGACGATCTGGTGCGACAGACCGATGCCGAGGCTGAAGCGCCCGCCCGAGATGGCAGCCGCCGAGAGCGCGGCCTGCGCCATCGCGACCGGGTGGCGCGGATACGTCGGAACGACCGCCGTGCCGAGCTCCATGCGCGTCGTCTCTCGGGCGCAGACGGCGGCCGCCATGATGGCGTCCATGCCGAAGATGTTCGCGAGCCAGCCGCTTGCGAACCCGTCGGCCTCCGCTTGCTTCGCCTGCGCGACGAGGTTGTCGATCGTTCCCGGAGCTGCGGTGATCTCGCCGATGCCGATTCCGATGCGGATGGACGGGACTTGTATCGTACGACACCGAACCTTGACACCCCGGCGACGCCGCGGGTAGCTAGCCCGCGCGATGAGCGGCAACCTCGACGGCGTCCGAGTGCTCGATCTCGCCGGCGAGCCCGGCCACTTCGCGGCCAAGCTCCTGGGTGATCTCGGCGCCGACGTCGTGAAGGTGGAGCACCCCGCCGGCGATCCCGTCCGCCACCGCGGTCCCTTCTGGGGCCACGCCGACGATGCCGAGCGCTCGCTCGTCTGGCTCGCCTACAACACGTCGAAGCGCGGCATCACACTCGACGTGACCACGCCGCGCGGGCGCGACCTTTTCCTCGCGCTCGCCGAGCGCGCCGACGTCGTGCTCGAGACCGAAGCGCCCGGCACGATGGCGGTGCGCGGCCTCGGGTGGGACGCGCTGCACGCTCGCCACCCGCGCCTCGTGATGTGCTCGCTCACGCCGTGGGGTCAGACCGGGCCGTATGCCGGCTGGCGCGGCTCGGATCTCACCGCGATCGCGACGTCCGGCAACCTGCACTGCACCGGCGATCCGGATCGCGCTCCGGTGCGCTGCTCGCTGCCGGTCGCGTACTACCACGCGAGCATCGAGGCAGCGCTCGCCGTCACGTTCGCGCTCGTCGCGCGCGAGCGGACGGGACGCGGCCAGCACGTCGACGTCGCCATGCAAGCGGCCATGATCATGCCGAACATGGCGACCGCCTCCATGTTCAAGATGAACGGGAGTCGCGGATCACGCGCGGGCGCGTTCTTCCGCCAGCCGAAGAGCGAGCAGCGCGAGATCTGGCCGTGCAAGGACGGCTTCGTCTCGTTCGCGCTGCGCGGCGGCCCGGCGCGCATGCCGGGCCTCGTCGCGATGGTGAAGCTCATGGACGAGCACGGCATGGCGTCCGCCGCGCTCAAAGCGACCGACTGGAAGACCTACAACCACAATCTGCTCACGCAGGCCGAGGTCGACGCGCTCTCGGCGGAGTTCGGCGCGTTCTTCCTCTCGAAGACCATGACCGAGCTGTTCCGCGCCGCCGTCGAGCGGAACCTCATGCTCGCACCGGCGAACACGGCGCGTGAGATCGACGCGTCGGAGCAGCTCGCGTCGCGCGAGTTCTTCGTCGAGGTCGACAACCCCGGACGCGGACGGCTGCGCTACCCGGGGTCGTTCGCGAAGACGACGTCGGCGTCGGGCGGCGCGGCGGTCGGCATCCGCCGGCCGGCGCCCCGGCTCGGCGAGCATACGCGCGACGTGCTGGCGGAGATCGGCGTCACCGAGGCGATGGTGGTCGAGCTGCGCGCGGCGGGGGTGTGCTGATGGGCATCTTCGCGGGTACGACGATCCTCGAAATGGGCGCGGGTGCGGCGGGACCCGTCGCCACGCGCTACTTCGCCGACTGCGGCGCGACCGTGATCCGCATCGAGTCGAAGGCGCGCCCCGACTTCCTGCGGACGTTGAAGCTGACGCCGAACACGCCGGGCGGCCTCGACGCCGCCGAGCATTTCGCGGTCCTCAACGTGAACAAGCTCTCGGTGGCGCTCAATCTCTCCATACCCGAGGGCGTCGCGGTCGCGAAGCGCCTCGCCCTCTGGGCGGACGCGGTCGCGGAGAACTTCGCGCCCGGCGCGATGAAGAAGTGGGGTCTCGACTACGCGACCCTCGTTCGCGAGCGCCCCGACCTCGTGATGATCAGCACCTGCCTCAACGGCCAGACCGGACCGCATCGCTTCTACCCCGGCTTCGGCGGCCAGGGCTCGGCGCTCTCGGGCTACAACCACCTGACGGGCTGGCCCGATCGCGAGCCCCTGGGCCCGTACGGCACGATCACCGACTCCCTGTCACCGCGCTTCGCGGCCCTGCTCCTCGCCTCGGCGCTCCTGCGTCGCACGCGCACGGGTGAGGGGCAGCACATCGATCTCGCGCAGGTCGAAGGCGGCATCGTCTGCCTCTCCGAGGCGCTCGTCACGTTCGCGGCGAACGGCGAGGCGCTCGGGCGCGTCGGCAACCGCTCGCGTCACGAGGTCCCGCACGGCGTCTTCCGCTGCAAGGACGCCGCCGACGGCCGCGAGCGATGGATCGCGATCGCCGTCCACGACGACGCCGACTGGCGGCGATTCGTCGATGCGTTGGGCAAGCCCGAGTGGGCGACCGACGCCTCGCTCGCAACGCTCGCCGGTCGCCTCGCGCGCATCGGCGAGGTCGAGTGTCACGTCGACGGCTGGACGCGCGCGCACGACGCGGGGCCGCTCGCCGCTCGCCTCCAGCAGGCCGGCATAGACGCCGCGCCGGTGCAGGACCTGGGCGACGTCCACGACGATCCACAGCTCGCGCACCGCCGCCAGTTCCGCTGGGTGGACCATCCCGTCCTCGGTCGCCACCCCGCCGAGATGAACGCCATCGTCTTCCCCGACACCCCCGCCGACATCCGCCTCCCCGCCCCCAAGCTCGGCGAGCACACGCACCAAGTCCTGCGCGATCTCCTCGGCATGTCCGCCGACGAATACGCCGCGCTGGAGAGCAAAGGCGTTCTCACCTGACGCGAAGGGCTGCTGCCCCTCGTTGACAGCCCGGGACCCCTCCGGTCTAACGGCTGGTGGAGGCCTGCCCCCATGGAATCGCACGATCTCGCCGAAGCCCGCCAGGAAGCTCGAAAGATCCTGCTCGACCTCGCCCATTCGATCGACCGGCGGCTCGACGTCGAGGTGCGCGACATCCCGGGGCACGAGCGGCTCCACGTGACGCTGACGCATGGGCAGAAGCATTCGCACACTGAGCTCTCGCTCCAGGCCGTGCTCGCCGCCCCGGCCGATGCGGTCTCCAAGCACGAGCTGAAGCTCAAGCTGAAGCGGGTGGCCGACACCATGCTCTTCCGCCCGATGCCGAACCACCGAGTCTCGGTGAAGCCCGTGCCGCCGCCCGGCGGCCAGCAGACCCCACGCGGCGTCGGCCGCGGACGTCGCTAGAGCACGCAAGACGACGTCTTGGGTCGGAGGAGGCCGCGAGCCTCAGACGTTCGCGGCACGCGAGAGCGCCATGCCGCGGCCGGGCCAACCCCCGGCGAGGCCGGCGGCACAAGGGAAACGCACGAGAGGGCCCCGAGAGCCTGACCCCAACAGGTGGCGGCTGCGCGAACGCAGCTCACCGTCTCGGTTCGACGCTTCGCGCGTGCCTCGTCTGCCGCGCCGGCTTTGCCGGCCGCGGCATGTCGCTCGCGCGTGCCTCGGACGTCACACTCTCGCTTCCGACCCAAGACTTCGTCGTGGGTCGGTTGGGGGCCGGGGGCTGCAGCGCGGCGCGCGCCTTGGCGTGCAGGTAGTCCTCGTAGTTGCCGTGGTAGAGGATCGCCTTGCCGGTGCCGACCTCGATCACGTGCGTCGGCAGCTTGTCCAGGATGTAGCGGTCGTGGGCCACGATCACGACCGTGCCGGTGTACGCCTGGAGCGCGCCCAGCAGGACCTCCTTCGCCGTGAGGTCCAAGTGGTTCGTCGGCTCGTCGA
>Ga0187894_10001071_pt1 | contig 36322 bp, 42 predicted proteins | sample GBC1701081metaG_FD_136650 | JGI IMG/M metagenome (GOLD analysis project Ga0187894, IMG submission 136650) | White microbial mat communities from a lava cave in the Kipuka Kanohina Cave System on the Island of Hawaii, USA - GBC170108-1 metaG ...
AGCGAGTGCGTAGTTGTCGTCGGCAGTTGTTACTACCAACTGCAGCAGGATTAACGAGGTCGCTACCCCCTCGGCGCGCAGCGTTCGCCTTCGATCACCCGTCGAAGCCGATCGCCCCCACGAGGCGCCGAAAGTAAGCGCGCGAGCTCGATCGCGCCAAGCGAGCGCGCGAGTCGGACAGCGCGCCTGACGTGCCGGGCGAGCCGTCCTATGCTGGCAAGCCACCCCTTCTGGAGACGCGCATGTCCGGCTCGCTCTCGGACCTCGATCTGCTCGCGCCCGATCTCTACGTGCGGCACGGCTACCCGCACGACGCGTGGACGCGACTGCGGCGCGAGGCGCCGGTGCACTTCATGGAGAACGCGGTGATGCCTTATTGGGCGGTCACCAAGCACGCCGACATCGCGTGGGTGGGGAAGAACCCCGAGCTGTTCCTCAACGCGCCACTGCTCGTGCTTCCGTCGGAGCCGCGCGATTTGATCCGCTCGTTCGAGCCGCCGCCCACGCTGATCCAGATGGACGGCCACAAGCACACCGCTTACCGCAAGCTGATCTCGAAGCGCTTCACGCCCGGCGCGCTGAAGAAGATCCATCACGACATCGAGGCGATCGCGAAGGAGATCGTCGACGCGCTGCTCGAGCAGGGCGACGAGGGGCGCTGCGATTTCGTCGCGCAGGTGGCGGCGCCGCTGCCGATCGCGGTGATCGCGTGGCTGCTGGGCGTCCCCAAGTCCGACTGGCGGCTGCTTTTCGACTGGACCAACCGCACGATCGGGGCTGCCGATCCCGAGTATCAGGTGCCCGGCCAGACGCCCGCCGAGACCGCGCAGAAGGCGATGACCGAGCTGTTCATGTACTTCGCGAAGATGGTGGAGGAGAAGCGCAAGAAGCCGGCGGACGATCTCGTCAGCCTGTTCATCAGCGCCGAGGTCGACGGCGCTCCGCTCCCTCCGATGGACGTGCTCTCGTTCTGCATGATCGTCGTGGTCGCGGGGAACGAGACCACGCGCAACGGCACGAGCGGCGGGATGCTGACGCTGATCGAGCACCCGGCTGAGCTCGCGAAGATCCAGCGCGACCCGGCGCGGCTCGCCGACGGGATCGAGGAGATGCTGCGCTGGGTGAGCCCGATCATTCACTTCGCGCGCACCGCGACGCAGGACGTCGAGCTGCGGGGGAAGAAGATCCGCAAGGGCGACCGGCTCGGGCTGTTCTACCCGTCCGCGAACCGCGATGAGGAAGTGTTCGACGCGCCGTTCACGTTCGACGTCGACCGCACGCACAATCGCCACATCGCGTTCGGCATGGGCGAGCACTTCTGCGCGGGTGCGCACGTCGCGCGGCTCGAGCTGGAGATGGCGTTCAAGTACCTGCTCCCGCGCATCGACTTCATCGAGCTCGACGGGCCGGTCGAGCGGCTGCGCTCGTCGCTCGTCGGCGGCGTGAAGCACCTGCCGATCCACTACAAGCTGAAGCGCGCGTGAGGCGAAGGCTCGGGGACGCTCCTCCTCGTTGCCGGGCGAAAGGAGGAACGTCGCCGGCTTCGCCTTGTTTCAGCGTGAGCGCTTGCGGGCGCTGCTGAGTGCGCGGTCGACCGTGCGCTTGTCTTCGCGCTGCCGGATCGCGTCGCGTTTGTCGTGCATCTTTCGGCCGCGCGCGACCGCGAGCTCGACCTTCGCGCGGCCGTTCTTGAAGTAGAGCGAGAGCGGCACGAGCGTGAAGCCGCGCTCCGAAACCTTGCCTTCGAGGCGTGCGATCTCGCTGCGGTGCAATAACAGCTTCCGCTCGCGCAGCGGATCCGAGTTCTCGCGGCTCGCCTGCTCGTAGTGCGCGATCTGGCAGCCGATCAGCCAGACCTCGCCGCGCCGCACGATCGCGAACGCGCCGTTCAGGTTGCCCTTGCCCTGCCGCAGCGACTTCACCTCGGGGCCGCGCAGCGCGAGGCCGGCCTCGACGGTCGACTCGATCTCGTACTCGAAGCGCGCGCGCCGGTTGCTCGCGATGTTCGCGATCACCGGCGCGCCCGCCTGCTTGGTTTCCGCGCCGGGCTTCGCCATGAGGGCGCGGACGTTAGCCGTGTCGGCGCGGCCGCCCCGCCCTAATCGACCTGACGATTCGCGCGGTCGACGAACACGCGCTTCGCGTGCCAATCGCGGCAGGCGGCGTCGTCCATCTGCACCCAGCTCGTGATGATCACGACGTCGTGCGGCTTCACGAGATGCGCGGCCGCGCCGTTGATGCAGATCTCGCCCGAGCCGGGCTCGCCGGGAATCGCGTACGTGCGCAGCCGGCTCCCGTTCGTGCAGTCGTAGATCTCGACGCTCTCGTACGGGAGGATGTCCGCCGCATCGAGCAGCAGGCGGTCGATCGTGACGCTGCCTTCGTACTCGAGGTTCGCCTCGGTCACGGTGGCGCGGTGGATCTTCGACTTGAGCATGGTTCGAGTCACGTCCGGTCACTCCTTGGGTACGTGCAACACGCAGTTGTCGATCAAGCGCACGGCGTCTCCCCCGACCTTCGGGAAGAAGACGGCGAGCGCGAGCAACGTGGGACCTGATAACCGAGCGGGCGCGGGCTCCAGCGTCTCGGGGTCGCGCAGCTCGGCGTAATCGATCTTCGCGAGCGGCGCCGCGCCGATCTCGCGGGCGACGAGCGACTCGAGCGCCGCTCGCGAGCGCTCGCCTGCATCGATCGCACGCTGCGCCGCCGCGAGCGAGCGCGCGAGCCTGCGCGCGCGTCTCCGGCGTGAGATGCACGTTGCGGCTCGAGAGCGCGAGGCCGTCCGGCTCGCGCACGGTCTCGTGCCCGACGATCTCGACGTCGAGGCCGAGATCCGCGACGAGCCGGCGAATCAGCGCGAGCTGCTGGTAGTCCTTCGCGCCGAACACCGCGACGTGCGCCTTCGCGGCGATCAGTAGCTTCGCGACGACCGTCGCGACGCCGCGGAAGTGTCCTGGCCGCGCGGCTCCGCAGAGCGGCTTCGCGAGCTCGCTCAGCTCGATCCAAGTCTGGTAGCCGGCCGGGTACAGCTCCTCCGCGCTCGGAACGAACACCGCGGAGACGCCGTGCGCCTGGCATGCCGCGAGGTCGGCCTCGAGCGTGCGTGGATACGCAGCGAGATCCGCCGGCGCGTTGAACTGCGCCGGATTCACGAAGATCGAGACGACGACGAACTCGGCGCGCCGGCGCGCCTCGTCGACGAGCGCGAGGTGCCCCGCGTGCAGCGCGCCCATCGTCGGCACCAGCCCGATGCGCCGTCCCGCCGCTCGCTCGATGTCCGCGCGCGCTTGCAGCGCGCGCACCGAGAGAATCGTTTCCACTTTCCCGCTCGGTCCGGCTACCGGTACGAGTGCTCGTCGCCTGGGAACTTGCGCTGGCGCACGTCGTCGGCGTACGCGCGCGCGGCCTGCGACGCGAGCAGCCCGAGGCTCGCGTACTGCTTCGCGAAGCTCGGCGTCCAGTCGCCGAGGCCGAGCAGGTCGTGCAGCACGAGCACCTGGCCGTCGCACGCCGCGCCGGCGCCGATGCCGATCGTCGGGATCGCGAGCTGACGCGTGATCTCGGCCGCGAGCTCCGCGGGCATGCCCTCGAGCACGACTGCAAACGCGCCCGCTTCCTGCACCGCGAGCGCGTCGGCGATCACCGCGTCGCGCGCGGCGCCGCGGCCCTGCACGCGGTAGCCGCCCATCTTGTGGATCGACTGCGGCGTCAGCCCGACGTGGCCCATCACCGGAATCTCGGCCTCCACGATCCGCGCGATCGCCTCGCGCGCGCGCCGGCCGCCCTCGAGCTTTACCGCGGCGGCGCCGGCCTCCTTCACGAAGCGGATCGCGCTGCGCAGCGCGTCCTCGGCCGAGACCTGATAGCTGCCGAACGGCATGTCGCCGACGACCAGCGCGCGGCGCGCGGTCCGCGCGACGAGCCGCGTGTGGTAGAGCATCTCGTCGAGCGTGACCGGAAGCGTCGTCTCGCCGCCCTGCACGGTGTTGCCGACGGAGTCGCCGACCAGCAACACGTCGATGCCGGCGTCGTCGAAGATGCGCGCGAACGTGGCGTCGTAGGCGGTCAGCATCGCGAAGGGCTCGCCCTTCCCTTTGCGTTGCTGGAGCGAGCGCGCGGTGATGCGCTGCTCGCGGCTCGAAGCGGCCGTGATCGTGGACATCGCTTGCCTCGCCGGGGAGTCCGCGAGAACTCAGCCGACCCGAGTGCGCCTCACCGCCGAGCGCGCCGCGCGGGCGAGGCTCCGCCCGCTGCGCGTTCGCCAGCTCGCCGCCCCGTCTCGCTCCGACCTGCGGATGCGAGCGATCTCGGGCAGATGTGGCGTCGTCCTGTGTGCGGGCCGTGCCCGGTGTCTGTGGAGCGTTCGATGGAGACCGCGCCTTGCGGTTCCCCTCGGCTCACGGGCGCCGAGACTAAGCGGCTCGCCCGCGCGGTGTCAACGCGGAATCTCGCGCCGCGCCTGTCTGTCGAGCGCGTCGCGTACAGCAGGCGGCAGGTAACGCGCATCGAGCTGCGCCCGCGCATGGCGCAGCAGGCCCGCCGCGAGCGCGTCGACTTGCGCGCCGGCCGGATCGCTCGCGAGCAGCACGACCCACGGCGCGCCGCGCACGAGCACCGGGCCGCTCGCGAGGCCCGGCGCGTCCGCCGCGCCGCGCAGCACGCGCACCGAGATTCCGCACTCGCGCGCCAGCTCGGCGAGCGCATCGCGCAGCGCGGGCGGCTCCATCTCTCAGCCTCCCCTCGACAAGGTGAAGCGCGGGGACGTTCCTCCTTTTTCACCGCTCGCGAAACGAGGAGGAACGTCCCCGCGCCTTCGCCTTTCCGCGAGCTCAGCGCCGCCGGTTCGTCGGCTGGTGCGCGAAGCGCGAGAGCGCGTCGCGCTCGGCCTCGCTCAGGTCGACGAGGTGCACGCCGGTCTCCCAGAGGTGCGCCGCGGAGTCGATCTGGCCCGCGTCGCCGGTCCAGACCACGCGGCCTGAGGCGCGGATCTCGGGCCCGTTCGGCGGCAGTCGGAATGCGACCTGTACGCGCTCGCCGACCTCGATCGGGCGGCGCAGCCGGACGCACAAGCCGCGCGGCGAGAGATTCAACGCGAGCTCGCGTTCCGATGTGCCGTCTTCGCGCGTCAGCTCGACAGGGATCGGCGCGGCGAAATCGCGGCGCGGATCGTCGCCCCTCATGCGCCGAGCTCACGCGCGAGCGCGAGCCACTGCGAGGGTGCGAGCGCCTCCGCACGTGCGCGGGGGTCGACGCCCAGCACGGCGAGCTGTGACGCGACCCGCGCGGAGTCGATCTCGCCGTGGTGCCGCAGCGATGTCACGAGCGTCTTCCTCCGGTGCGCGAACGCGGCGCGCACCAGCCGCTCGACCGCTTCGAGCTCGCCCGGCACGAGCGCGAAGTCCGCGCGCGGCGTCAGCAGCGCGAAGCTCGAGACGACTCTCGGCGCAGGATAAAAGCACTGGGGATGTAGGGCGAGGCCGAGCTTCACGCGCGCGACGAGCTGGTGGAGCACCGCGAAGGAGCCGTAATCACTCGTGCCGGGCTGCGCGCCGATCCGCAGCGCGACCTCGCGCTGCAGCATCACCGCCCAGCCTGCGAGCCGCGGCGCGAGATCGAGGAAGCGGCGCATCAGCGGCGTCGCGGCCGAGTACGGGAGGTTCGCGACGATGCGCACGGGTGCGCCGCCGGCCGCGAGCGACGCGATCTCGGCGGCGAGATCGACCTCGAGCGCGTCGGCGTGCAAGAGCCGCGCGTTCGCCGGCAGCACGCTCTCTGCAGCGAGCGCGCGGACGAGGCCCGCGTCGATCTCGATCGTCGTGACGGCGCCGGCGCGCCGCGCGAGCGCGCGCGTCAGGATCCCGAGGCCGGTGCCGATCTCGAGCACGCCCGCGCCGGGCTCCACCTCGGCGAGCCGGACGAGCTTCTCCGCCTGCGCCTCGTCACACAGGAAGTTCTGCCCGAGCTCTTTGTTCGCAGCGAGCCCGTGGCGTTCGAGGAAGTCGCGCGCCGCACGGGCGTTCACGGAGGACCCGCGGCGCCCGTTCGGCTCACGCCTCCGCCCACGGCCGCTGCGAGAGCGGCACCCGCGAGAACGCGCTCAGCGCGAGCGAATCGCGCGCGCCGCGCGCGAGCAGCTGCGCGCCGGCCGCAGCGATCATCGCCGCGTTGTCGGTGCACAGCGCGAGCGGCGGCAAGAACAGCGCGAAGCCGTCGCGCCGAGCGGCCGTGGCGAGCTCACGCCGCAGCCGCGCATTCGCCGCGACGCCGCCGACGACCGCGACGCGCGCGAGGCCCTCGTCGCGCGCCGCGCGGCGCGCCTTCGCGACGAGCACGTCGGTCGCCGCGGCCTCGAACGACGCCGCGAGATCGGCCGCACGCTCCGGATGCTTGTCGGCCGCGAGCGCGACCGCCGTCTTCAGTCCGCTGTACGAGAAGTCGTAGCCGGGCTCGTCCGCCATCGGGCGCGGAAACGCGAACGCCGCCGCGTCGCCGCGCTCCGCGAGCTTCGCGAGCGCGGGCCCGCCCGGATATGGCAGCCCTAACAGCTTCGCGACCTTGTCGAACGCCTCACCGACCGCGTCGTCGCGCGTCTCCCCGAGCACGTGCGGCCGCGCATCGGCCTCGACGCGATAGAGCGCCGTGTGACCGCCGGAGACCACGAGGCCCAGATACGGCGGGACGAGCGCCGCATCCGCGATCTCCGCCGCCGCGAGATGGCCCGCGAGGTGATGAACGCCGACCACCGGAACGCCGAGGCGATACGCATACGCCTTCGCGAACGAGAGGCCGACCAGCAGCGACCCGAGCAGCCCGGGCCCCGCCGTCACCGCGACGCCGGTCAGCTCGCGCTCCGCGACTCCCGCTTCCGCGAGCGCCGCGGCGACCACCTGCGACACGACCCGCACGTGGTCGCGCGAAGCGAGCTCCGGCACCACGCCGCCATACGGCCCATGCACCGCCGCCTGCCCGCGCACCGTGCTTCCCAGCACCTCGCGCCCATCCCGCACGACCGCCGCCGCCATCTCGTCGCAGCTGCTCTCGATCCCGAGGACGAGGCTCGCACCGCTCATTTCGCGCACTGTCATGAGAACCACCGCGAACCGCCACTCCGCGCGCTCACCAACCAGAAGCGCGGGAGGCGCGGCTCGAAGCCGCGCCGATCCGCGCCCTTCCGGTCAGCGAGCCCCGAGCGAGCCATCCCGCGCAGCCGTCGCCCGCCCCGCCGCGGCTGCGGAGCCCGTAACAAGCTCAGGCTTGGTGTCGCTCGAGCCGCTCCTGCTCCGACTTGCAGTCGATGCACAGCTCGGCGACCGGCCGGGCCTCGAGGCGCTTCAAGCCGATTTCTTCCCCACAGCTCTCGCAATCGCCGTAGACGCCCTGCTCGATCTTCTGCAGCGCCTGCTCGATCTTCGCGAGCAGCCCGCGCTCGCGTTCGCGCAGCCGCCCCTGGAACGCGAGGTTCATCTCCGACGAAGCGGCGTCGATCTCGTCCGGGAAGTCGTCGGGATCGAGATGGATGTCGCCGCTCACGGCTTTCTTCGCGTTTCCCGTGAGCTGCGCGCGCTGCTCGGAGAGGATCTTCTTGAACTTGTCGAGGTCGCGCTTTCGCACGGAGAATTTCCCTTTCTCGCTGTCTGGATCTTGGACTCGAGGACCGACCGCGCTTGCGGGGCGCGGCAGGATACCGACCGCCGCAAGCGCGCAACTCGGCGCCGGAAGTCGCGGCTCAGCCGCCGATGATCGCCAGCCGCTCGCGCGCGTCGGCCGCACGCTTGTGGGTCGGGTAGTTGTCGATCACGCGCTGGAACGCCTTTTGCGCCGCCTTGGAGAACTGCGGCCCCATCTGAAGGAGCGCTTCGCCCTGGCGGAACAGCGCTTCGGCGGCCTTGTCGCTGTCCGGATACCGCGTCGCGACTTCATCGAAGCGCAGCACCGAGGTCTTCAGGTCGCCCTGCCGGTAGTGGCAGTCGGCCAGCCAGAACGCGGCGTCGTCGGCGTACTTCGACGACGGGAACGCCTGCAGGAAGCGCCCGAAGCGGTCGACGCAGCTCGCGTGATCGTTCGTGCGCCAGGCGTCGTACGCCTCGCGGTAGAGCGCGAGCTCCTCGGATGCGGGGCCCTCCTCGGGAGGCGCCGGCGCGGTCGGATCCGGCGCCGGCGCGGTCGCGCTCGCTTGGCGCGCCGCGCGCGCGTCGTCGGCGGCCTGCTGCGCGCCGTGCTCCGCGATCTCGATCCGCCCGCGCAGCTCGGCCATCTCAGCGCGCAGCGAGTCGAGCTCAGTCGACAGCTCGGCGATGCGCTTGCCCTGCTCCGCGAGGCTGCTGCCGGCGCGCATCTTGTTCAGCTCATACTCGAGCTTGCGCTGCTCGGCGACCGTTGCGCAGCCGAGCGGGAGCGCGCTCACGAGCGCGATCGCCAGCAGGCGGCGCGTGCGGGCCCCGAGAATCGTGTTCGTCATCGTTCTCTCCCCATCTATCAGGAGTGTCGCGCGCGGAATCACTTCCCGCGGCGCGGGCCCCACGCCGGATTCGTGTTGTCGCCGCGCGTGGTGATGCGGCGCGCGGGCAAGTCGCGCGATTCGCCCGCGTTGCTCGCGACGTAGATGTCCGGGCGCCCGTAACGCGTCGAGCTGAACGCGATCAGCCGCCCGTCCGGCGACCAGCTCGGATGCTCGTCGCTACGCGGGTGCGAGATCACCGGGATCGAGGGGCCGCCTTCGGGCCGGATCTTCCAGATGTCGAACTGGCTGTTGATGCGGGTCTCGAACGCGATCCACTCGCCGTCGGGGGACCACGCCGGCGAGGTGTTATAGGAGCCGTCGTACGTGAGCCGCTTCACGTCGCCGCCGTCCGCGCTCATCACGTAGATCTGCGGCGCGCCGGTGCGATCGGAGACGAACGCGATGCGGCGCCCGTCGGGCGACCAGGTCGGGCCGACGTCGATGTAGCGGTCCTTCGTCAGCCGCTTCAGCGCGCCGCCGTTCGTCGCGGTGAAGATCTCGCTGACGCCGTCGACGCTGCCGACGATCGCGAGCTTGGTTCCGCTCGGGTCGTAGACGCCGCGATAGAGCCGCGTCGAGTCGGGGAGGCTCTGAAACAGGCGCCCCGACGGCAGGTTCTGGCGCTTCATCACGAACAGCCAGGGCCGATTGCGGTAGCGGTAGCTGGTCAGCACGAGGCCGGTGGAGTCCGGCGCCCAGCTCGGGAACGTGCTGATCGTCGACCAGCGCGTGACGGGGCGCTGGTTGTCCCCGTTCGCGTCCATCACGAACACTTCCTTCGCGCCGATCCGGCTCGAGACGTAGGCCAGCTCGGTGTCGGCGACGCCGGGGACTCCGGTCAGCGCGCCGACGATCTCGTCCGCGATCGACTTGCCGAGCCGGCGCGCGTTCTCGGGCCGCGAAGTGCGCTGCTTCGACGCGACCTTCGCCGTGCAGCGGACGACGTCCCAGACGCGGTACGTGACGCGCAGCGCCTCGGGCGTGACGTCGGCCATTCCCTGCACGAGGTAGTCCGCGCCGATCTGCTTCCAGTTCTGGCAGTTCGGCGCGCGCACGGAGTCGAGCGACGGGCTCGTTGCGGGATCCAGGAACGCGCCTTCGGGCGTGAGCGCGTAGAGCATCGAGAACTCGAGCCCGCCGCCGAGCGCTGCGTGCAGCTCGGTCGCGAGCGACTGCGCCTCGGGCGAGCGCGCGAGGAAGCGCTGCACGGCAACTTTCTCGAGCTCGATGCGCCCGCTCGGGCCGACCACGACCGCTCCTGCTTGCGCAAAGGCGACGGACGAGAACGCCAGCGCAGCGCCGAACGCGAACCACCGCATCACTTGAAATCTCCGTCGAAGAGGAGCGCCCAATCACCGGCGTGGGGCGGCGCCGGAAGCGCCTCCTCGTCCGTCAGATAACGCTCGATTTGATCGTCGTACCAAGGATTGCCCGAGCCTCGCTCGACCTCGAAGTCGAGCAGGTCTCCGCCCGACGTCAGCGTCACGGTGACCTGCGTCTTCAGCCCTTTGCCGACGAAGCCCGGTGGGAGATTGAGCGTGCGCCGCACGTGCGCGCGCACCTTCTGCTTCCACGCGGCGACCTCGGGCGAATCGGGCGCGCCGGTTCCGCCGGCGCCGGGAACCGGCATCGCCTGCTTCGTCGTGGCCGCCGTCTCGATCGGGCTCGGGCGATCTTCCTTCGCCTTCTCTTGGGCGAGCCATTCCTCGAGATCAACCTGCTCGGCCGGCTCGGGCTCGCGCGGCTGCGGCTCGGGCTCCGGCTCGACGACGGGCTTCGGCTTTGCCTTCGCCGGCTTCCGATTCGTGTCTTCGGGAATGATGATTTGCTCGATCGGCTGCGGCGGAGGCGGCGGAGGCTCGACCACCGGCTCGGGCTCAGGCTGAACCTTCGGCGGCGCCGGCTTCGGTGCGACAGTCGCGGTGCGCGCCGCGAGCTCGGCCGGCGTGATCATCGTGATCACCGGGCCTGCCGGCAGCTCGGGGTCGCGAGGGCTCGGCCACGAGATCAGCGCCGCCACCGACAGCCCGACGTGCAGCGCCGCCGAGAGCATCACCATGCGCTTGAACAGGCGCCGGCTCTCGGTCGCTATGTCGAGCGTCGCGCTCATTACGGCCGCGTCACTCGGGCTCGGTCACCATGCCGAGCTTCTCGACACCGGCGGCGCGCGCCTTCGCCATCACCTTCGCGACGACGCCGTACGGCACCATCTCGTCGGCGCGCAGGAAGACCTCGCGGCTCGCGTCGTTGTCGAGAATCTGGTCGAGCTTCGCCTCGAGCTCGTTCAGCTCGAACGGCTGCGACTCGGCGAGGTGGATCTTCCCGTCGCGCTTCACCGTAATCACCAGCGGCGCATCCTTGACGCGGATGTTCTCGGTGTTCGTGTTCGGGAGATCGACCTCGAGCCCCTGCTCCATCATCGGGGCCGTCACCATGAAGATGATCAGCAGCACGAGCATCACGTCGACGAACGGCGTGACGTTGATCTCGGACATGGGCCGATGCGTCTTGCTCATCCCTTGTGCGGCCATCGCTCAGCGCTCCAGCGCGCGCGGCCCGGCGCTGCGGCCCGCGGTCGACGACAGATGTGCGATGTCGTCCTGCAGTTCCACCGTGAACAGGTCGATCGCCGCGGTCAGCTCGCGCAGGCGCGCCACGAAACCGTTGTAGAAAACGGTCGCCGGAATCGCGGCGAACAGGCCGATCGCGGTAGCGACCAGAGCCTCCGCGATCCCGGGCCCGACGGTTTCGAGCCCTGCATTGCCGGTCATGCCGATCTGCGCGAAGGCGTTGATGATTCCGATCACCGTGCCGAACAGCCCGATGAACGGCGTCACGCTGCCGACCGTCGCGAGGAACGAGAGCCGGCCCTCGAGGCGCATCGCTTCCTGCGAGCCGGCCCAGTTGATCGCTTTGTTCACCGCTCGCAGCTGGCTCGCGTCGAACCCTTCCTCACCGCGCGCGCGGTAGCGCGAGATGCGTTTCAGCTCCCCGACCGCAGCGAGCATCACCGCGGAGAGCGGGCTGCGCGGATGCTCGCGCGCCGCCTTCTCCCAGTCCTCGAACGTGCCCTGGTGATAGGCGCCGAGGAACTCTTCGGTGCCGCGCTCGGCCGCACCGAACTCGCGCAGCTTGAACGCGATCGCTCCCCACGAGAACACCGAGAGCGCGACCATCAGCACGATCACGGCCTTCACCGGCCATGACGCCTGGAACACGAGCGCAAATACGTTGAGATCCATGCGAGACGTTCCCCCCGAAAGACCGTCCCGGCAGCGCGAGAAGCCAGGAAAAAAAGCGGCGCGAGTCTAGGAGAGGGGCTAAGCCCGTCAACCAAAACGCCAGCCGGAAAGCCGCGTTCTTGGGGATTCTGCGCGCCTTGCCGATGTCGCGTTTGATCGCAGCAGGAGAGTTTCGGGATGCAGGTCACGGTGGTTGCGGGCGCGCTCGAGCGCCTGAGCGCGGACGTGCTGGCGATCGCGCTCGTCGAGCTCGATCCGGCGAAGTGGAAGATGCCCGCGCGCCTCGCCGCGCTCGATGCGGCGCTCGGCGGGCGCGTCGCGGACGCGATCGCGAGCGGCGATTTCACCGGCAAGCGCGGCGAATCGCTCACGCTGCACGCCCCACGCAGCGCCGAGGCGAAGCGCGTGTTGTTACTGGGCGCTGGCGCCGACGCGAAGCTCGAGCCGGCGACGCTGCGCGAGCTCACGGCGGCTGCGGTGCGCGAGACCGCGGCCCGCAAGGGCGCGCGCGTCGCGGTCGCGGCGCCGAGCTCGCGCCGGATCAAGCCGCCCGCCGCGTTCCAGGCGCTCGCGGAGGGCGCCGTGCTCGGGAGCTACCGCTTCGACGCGTACCTCGCGTCGCGGAAGGACAAGAAGCCGGCGCCCGACGTGCAGCTCGTCGTCGAGCGCGCCGCCGACAAGCGCGCGGCAAACGCGGCCGCCGCGATCGGCGTCGTGCTCGCCGAGTGCCAGAACCTCGCGCGCGCGCTCTCGAACGAGCCGCCCAACAAGCTGCCGCCGGCCGAGCTCGCGAAGGAGGCGCAGAAGGTCGCGAAGCAAGTGGGGCTCTCGGCCAGCGTGTGGGGCAAGGCCGAGCTCGAGAAGCGCGGCTTCGGCGCGATGCTCGCGGTCGCGCAGGGCAGCGTGAACGAGCCGCGCTTGATCGTGCTCGAACACGGCGCGCCGCCGAAGGGCGCCAAGCAGGGCGCGCGCAAGCGGCCGACCGTGTGCGTGATCGGCAAGGGCGTCTGCTTCGACTCCGGCGGCCTCTCGCTGAAGCCCAGTACGAGCATGGAGAAGATGAAGCACGACATGTCGGGCGGCGCTGCGGTGATCGGCGCGCTGCGCGCCGCGGCGCTGCTGAAGCTGCCGCTGCACGTCGTCGGCCTGATCGGCGCGGTCGAGAACATGCCGAGCGGCACCGCGTATCGGCCCGACGACATCGTGACGACGCTCTCCGGCCAGACGATCGCGATCGCGAACACCGACGCCGAGGGACGTCTCGTGCTCGCAGACGTGCTGCACCACGCGCGCACGACGTACGAGCCCGCCGCACTGATCGATCTCGCGACGCTCACCGGTGCCTGCTCGGTCGCGCTCGGCACATGGTCGGCCGCGGTGCTCGGCAACGACCAGCGCCTGATCGATCGCGTGCTCGCGGCCGGCAGCACGACCGGCGAGCGCTACTGGCAGCTGCCGCTCTGGGACGTGCACAAGGAGCACATGCGCGGGCAGATCGCGGACGTGAAGCAGACCGGCGGCCGCGACGGCGGCACCATCACCGCCGCCGCAATGCTCTGGCACTTCGTCGGTGAGACGCCCTGGGCGCACCTCGACATCGCGCCGGTCGCCGACACCGAGAAGACGAGCGCGCTGCAGCCCTACGGCGCTACCGGCTTCGGCGTGCGCTCGATCGTCGAGCTGCTGCGCGGCTGGAAATGAGCAGCGGCCGCGCAGCTTCCGCGCAGCGAGCGGACCGCGGCGAAGGCGTAGACGCGACCGAATAAGCTCCTACGATGCGCGTCCGATTCGCGCCGGGCAGCGGGGGGCCGGCGTCTCGCGGGGGATCCCGCGATCCCTCACCTCTCGGTTTCACATTGCGCCGCCCGACTCAAAGCAGCGGGAATCGGCAGGAGAACAGCGAGCGATGAATCGGATCCTTCGGATGGGCCTCGCCTTCGCACTCACGAGCGCCCTCGCGGCCGCCGCCTTCGCGGGCGATGCCGCCGCCGGCAAGGCCGTCTACACCGGCAAGGGCACGTGCTGGACGTGCCACGGCCAGGCCGGCAAGGGCGACGGCCCGGCGGGCAAGGCGCTGAATCCCGCGCCGCGCGACTTCTCGGTGGGCGCGTTCAAGTTCGACGCGGACAAGGACGGCAAGCCCGGACAGGATGCCGACCTCAAGCTCGTGATCACGAAGGGCGCCGGCGCCTTCGGCGGCAACCCGGCGATGGCGCCATGGGGTCACCTCTCCGCGAAGGAGATCGACGACGTGATCGCGTATGTCCGCTCGCTGAAGAAGTAATCAGCGCGCGACGCGCCGCCTTCTGCACGAGCAGTCGGTGAGCGCAACGCACCTCGCGGGGTCGGGCTCACGCCCGGCCCCGCTTTCGTTTGGAGCGCGTGGTCGTGAGGAGATCGACCGGGGATACGCGGACACCACACCGCGAGGCCGCGCGCGCGGGCTCGCTGCGCGCGCCGCTGCGCAGCGCTTGCACTAGGTTGCGATCGATGAGCGCGGACGAACGCGAGCGCGACGAGAGCTCGCTGCCAATCCCGGTAGCGCCCGCCCTCCCCGCGCCGACCGAGGAGCCCGGGCTCGGCCGAGTCGACTCGCTGACGCGCTACATGGCGCAGCTGCGCGACTACCCGCCGATCTCGCGCGAGCAGGAGCAGGAGCTCGCGCGCCGCTGGGTCGAGACGCACGACGCCGAGGCCGGCCGCCGCCTCGTGCTCGCGAACCTGCGCCTGGTCGTGAAGATCGCGATGGAGTACCGGCGCGCGTGGGCGAACACGCTCGACCTGATCCAAGAAGGAAACGTCGGCCTGCTGCAGGCCGTGCAGCGCTTCGATCCTTATCAGGAGGTGAAGCTCTCGACGTACGCGGCGTACTGGATCCGCGCGTACATCCTCAAGTACTTGATCGACAACATCCGCCTCGTGCGGATGGGCTCGACGCGCGCCGAGCGCAAGCTCTTCTTCCGCCTCAACAAGGAGAAGCGCGAGCTCGAGCGGCTGGGCTACCAGCCGACGCCGAAGCTGATCGCCGAGCGCCTCGACGTGACCGAGGGCGACGTGGTCGCGATGGAGCAGCGCCTCGGCGGCAGCGATCTCTCGATGGACGCACCGGTCGGTGACGAGGACGGCGGCGCGCGCTTCGGCGACTTCATCGCGGCGCCCGGCGATACCGCGGAGCAGCAAGTCGCCGACGAGGACTTGCGCAAGACCTTCATGACGCACGTGAAGGCGTTCGCCGATCGCTTGAAGCCGCGCGAGCAGCGCATCATGCAGGCGCGCGTGCTCGCCGACGAGCCGCTGACGCTGCAGGAGCTCGGCGACGAGATGGGGCTCACGCGCGAGCGCATCCGCCAGATCGAGAAGGGCCTGGTCGACGACCTGCGCGACTACCTGAAGGCGAAGGTCGTCGACTTCGATTATTACGCTCCGAGCGAGGACTGAACGAGTGGGCAGCGTGACGGATGCCTCCGCCGCGAGCGTGCGCCGCCGCGTCGTCGTGCGCGGCCGCGTGCAGGGAGTCGGCTTCCGCGCATCGGTGCACAGCGAGGCGCGCCGGCTCGGCGTCGCCGGCTGGGTGCGCAACCGCGCGGACGGCAGCGTCGAGGCCGCGATCGAGGGCGCTCCCGACGCGGTCGAAGCGCTCGTCGCGTACTGCCGCCGCGGTCCCCGCTTCGCAGCCGTAAGCGACGTCGCGCTCTCCGAAGAGGCGCCCGAGGGCGTGCGGGAGTTCGCGATTCGATGAGGCGGCGCGTCCGGCTCGCCGCGCTCGCGTTCTGTGCCGCGCTGCTCGCGCTCGCGTGCGCCGCGGCCGCGAGCGGCCCGCGCCGGCCGGTCGTCGTGCTCGCCGAGCGCCAGCGCGTCGCGGTCGACGTCGTCGACACGCCGGCATTGCGCGCGCGCGGCCTCTCCGGCCGCGCCGGCCTCGCTCCCGACGAGGGCATGCTGTTCCTGTTCGAGGCGCCCGCGCTCCAATCCTTCTGGATGAAGGACATGCGCTTCCCGATCGACATCGTCTGGATTCGCGATCGGAAGATCGTCGGGATCACGCCCGACCTGCCGGTGCCGAGAACGCAGCGCGAGCTGCCGCAATTTCGCTCGCCCGTGCCGTGCGACGTCGTGCTCGAGATTCGCGCCGGCGCTGCGCGGCGCTGGGGCCTCCGGCTCGGCGACAGCGCGCGGCTCGAGCGCTAGCCGCCGCGGATCGGCCTCGATCGCGCACGTAAAGGCGAGCCCGCCGCGCGCCGAAACCGCGGCAATGGCCGGCGACGCTCCGATGTTGTTCGTACCTCCGCTCCCGCCGGTGCGCTTGGAGGCTGGGCGCGAGGTGGTGATCGGGCGCAGCGCCGAATGCGAGCTGCGCGTCCCCTCCGTCGCTGCGTCGCGCCGCCACGCGGCGGTGCTGCGCCAGGGCGAGGACGTCGTCGTGCGCGACCTCGGCAGCACGAACGGCACGCTCGTGAACGGCGAGAAGGTTCCCGGCGAGCGGACGCTCGAGCCGGGCGACCGCATCGAGGTCGGCGGCGTGGTCGTGACGTTCTGCCGAGTCGACGCCGGCTTCGCTGGCGCGGAATCGGCGCCGGCCGACCGCACCGTGATCTCGTTCGGCCCTTCGAGCGCGCCCGCGCCTTCGGCGCTGCGCGGCGATCTCGCGAAGATCCCTCTGTTCGCCGTGCTGCAGATGCTCGAGATGGGCGGCCAGAGCGGCTGCCTGATGCTCGAAGGCGACGACGGCGAGTGCGGCTTGTGGATGACGAGTGGCCGCCTCGTACACGCGGAGGCCGCGAAATCGCGCGGCATGGACGCGGCGCTCGAAATCGCGCAGGCGATGGCCGGCCGCTTCGAGTTCATGCCCGGCAGCCCCGCGCCCGAGCAGACCCTCGATGCGAGCGTCACCGAGGTGATCCTCGAAGCCTCGCGCCTGATCGACGAGTCGGGCGCCGCCTGACTCGCTACTCGAGCTCCGCGACGGAGCCCGCTGCCGCGACGCGGCCGCCGACGAGCTCGCGCCGAACCGCGGCGTCCAGTCCTTCGGTGTCGACTCCCGCGACCGCTCGCAGCGCCGCATCGACGTCGACGCCACGCCCGAGGCTGCGCAGCAGCTCGGCGCGCTGCGCCGGCGCTGTGTTCCGCACGAGCCAATCCGCAGCCGCGGTCGAGATCGCGTAGGCGAGCCGCGCCTCGCCATCGCCGAGGCCGGTGAAGCTCGGCGCGAGCTGGCGCAGCGGCAGCCACTCGCCCGCTGCGAGCGCCGCGCGCAGCTGCGACTCCTCGCTGCGCGCCAGCGCAGGCCGCTGCAGCGCGCTGCGCTCGAGCAGCACCGCGAGCCCCTCGTTCAGCCAATAGGGGCGATCGTCGCCCGCCTGGAGCTTGAAGAGCGCGTGCGTGGTCTCGTGAACGAGCAGGCCGCGCAGCTCGCCGCCCGGGTACGCAGCGGAGACGACGTGAATGCGGCCATCGAAGAAGCCGACGGTCTGGAACGAGAAGCGGTGCGCGTTCGCGCGCGCGTAGCTCGCGCGGCCGTAGAGCACGACGCCGAGTGGCTGCTCGGGCCAGACGCCGAGCGCGGAGCCGACGTGCGCGCGCGCGTCGTCGAGCAGCCGCGTCACGGTCGCGGAGTAGTCCGCGCCACCGGCCGCGAGCAGCGCCGCGTCGGCCTCGACCGCGAAGTCGGGATGGCGCAGCGCGACGAGGCGCAGCTCGCCGCCCGTGCCGTCCGCGAGCGTGCGCTCGGCATCGAGCTGTGCGAGCCGGCGCTGCGCCGAAGCGCGCCACTCGTCGTAGCCGTCGCCCGCGACCGAGAGGAACGCGCGCAGGTGCGCCTCGGCGGCGTCGAAGTGGCCGCGCCGCCCCTCGATCAGTGCGAGATAGAAATGCGCCTCCGGCCGGCTCGCGTCGACGCGCAGCACGTCGTGCAGGCGCGCGAGCGCGTGCGGGGTGTCGCCGCGCTGCAAGTCGACGAGCGCATCGCGCAGCGCGCGGAAGGCGCGGTCCTCGTCCGAGCTCGTCGCACCGCGCTCCCGCGCGAGCCGCGGGCCGAAGCGCTCGTCGCCCCAGAGCGCGCGCAGCTCGCCCGGCGCGCGCGCGCTGGCCGGCGCGTCCCCGGCCTCGTTCGTCGCGTGCGTGACGCCGCGCGCGTCGACCCAGACGTGGATCTCGGCGGGCGCGAGGAACAGCAGCGCGAGCGCGCCAGCCGCGACGGCGACCGCCGACGACGCGGCCGCGCGCGCGAACCTGAGAAGTCGCGAGGCTTCCACGAGCGTATGTGCACGCGGCGCGGCAGAGGGAACACCGCCGGGGCGGCAGCCGGCGTGCAGGTCCGCCGCCGGAGCGCGGCCTCGCCTCGCGTTTTCACACGCTGCGATTCCTTCGGCGTGTTCAGCGGGGTCAGACCCCGATGAGCTCGCTATCGCCCGTGCTGGCCCGGCTGCTTGGTCGCCTCGCCGGCGAGATGCCCGAGCTCGGGAAGCGCGAGGCGCTCGAGCGCGAGCCGGATCGCCGCCGGCGAGCCCGGCAGCCCGAACACGACCTTGCCGGCGCATGTGCCGGCGAACGCGCGCGAGAGCATCGCCGCGGGGCCGATCGCTTGGAACGACAGCATGCGGAACAGCTCGCCGAAGCCGGGCAGCTCGCGCTCGAGCAGCGGGCGCACCGCCTCGGGCGTGACGTCGCGTGGCGACGCGCCGGTGCCGCCGGTCAGCCATACCGCACCGCAGCTCGGGGCCGCGAGCGCGCGCTCGACCGCGGCGCGGATCTGCGCGGCGTCGTCGCGCACGATCTCGCGCGAGACCAGCGGATGTCCCGCGGCGGCGATCAGCTCTGCCAGCAGGTCGCCGCCGCTGTCGGTCTCCGGCGTCCGCGTGTCGCTCACCGTAATCACTGCACAGCCGACGCGCGCGGGCGCGCTCGCGTGGTGCTGCGCGGCGGAAGGCGAGTGCGCCTGGTGCTTCGGTTCGAGCTTGCGCATTCGACTTCGCTCGGCTCCGCCTCGCTGCGCGCCCGCTCCGCGGGCTTGCGCATTCGACTTCGCTCGGCTCCGAAGACTCCGCCTCGCTGCGCGCCCGCTCCGCGGGCTTGCTATGCGTGGTCCTCGACCCAGTACTCGCCGCTCTCCGCGAACTCTTTCTTCCAGATCGGGACGCGCACCTTCAGGGTGTCGATCGTGTAGCGGCACGCGGCGAATGCCTCGCCGCGGTGCTTCGCCGCCGCCGCCACGACGACGGCGATCTCGCCGATCGGCAGATGCCCGACGCGGTGCGCGACCGCGACGCGCGCACCCCACTGCTGCGCCGCCTCGTCACAGATCTTCTCCAGCTCGCGCTCCGCCATCTCGGGGTACGCCTCGTACTCGAGATGGCGGATCGAGTGGCCGCGCGAGGCGTCGCGCACGGTGCCGACGAACGTGACGATCCCGCCGGCGTCGGGGCCGAGCACGCGCGCGACGACGGCGCCGGTGTCGAGCGGCTGATCCGAGATCCAGCAGCGCTTCGGCTCCGCGCCGCCTGAAACCGGCGGCAGAAACGCGACCTCGTCGCCGTCGGCGAGCGCGCGCTCGAAGCCGACCACGTCCTGGTTCACCGCGACGCGAAGCTTCGAACCGAGCTGCGTGAACGCGGCGTGCTCGCGCGCGAGCAGCGCGAACAGCTCCTCGACGCGCGCACCCGGCGCGAGCGAGACCGAGAGCTCCTTCGCCCCGGTCGCCTCGCGCAGCGAACCGAACAGCCGCACCGTCACCTGCATGGCGGGCGAGGCTAGCCGCCGATCGACTTCGCTCGCTTGCTCAAGGCCGAGGCCGCCTGCGCCGAAGCGCGGGCATGTCCTCGGAGCTGGTTCGCCCGCTGCGCAGCAAGCTCGAGCTCGCGCTCGATCGGCTGCGGCCCGCGTTGATCGCGGATGGCGGCAACATCGAGCTGCTCGACGTCTCGGAGGAAGGCACCGCACGCGTCGAGTTCCAGGGCGCTTGCGCGACCTGCCCGGCTCAGTCTGCAACGCTGCGGCTCGCGCTCGAGCCCGCGGTGAAGCGCGAGATTCCGGAGCTGGCGGCGCTGGTCGCGGTGGCGACCGTGGTGCGGCCGGAGAGCTGATCGCGCGCGCGGCTCCTGACTGGCCTCGCCGCGCGCGTAGACTGCGCGGCGAGGAGGCGCAGATGGCGGCGCGAAGGCGCAAGGCAGCGCGCAGCCGCAGGCCGCGGCGCGCGAAGACGAAGCCGCGAGCGAGCGCGAAGACGCAAGCGAAGGTCGCCGCTCGGAAGCGAGGCACGCTCACGAAGCGCGCGAAGCCGAAGCGCGCGCCGCGCGCCAACCGCAAGCGCGCAGCTGCGCGCGCGCGCGTGCGCGAGCCCTCTCGCGGGGATGCAGCGCAGCCCGGTCCGCAGCAGACGCCCGCCGCGTCCGGCTCCGTCCCGGTGCAGGCGCCGCCGGTCGCGGCGCCGCGACCGTTCGCGTCCTCGCTCGCGGTGCTCGCGAGCGCGCCGGTTCGGATCGGCACCGTGCGCGACTACTTCGCGCGGCGCGGCGTCGCGCTCGTCACCCTCGACGGCCCCCTCGCGGTCGGCGAGCGCATCCACGTGCGCGGCCCGACCAGCGATTTCCTCGCGGAGGTGAGATCGCTACGCGCGCACGGCACGCCGGTCGCGCACGTCGCGAGCGGCGAGGCAACGCTCGCTCTCCCGGAGCGCGCACGCCCCGGCGACACGCTGTTCGCGCTGCGGGCGCCGGTGTGACCGACTCGCTCCCTTGCCTCCATTGCGGCGCCCCGAGCGATCTCGCGAGCTGGCTCGATCGCGCGCAGCCAAAGCTCGCCGCCGACAGCGCGATCCGCGCCGTCTGCCCGCGCTGCGAAGCCGAGTCGTACCTCGCGCTCCGCGCCGGCGAAGCCGCCATCGGCACCCTCTCGCCCGCACCCGCGATGTTCCGTCCTGAGCGCCGCGTCCGCGTCGAAGGCCTCGACGTGAGCGCCCGCTTCGATCACACGACGATCGCACTCGCCCAGCGCAGCTGGCGCTTCGACAGCGGACGTTGACCACCGAGTCGCGCACCGACTGACCAGCGCGGGAGGCGCGGCTCAAAGCCGCGCCGATCCGTCGCGACCCCTCCGGCCGGGCGCCAGCCGCGCCGCGTCCGCGGAGCCCGCAACAGGCGCTTAGATCTGCGGCTTCGGCACGCTCGGAGGCGGGCTCACGACCGGCGCAGACTTCTTGGCAGTGCCCATCTTCAGTTGCCCGTTGATCACCGCGCCGTCCTCCATCACGAGGCTCGGCGTCTCCACGTTGCCGTCGACGCGCCCGGTCTTGTGCACGATCACGCGCGCGGCGGCGCTGATGTCGCCCGCGACCGTCCCGCTGATGATCACGATCTGCGAGCGCACGTTCGCCTCGATCACGCCCGTCTCGCCGACCACGAGCGTGTTCTCGCTCGAGATCTGGCCCGAGAAGTGGCCGTCGATGCGCACCGTGTCCTTGAACGACAGCTTGCCCTCGAACGAGGATCCCTGGTCGATGAACGCCGTGAGCGCGCCGAGATCGGCGCCTCCGCCCGTGGACGGCTGCGACTCGAAACCCGACTTGCGCCCGAACGCCATGCGACTCCCCTCCGTGATTCGCGCCGGATCGGCGGCTCCGACAGAAAGCTTGAGGGCGAGAACCGCGCGCGTGGCTTTCGAGCCGCACGCTCGTAGACTGCGCCGCCCATGATGGACGGCCGCGAAAAGCTGCGAGCGGCGCTGCGCGCGGGGCGCGTGCACGGCGCCTACCTGTTCGCGGGGCCGGGCGAGCCGCCGCGCCGCGCGGCGCAATGGTTCGTGCGCGCGCTCGCGTGCAGCGGCGCGCCCGACGGCGAGCTGCCGTGCGACGCGTGCGACGCGTGCCGGCGCTCGCGCGGCGGCGAGCCCGTCCCGCTCGACGGCGACGGCAAGAGCGGTCCGCTCTTCCGCCACGTCGGCGAGCACCCCGACTTGTTATGGGTGGAGCGCGGCGAGGAGAAGACGCGCGTCACGATCAAGCAGGTGCGCGCGCTGCAGGACGTGTTCCGGCTGAAGGGCGCCGGGAGCGGCCGCCGTGCCGCGGTGATCGCCGATGCCGAGTGGCTGAACCAGGAGGCGCAGAACGCGCTGCTGCGCACGATCGAGGAGCCGCCGCCGCGCACGACCTTCGTGCTCGTGTGCGCGAGCCCGGCTGGACTGCTCGCGACCGTGCGCTCGCGCTGCCTGCGCGTCGACTTCCCGCTCGAGCGCGCGCCGAGCCCGACCAGCGCCGAGGCGCCCGACGAGGTGCGCGCGCTCGCCGAGCGGATCGCGAGCGCGCCGCGCTGCTCGCTGCCCGAGCTGCTCGACTGGGCGGAGGAGTTCCGCGGCCCGCGCGCGATCGCGGCCGCCGGCGTGAATCAGCTGCTCGCGGTCGGCTCCGCGTGGCTGCATGAGCAGATCGACCGCGCTGCACGTGAGGGAGCCGAGCCAGGCGCCGCGCTCGAGGCCTTCGCGGCGCTCGCGGACTGCCGGCGCGCCCTCGCGCAGCGCAACGCGAACCCGCAGATGGTCGCCGAGCGCGCGCTGCTATCGCTGCGCGAGGCGCAGCCATGAGCGACGCGTTCTACGTCACGACGCCGATCTATTACGCGAACGGCGATCCGCACATCGGCCACACCTACACGACGATCCTCGCCGACACGCTCGTGCGCTGGCATCGGCTGCACGGCCGCGAGGCGTTCTCGGTCTCCGGGACCGACGAGCACGGCGAGAAGATGGTCGAGGTCGCCGAGCAGAACGGCGAGACGCCCCGCCAGCTGGTCGACCGCGTCGCGGCGAGCTTTCAGGCGACCTGGAAGGAGCTCGGCATCGGCGCGAGCCGCTTCGTGCGCACGACCAGCCCCGAGCACGTGCGCAACGTGCAGGGCGTGCTCCAGCGGCTCTGGGATTCGCACGAGTGGATCGAGCTGCGCTCGTACGAAGGCGATTACTGCGTCGGCTGCGAGCGCTTCCTGACCGAGCGCGAGCTCGTCGACGGCAAGTGCCCCGACCACGAGCGCGTGCCCGAGCGCCGCTCCGAGACGAACTACTTCTTCCTGATGAGCCGCGCGTTCGCGTGGCTGCGCGAGCACATCGACGCGAACCCGGACTTCATCCGACCCGAGCGCTACCGCAACGAGGTGCTCGGCATGCTGCGCGACACGAGCGGGCTCGGCGATCTCTCGATCTCGCGCCCGAAGTCGCGGCTCGAGTGGGGCATCGAGCTGCCGTTCGACCGCGAGCACGTGTGTTACGTCTGGTTCGACGCACTCGTCACGTACCTCACGGGCGCCGGCTTCGATGGCACGCAGTCCGCCGCGGAGCAGCCGGCCGAGTTCAGCGCGCGCTGGGCCGTCGCGGAGCACTTGATCGGCAAGGACATCCTGAAGCAGCACGCGATCTTCTGGCCGACGATGCTGAAGGCGATGGGCCTCGCCCCGCCGCGCCGCCTCAACGTGCACGGCTACTGGAACGTCGACGCCCGCAAGGTCTCGAAGAGCCTCGGCAACATGATCTCGCCGCTGCTCCTGCGCGACCGCTACGGCTTCGAGCAAGCGCGCTACTTCTTGTTACGGGAGATGAGCTTCGGCAACGACGCGAACTTCACCGAGCAAGCGCTAGTCGAGCGCGTGAACGCCGACCTCGCGAACAATCTCGGGAACCTGCTGAGCCGCACGCTGAACCTGGTGGAGAAATATTGTAGTGGGAGAGTTCCTGAGCCCGTTGGCAAACGCCAATCCCCGGAGGCGGAACTAGTTGCGTTCTCGGGCACTGCCTACGAGCGGATCGCCGACTGCATGAGCCGGCTGGAGTTTCATCGAGCGCTTGAAGAGATCGCGGTCCTGGCAGCCGCCACAAATCGATACATCGACAGGCGTAAACCTTGGCAAGCGGTAAAGGAGCAGGGCGGTGAAGATGGTTTGCGCACGACCTTGTATTCCGCATGTGCAGCCCTGCGTACGCTTGCGATCCTGCTGTCGCCATTCCTTCCAATGACATCGCGCGAGATCGCGAGGCGCTTGGGCCTACCGGACCTGATTGAGTCGGCGCAACTCCCCAGGCCGGCGCTCGACTTCTGGGAGATGCCCGCTGGCGTGGCGGTAACGAAGGGCCCCTCCCTCTTCCCCCGTCTCGCGCCGCCCGTGCCCCAAGCCTGAGCGCTCATCAGGATGTGGATCGACTCTCATTGCCACGTCACGGCCGACGAGTTCGCGAGCGATCAGTCCGACGTGATCGCACGCGCGAGCGCGGGCGGCGTGGACACGCTGATTGCGATCGGCGCGGGCTACGGCGTCGCCGCGAACGCGCGCGCGGTCGAGCTCGCCGGGCGCGATGCGCGCGTGTTCGCGACGGTCGGCGTGCATCCGCACGACGCGGCGCAGCTCGACGACGCGGGCAAGCAGCACCTGCGCGCGTGGCTCGCGGCGCCGCGCGTCGTCGCGGTCGGCGAGTGCGGGCTCGACTACTGGTACGAGCACTCGCCGCGCGCGCGCCAGCGCGAGGTGTTCGCGTGGCACGTCGCGCTCGCGCGCGAGCTGCGGCTGCCGGTCTCGATCCACGTGCGCGACAAGTCGAACGACGCGTACGAAGAGCTGCTCGAGATCTGGCGCGCCGAGGGGCGCGGCGACGTGACGGGCGTGCTGCACTGCTACACGCACGATCTCGCGTTCGCGCGGCGCGCGCTCGACGCGCAGCTCTGGATCTCGTTCTCGGGGATCCTCACCTTCAAGCGCGACCGCGGGCTGCGAGATGTCGCCGCGGCGCTGCCGCTGGATCGCGTGCTGGTCGAGACGGACGCGCCGCTGCTCGCACCGGAAGGCCTGCGCGGCCAGCGCAACGAGCCTGCGCACGCGGCGCGCGTCGGCGCCGCGCTCGCGCTCGCGCAACAGCGCCCGCTCGAGGAGATCGCCGAGGCCACGGCCGCGAACGCGCGCAGGTTGTTCGGGCTGCCGCAATGAGCGCGCAGCGAGAGCTCGCGCAGCTGCGCGCGCTCGCCGAGCGCCTCGCGCGCGAGGCCGGCGCGATCCAGCGCGCGAGCTACGAGGCCGTGCAGTCGATCGCGTCGAAGAGCCAGCCGAACGACCTCGTCACCGAGGTCGACCGCGCATGCGAGGCGCATCTCGTCGCGGCGCTCGCGAAGGAGCGGCCGCACGATTCGGTGCTCGCCGAAGAAGGCGGCGGCAGCGAGCGCGCCGGCGCGACGTACCGCTGGGTGATCGATCCGCTCGACGGCACGACGAACTACGCGCACGGCTATCCGCGCTTCGCGGTCTCGATCGGCGTCGAGCGCGACGGCGAGCCTGCGCTCGGCGTGGTCTACGACCCGCTGCTCGACGAGCTCTACTCCGGCGCGGCGGGCGCCGGAGCGCAGCGCAACGGCCGCCCGATCCGCGTCTCGCGCGAGAGCGATCTGCGCCGCGCGCTGCTCTCGACCGGCTTCGCGTACGACAAGGCGATCAGCGACGACGACAACACGCGCGAGTTCCGCGCATTTCTCAAGCAAGCGCGCGAAGTGCGCCGCGACGGCAGCGCCGCGCTCGACCTCTGTTACGTCGCATGCGGGCGCTTCGACGGGTACTGGGAGTACAAGCTCTCGCCGTGGGACGTCGCCGCGGGCGCGCTGATCGTCACCGAAGCGGGCGGCAGAGTCACAGACACGCTGGGCGGAGACGCGCACCGCAGCGGCCGCCGCGTGCTCGCGTCGAACGGCGCGATCCACGCCGCGATGCTGGAGCTGCTCGCGCGCACGCGGGTGCAAGCGCGGCTTGCGAATCGAGGAGGCGCCGAATGAGAGCCAGCACGATCGCGGCGCTCGCGCTGGGAATCGCGGCGGCGAGTCATGCGCAGGCGCCGCCGCCCAGCGGCGCGCAACCCCAACAACCGCTGCAGATCCTCGTCTACACGCCGCAGGGCCAGCCGATGGCGTTGACGCTCGTTCCGGCGGCGCCGCCCGCGGCGCCGAGTGCGCTGCGCAAGCTGATCGAGGACACGCCTGATCGCATCGTGGTCGTGCGCCACTCGCCGCAGCCGACGATCTCGCTGAGCGGCGGCGGCACGCTCGAGATCGAGTCGCTCGGCGTGTTCGAGCCGGGCTACGAGGAGCAGCGGCTGTTCGGCATTCGCATCGTCGTGAATCGCGAGGAGGTGCCGGTGAACGAGCGCACCTTCTACTTCGAGCCGCGCGACGTCGACCCGCTGGTGCGCGCGCTCGACCTGATCGAGACGATCGCCGGCACGCCCTCTTCGCACGCGACCGACGCCGAGTTTCACATGGCCGAGGGCTTCGGCTTCGGGCTGCGCAACGCGAACGGCAAGAGCGAGCGAATCGTGCGCGCGAGCCGCGGCGAGGTCTTTCGCTTCGGGCTCGCGCCCGACGGCCTGGTGCGGCTGCGCGGCGCGCTCGAAGCCGCGCGCGCGGGGATCTTCGGGAGCTGAGCCGAGGCGGCGCCGTCACCGCGAGTGGGCTCAGGGCTGCGCGGTGGGCGCCTTGGATTGCGCAGGCGCCGGAGCCGGCGCTGCATTCGGAGCCGCTGGCTTCTGGGCGAACTCCTCACGGAACTGCTCGGCGCTCTGCGGGAGGCCGGCCGCGCGACTCTCGTCGATCCAGTAGACCGGCTTGCGATCGGCGCGCTGCGCGGCGAGGCCCGAGCCCGGGCGCAGCACGCCGAGCCGCACGTCCGCGAGCAGCTTCGCGGCGTCGCCGGCGCCCGCCCCGCGCACCTCGAGCCGCGCGCGCGCCGGCGCGAGGCCGAACGCTGCGAGCTCCGCCGGGCCCAGGGATTCGGCTGCGATGCCAACGCCGCTGAGCGACGCGATCTCCGCGACCAGCGCGCTGGCCGCGCCCGCCTCCATCGGCGGCTGCGTCTTCCAACCGTCTGCGCCGTTCTCGCCGCTGACGGCCAGCATCTCGCCGCTCGCGCCTGCGAACGTCAGCGTGAAGCGCTGCGCGTCGGAGCTGACGAAGCTCGCGAGCGTCTTGTCGCGCAATGCGGTCACGTCCTTCGGCAGGCGTTCGATCGCGGAGCGCGCGACTTCGACCGCGCCGCTCGTACCCGCGCGCGCCGCGACGCGCTCGTTCTCGCGCGCGCCGCCGAGCACGAGCGCGTAGCTCGCGCCGCCGTCGAGCCCGAGCTCGATACGCAGCGACGGCTTGTCGAGCCCGAGCTCGGCAGCGGGCGGCGGCGCATCGAGGAACGCCTCTGCGCGCAGGCCCTGGAGATCGGAGATCAGCGCCTGCACGACGACTTCGTCCGCGCTGTCGGCGAGCGGCGCGCTGAGCTGCCAGCTCTCGCCCTTCTTCTCGAGCAGTGCGCTCGCATCGGGCCACGCGAGCGCGATGCGCGCGAGCTTGTCGCGCTCGAAGTCGAACAGGCGCGCCTCGCGCAGCTCCTGCAGCGTCTTCGTGAACGCGCTCGTTTGCCAGCTCGGAATCACGAACACACGCGCGTCGCCCTCGGCGGCGACGTAGGTGTCGCCGCCGGACGGCGCCGGATCGCCGATCCGCAGCGCGCGCGGCTTGCCCGCGGCCGAGAAGCGAACGCGCGGCTCGCGCGTGAGCCCGTAGCTCTCCGGCGGCTCCGGATGGAGCGCGGCGTCCGCCGCGGCCGGGTCGTAGACCGTGTCGGTCGCGAGGTCGGCGAGGCCGGACGCGAGGCCGTCGGCCGCCATGCGATCGGCCGCGAAATCGATCGGCTGCGTGATACGCCACGCGCCGCCGCGCTTCTCGAGCCGCAGGCTCTTGCCGTCGGACTGCGCGAGCTCGATCCACTCGATCTGCTCCGCGTTCACGCCGGCGAACACCTTGGTGGTCGCGTCGTCGCCCGGGCCGGGGCCCTCGCGCAGCTCGAACCACCAGAGCGCGCCGCCGGCGAGCGCGGCAACCACGAAAAGGATCAACGTGCTACGCGGATTCACCGCTCGCCCCGCAGCCTCAGCGTCCCGGCGCGCGACGGCGCCGCCACCACGCGATCACGCCCGCGACCGCGATCGCTTCCGGTGCGACGAACAGCGCGACGGTGCGAATCATTCGCAGCGTCGGCGCCGACACCGCGAGCTGGCTCGCGCCCGGCTTGCGCGGGCGAATCGCGATCGCCTCGGGCTCGCCGAGCAGCCAATTCACCGAGTTCAGAAAGAGATCGCGGTTACGAAACTGGTCGAACCATTGATTGCTCGCGAAGTCGGAATCGCCGAACACGACGAGACGGCCCGGCTGCTTGCCTTCGGCCGGCGTCACGGCGGCGTCGCCGGCGACGGCGATCGGCACGAAGCTGACGAGCTCCTTGCCCGCCTCGGGCTGCGCGGTCTCGCTCGCGAGGCTCGCGAAGTCGGTCTCGGCCCAGGAGCGCTCGCCGGTCGTCACGAGCGGCGCCAGCGAGCCGCCTTCCTGCGCGGGCTTCACGCTGCTCACCGCGACGAACAGCGCCGCGTCGCGGAAGCCGCGCGTGATCGGGTGATCGCCGTACTGCGCGGCGAACGGCGCATACGGGCTGCCGGCCAGCGTCTCGACGTCGACGACGACGTCGTCGCCGACTTTGACGCCGAAGCGCGCGAGGTCGGGAATCAGGTCGGTCTGCGCGCGCGGGTCCATCAGCGCGAGCAGCGCGCCGCCGCGCGCGACGTAGCGCGCGAGGCTCGCGTGCTCCGTCTCGTGGTACTTCTGCGTCGGGCCGGCGATCACGAGCACCTGCGCGTCGTCGGGCACGTCCGCCTTCGACGCGAGCAAGAGCGGCGAGACCTCGTAGCCCTCGTTCTTCAGCGCGGCGAGCGCAGTCCCGAAGCCGACGGGCTCACTCGCGGCGTCGCCTTCGATCGCGCGCTCGTTGTGGCCGATCGAGTAGTAGATCTTCTTCACCGTGCGCCGCGTCAGCTTCACGATGCCGTTGACGAGCGCTTCCTCGCTGAGCTCGCTGACGTCGGTCTTCTCGGCCCCGAGCTTCAAGTGGATCAGGCCGCTGCCGAGCTGGTCGCTCGCAATGCCGAGCTCGCGCAGCCGGCCCGGCTTCTTGTTGGGGTCGAACAGCTCGACTTTCACGCGGCCGGGTGCGGCTTCCTCGAACTTCTCGAGGAACGCCGCGACGCGCGAGAAGTCGGGCGCAGGGTACAGGGCAGTGATCTCGAGCGGCTCCTTCAGCCCAGTGAGCACCTGCGCCGCCTGCTCCGAGAGCGAATGCAGCCTCGCTTCCGTGAAGTCCCACTTCACGTCCTTCAGCGAGGCGTAGTACGCGCCGATCGCGAGCAGCGCGATCGCGAACAGCGCGCCGAGGATCGCGCTCGTGCCGTACCGGCTCGCGCGGCGCGCCTCGCTGGAATGCAGCCGCTGGCGCAGGCCGTCCAGGTTCGCGACGAGCGCGATCGCGACGCAGACGAGGCCGAGCGCGAGGTTCGCGAGGCTCCACGCGAACTGCTCTGGAATCGCGCTCAGCACGATCACGCCGCTCGAGAACACCTCGACCAGCGCCGACACGAGCGCGAAGGCCAAGAACACGACGCCCAGCCAGCCGAGCAAGCCCGCGAATCGCCGCATACCTAGCGCCACCTCACCGACTCGATCGCGGTCTTGGTGACGATCAGGAACGCGCCGATCACGAACACGAAGTACGCGAGCGCGCGGGTACTGACGAGGCCGCCCGTCAGCTGCTCGAGATGCTCGGCGGAGGAGAGCCAAGCGACGAGCTGCAGCCCGGCCGCGAGCGCGGGCGAGCTATCCGAGGCCGCGGCCGCCGCGCTGCCGGCGACGCTCCCGATCAGGAACAGTACGAGCAGCACGACGAACGTGACGACGAAAGCGATCACCTGGCTGCGCGTGATCGCGGAGAAGAACGACCCGATCGCCGCGTAGGTGATGCCGACCAACCAGAAGCCGCCCACCGCGACGGCGGTCTGCGCGAGCTCGGGCCCCGGGTTCCCGTAATAGAAGAGCAGCCCGAGGTAACCGGCGAGCACGGCGACCAGCAGCGTCACCATCGTCGCGGTCGCGAGGAACTTGCCGAGCACGAGCTCCCAGATCGTGATCGGGCTCGTCAGGTAGAGCTCCTGCGTGCCGTTCGACTTCTCGCCCGCGAACACGCCCATCGTCAGCGCCGGAACGAACAGCAGCAGCACGATCCACATCGTCTGCAGCAACGGCGCGACGACCTGCTGGTGGAGGTTCAGCTGCGCGAGATATTGCGGGTCGGGGTATTGCTGCGCCTCCGCATAGAACGCGATCAGCGCGACGAAGAAGAAGCCGGCGATCACCGCCCAGAGCGAGAGCACCGCATACGCGACCGGCGAGATGAAGTAGGAGCCGAGGTCGCGGCCCGCGATCACGAACGTGTGCCTCACGACGCGGCCTCCGCAGGCGCGGAGCCCGCGTCGAGCGGCGCGCTCGGCGCTTCCGGCGCCGCCTCGTCGCGCAGCGTCGCGCGCGTGAACGCGTCCTCGAGCCGTGCGCCGTTCGCGGTCAGCTCGGCGAGCGGCGCGTCGAGCACCTTCTTGCCGCCGTTGATCAGGATCACGCGGCGACAGATCGCCTCGACCTCGGCCAGGATGTGCGTCGAGAGCACGATCGTGTGGCGCCCCTCTTGCTCGCTCGCGAGCGCGACGAGCAGCGAGCGGATCTCGCGGATCTGGATCGGGTCGAGGCCGACGGTCGGCTCGTCGAGGATCAGCACCTTCGGCTCGTGCACGATCGCCTGCGCGATGCCGACGCGCTGGCGGTAGCCCTTCGAGAGCGCGCCGATCACGCGCCGCCGCACGTCCGCGAGCCCGCAGCGCTCCATCGCGCGCTCGACCGCGGCCTTGCGCTTCGCGCGCGGCACGTCCTTCAGCTTCGCGACGAACGTCAGGTAGCCCTGCACGTCCATCTCGGGATAGAGCGGCGGCAGCTCGGGCAAGTACCCGATCGCGCGCCGCGCGGCGATCGCCTCGCGGAAGATGTCGTGGCCGTCGATCAGCGCGGTGCCGTCGCTCGCGGGCAGGTAGCCCGTGAGGATCCGCATCGTCGTCGTCTTGCCCGCGCCGTTCGGCCCGAGGAAGCCGACGACTTCGCCTGCAGCCACGGAGAACGAGACGCCATCGACGGCGACGGTGTCGCCGTATCGCTTCACGATTCCTTGGGCTTCGATCACGTCTTGTCCGATCTCCGCGCGGCCTACGCCGCTTCGCGGCGTGGGGCCGCTTGCTGGAACGTCGACCGCGCGAGGTACTGCAAGCGCGGCGGTTCCGGGATGGTCACTCGTGCACGGATTTCCTCGACGAGACCAATCTGGGTCCGTTCTGCTTTCGATCCTGAAGTCTGAAATCCATGCGCCCGGCTACTTCACGCGGCGCAGCTTGACCCATTGGTAATAGGACGACGAGCCCGGCACGGAGCCGCCTTGCCCGTTCGCGTAGGACACCTGAAACCCGGAATCCGCACTGTCGACGATTCTCTTGAACGCCTCGATCTTGCGAGACGGGTCCTCGGGATTGAGGCCGTGGAAGACGAGGTCGACCTGACCGCGCGACGAGAGGATGTTGAGCACGGTCACGGCCAGCGTGAAGACCTTGCCGATGCCCTCGACCGCTTCGACCGAGAAGCGCGGCACCTCGACTTGATCGAGCGCGAACGAGTATTCGAGCCGCATGCGGCGGGACCCCCGACCGGGACTTGTTGGGCGCGCGGCGCAGCGGCCGAGCGCGCGCGCAGGGTGCCCGCCATGCGAGGCGCCTGCAAGGCGCGCGCGACGCCGCGGGCCCGGGGATCGAGGGGCCGCCGCCGGCTCATGCCTCACCGAGCGCGGCGCGCACGACGCGCGTGAGCTCGTCGAGCTCGAACGGCTTCGCGAGCACGCAGACGGCGCCGAGCTCGCGGGCCGACTCGATCGTGCGCGGGTCGGGGAAACCCGTAATCAGGATCACGGGGACGCGGTCGGCCGCGACACGGATGCCCTCGAGAATCTCGAGCCCGCTGAAGTAGGGCAGCCGGATGTCGCTGACGATCAGGTCGGGCGCGAACTCGAGGTTGCCCTCGAGCGCCCACGGTCCGAGCCAATCGAGCGCTTCGTCGCCGTCGGCGGCCTCGACGACGTCGAGTCCTTCGCGCCGCAGCGTGCGTGCGAGCAGCCGGCGCATCTCGAGGTCGTCCTCGACCAGCAGCACGACGGGCGGCCGCCAACGCGGCAACAGGCGCTTGCGCGGCTGCGTGGCGGCGCGCGAGGCCGAAACGATCCGGGGCGCGTAATCCGACAGCGCGATTGCCATGGGGACCTCCCGATCCGGCCGCGAACCTGTGCACGCCCCATGCCGCGCCGGGGCGACCGCTCGCGCCAGCTCGCCGGGTCGGCCCTGTCGCGAAGCTCCCCGGCGCCGCATTTCTCCCCGCCGGTGCGTCGCGGCAGAGGCGGCGTCAGTCCTCCTGCTTGAGCTTCCGGTAGAGCGTCTTGCGGTCGAGACCCAAGATGTGCGCGGCGAGCGTCTTGTTGCCGCCGACCGACTCCATCACGCGCGCGATGTAGCGGCGCTCGACGATCTCGAGCGGGACGAGCTCGGCCGGATCGTCGCTCGCCACGACCACGTGCTCGCGGCCGTAGCTGCGAATCCGATCGGGCAGATCCTCGGGCGCGATCTCCTCGTGCGCGGTCAGCGCGACCGCGCGCTCGATGCAATTCTGGAGCTCGCGCACGTTCCCCGGCCACGCGTACTGGAGCAGCTTCTCGGCCGCGCCGCGCGAGATGCCCGCGACGCGCTTGCCTGCGCGAGCCGCGCGCTCGCCGAGAAATTGCTGCGCGAGCAGCAGCACGTCGCCGGCGCGCGCGCGCAGCGGCGGCACCTCGATGCGAAGCACGTCGAGGCGAAAGAACAAGTCCTCGCGGAAGCGCCCTTCCTCGACCGCGCTGTCGATGTCGCGGTTGGTGGCGGCGATGATGCGCGCTTCGAACGCGACCTCGTGCTCGCCGCCGACCGGCCGCACGCGCTGCTCTTGGAGCGCACGAAGCAGCTTCGCTTGCAGCGGCAGCCGCAGCTCGCCGATCTCGTCGAGGAAGAGCGTGCCGCCATTCGCGTGCACGAGCAGGCCGGGCCGCGCGCTGCGCGCATCCGTGAAGGCGCCGCGCGCGTGACCGAACAGCTCGCTCTCGATCAAGTGCTCCGGCAACGCTGCGCAGTTCAGCGCGACGAACGGGCCCTGCGGCCGCGCGCCATGGCGGTGCAGCGCGCGCGCGACGCACTCCTTGCCAGCGCCCGTCTCGCCGAGGATCAACACCGGCGAATCGTTCGGCGCCATGCGCGCGATCAGCTCGCGCAGCCGCTGCATCGGCGCGCTCTCGCCGATCAGGTCCGCCACCTGCACGGGCTGCGCCGCGCGCAGCCGTTTCACCTCCTTGGAGAGCCGGCGGTGCGCGAGCGCGCGCTCGAGCCGGAACGCGAGCTCCTCGATCTCGAACGGCTTCGGCAGGAAGTCGAACGCGCCGGCGCGGATCGCGGCGACGGCGGTGTCGAGGTTCCCGAACGCGGTAATCACCAGCACCGGTACGTCGGGCCGGCTCTCGCGCAGCCGATCGCAGAGCTGGATGCCGTCGAGGCCGCGCATGCGCACGTCGGTGACGAGCGCGTCGCAGTCTTCGCGCTCGAGCAGCGCGAGCGCGTCGGCCCCCGAGGCGAGCGCGCGCACGTCGAGCTTGCGGCGGGCGAGCTGGCTGCGCAGCAGCTCGCGCATCTCGGCGTCGTCTTCGACGACCCACACGCGCTCGCTCATCCGCCCTCCCGCGGCAGCCACAGCCGGAACGAGCTGCCCTGCTCGGGAATGCTCTCGGCCTCGATCCAGCCGCCGTGATCCTCGGCGATTCCGTACGCGACCGACAGCCCGAGCCCCGTGCCCTCGCCCGGCGCCTTGGTCGTGAAGAACGGATCGAAGACTTGCTCGAGCTGGTGCGACGCGATGCCAACGCCGCGATCGCTCACCTCGAGCACGACGTGCGGCGTGGCCGCGCGTTCGCGCTGGCTCGGCGCACGGCCCGCGCTCGCGCGCAGCGCCACCTTCACCTCGCTGCCCGCGGCGCTCGCCTGCACGCCGTTCATCACGAGATTCATCAGCGCTTGCTGGATCTGCGCGACGTCGGCGCGCACGCTCAGCGGTCCGCTCTCGATCTCGCAGCGCACGACCACGCCGCGCTTGGCCGCGAGCGGCTCGAGCAGCCGGCTCGTCTCGCGCGCGAGCGCCGCGAGGTCGACGCTGCGCTTTTCGCCGCTGCGCCGGCGCGCGAAGTCGAGTAGCTGGCGCACGATCGCGGTCATGCGGTCCGCCTGGCCGAGGATGATGCGCGCGCACTCCACGCCCTCTTCCTCGCCCTCGATCTCGCCGCTCGCGATCACGCGCGCCCGGCCGGCGACCACGTTGAGCGGCGTGCCGAGCTCGTGCGCGAGGCCGGCCGCGAGCTTGCCGACCGTCGAGAGCCGATCGGCGTGCCGCAGCTGCTCCTGCGCCGCGATACGCGCCGCGGACTGCTCCGCGACCGCGATCGTCGCCGCATCGAGATTCGCGGCCATCTCGTTCATCTCGCGCGCGAGCTGCGCAAGCTCGGTTTCCGGCCGCAGCGCGAGCGGCGAGCCGAAGTCGCCGCGGCTGACGCGGCGCGCTTTCGCGACGAGCGCCTCGATCGGGCGGCCGACCACGCGGCTGCCGACCGCCCACGCGACCAGACCGCACGCGACGATCGCCGCGAGCGTGGTGCCGATCGCCTGGCGCACGCGTGCGAGCGCGTAGCTGTGCTCGTGCGCGAGCGATTCCGACACCTCGAGCACGAGGCTGCGCCCGCCGGGTGCGCGCAGCGGCGTGCGCGTCATCAGCTCGCGCCGCGCGCCAGCCGTGGCGTCCGCCGTCTGCGCTTGCTTCGCATCGGCAGGGCCAGCCGGCGCGATCGTCACGCGCACGCCCTGCCCCGCCGAGTTGACGGACGCGACGAGCTCGCGCGCAGCCGGCTCTCCCTCGCTGCGCCAGACGCGCTCGAGCGCCGACGCGAGCACGCGCCCGAGCAGCGCCTGGTCCCGGCGCATGTCGTCGTCGAACAGCGCCATGTGCGAGCGCACGCTCGACCAGGTGTCGAGCGCGAACACCAGGGCGACCGCGGCGAGCAGGTAGATCGTGAGGCGGCGGACGAGCTTCATGACGGCTTCGCGAGAAGGCTACGCGCGCGGCCCGCGCCGGTCAGGGCCCCCGCGCTCGTCGAGCGCCGCGCGCACGATGATGCGCAGGGTGGCCAGATCGAACAGCTCCTCGCGCACGCGCAGCGCGCCGAGCGCGAAGGCTCCCGCGTACGTCTCGGGGCTCGGAAAGCCAGTGATCCGCCCGATCGGGACGTGCTCGCGCGCGTCCGGCAGGCGGATGTCGGAGGGGATCAGCGCCGGCACGTTCCCGAGGCTGCCGTCGAACACGCTGAGTCCGAGCCAGTCGACGGCCTCCTCGCTCGAGCGCACGGCGACCACGCGGTGGCCGGCACGTTCGAGCGAGCGCGCGAGCAGTCGACGCATCTCGGTGTCGTCTTCGACCAGCAACACCGTCTCGTCGAGATGGGTCGTGCTCCTCGGCTGGCCGCGCAGCAGTCGCAGGCGGCGCGCCGCGCGTTCACGTTCGTCGCGCGCCGGGTGCGCCTGCCGGGCGTGCATGGTTTCTCCTAGTTGTTGGGGACGCGAGCGACTGCACGCGACGTGCCATGTCGCCGCGCGCGCTGGGCGTCGCACACTCACGCCGGGCACCCGTTCCGCTGCCCTGCGCGGCGACTTTCGCCCCGCGGCGCAAAGCGACCCGCTGCTTGCGAGCGGCGGAGGTCCGCAGCGCGCTGCGAGCGCGCGCGAGCGCGGCACGGCCGTTGCATCACGGCCCGGCAGCTCGGCATTCCGCCGATCGCGATCAGGAGAAATCGATCATGCGTTCTCGAATCCCGATGCTCGGCCTCGTTGCCGTCCTCGTCACTGGCGGCGCCGCGCTCGCGGCGGCGCCCGCTCGCGAGGCGAGCGGACAGATCAAGCGCGTCGACGCGAAGACGCGGACGCTCGTCGTCGAGGAGACGGCGAAGCCGCGGCATGAGCTGACGTTCAAGCTCGCGTCCGACGTGCAGATCGTCTCGGCCGGCAAGACCGAGACGATCTCGGCGCTGAAGACCGGCGAGCGCGTCAAGGTCGACTACGCAGCGGAAGGCGCACATCTCGATGCGCAGCGCGTCGAGGTGATGCCCGCCAAGTCCTGAGGGCGAGACGCGGGCGAGCCAGGCCCTGCGGAGCGCGTCTCGTTCTCCCAACGAACGCGCTCCGCGACACTCCGGCATGGACGATGATGGCGGGATGAGTCGGGGAGCCGTTCGCAGGACCGCTGGCGGTCTGGGCACCGCCTTGGCGCTGCTCGCGGCGGGCTGTCGCTCCGTTCCCCCGGTTCCGCTCGACGCCGGCGCCCGCGCGCGCGCACTGGTCGCCCGCTCGCTTCAGGATCCCAGCCTGCGCGATTTCGCGAGCGCCGTGCTCGCGACGCCGCTGCCCGATTCGGGCGCCGCGTGGGACGCGCGCGCGCTGCTCGCGACGGCGCTCTACTTCGCGCCGCGCATCTCGCTCGCCGCCGCGAACGCCCGCCGCGCCG